>Ga0102940_1001920_pt1 | contig 12839 bp, 4 predicted proteins | sample SalPonR2_C_D1_MG_FD_78215 | JGI IMG/M metagenome (GOLD analysis project Ga0102940, IMG submission 78215) | Salt pond soil microbial communities from South San Francisco under conditions of wetland restoration - Salt Pond MetaG R2_C_D1_MG | ecosystem: Environmental > Aquatic > Marine > Intertidal...
ATTTATACCATGAAATATCTGAGGATGATCTAAACAATCTGCTTGTTTCACGTCACTCATCCACTGTATCCCAATCATGGCAGGCTATTACAGAATCTCTTTTTGTACCTGGAGATGATGCAATTAAGGAAGCGTTATCATACACGGAAATTCCAGGATTACAATCAAAGATTGAGAACATCAAGAACAGGGGTAAATTGAAGCAGAAAGATTTGGGTCAGGCATTCCATTCAGGTGAAAAGGAACAGATTATTGCAGCCTTGCATGAGATTGTACGTACGAATAACCGGCAGTTTATGCCAAGTATTATTGCGCTACTAAGGGATCGCGATACCAGTATCCGTTCATTCGCAATTGAAGCTGCAGGAAAAATAAAAGCTGTGGAAATTGGTGCTTATATCGTTGATTATTTAGGGCATAGAAACCTTTATTCAGTAGCCTGGTCTGCGCTTGTTAATATGGGAGAAGGAATACTCGAAAATCTTGAAAATGCGTTTTACAAAACAGGCGTTGAAACCAAGGTGAAGTTGCGGATAATAAAGGCAATGGAAAAAATTGGTGGCACAAAAGCGCACCATTTTCTTTTTAATAAGATCGATTATCATCAGCGAGATGTTCGAGAGGCTGCAATAAAGGCGCTTTTTGATACAGATTTTATTCCCAATGAACGTCAAAAAGCTAAACTTAAAGATATTATTTATCAGTCTGCGATTGCAGGCGCTGTAAATATCGCATCAGCGTCGGTCATTAAAGAACGCGATCCTGGGAATGGTATTTTTGAAGCCATCGAAGAAGAACGGAAGCATACAGACATGTTGATATTCATGCTACTCGCAATTTGTTATGATCGTCATGCGATTAGTCATGTTCAAAAAAGTATTACCGATGAGGAATCAACAGATCCGGGTTACGCTCTCGAATTATTAAATATGATTATCGAAGACGACGCCTTTGCTTATTTGGAACCTTATTTTGATAATCTTCCAACTACTGATAAAATTCGTCGATTGCAGAATGAAATACCAGTGGAAATGCTGCCTTATGAAAAGCTTTTGATTGATATCATTAACCGTGATAGTCTTTACACTGGTAATTATCTTCGGGTTTGTGCCATTGATGCTATTGGTATACACGATGATATAGATGCGGGGAAATATCTTGCAGCGCAACTTTTTCATCCTCATCCCGTAATAAGTAGTGTAGCATCGGTTGTGCTGGGAGATAAGAACCCAACTCTTTTCCGCAATATTATGGAAAGACTTGATGCAGATAATGAAAATGATCATCAATATCAATTTTTACGAGGGCAGTTTGCTGCTAAAAATACCATCCAACAGGTTGAGAACCTGAAGTCATGGAAGTTGTTTGAAGGAGTCAGACGAGAGGAAATTTTGAGACTTACTCAAATATTGTTGCCTGCAGAAAAAGGTCAAGGTAAAAATGATAACCGGGTTTCGTTGATTAAGAGAAATACACATTCAGATAATGTTTTAAGCGACGGTGTAATATTAATACTTGATGACTATCCTGAAATATTAAAGCATATTAATTACCTTGCAACATTGCCCGGATTAAATCATTATAAGGCAGATTTAGAGTCGGCAAGGGAGTTATTATTTGATGAGATAAATATTCGGACACATATTCGCAGTTTTCTGATTAGTGAGCATGCGAAAAGTATATTTGATATTAAAGTAAATTAATTCAATTTGAATAAACGCACAACCATATTCAGGCAGCTAATATTGAATGTTGTAATTCCTGCTGTCATAGCACTGTTGGCACTGGGAGCTATCAATGTACAGCAAACCTGGAGTATACTTAACGAAGCGGCCGAGAATAAAAGTAAAATTATTAGTGAGGAAATTACCAATATTCATGAAATGCAGGATATGGCCATGCGTATTCTGGAAAAGCAAATCGATCCTCAGTTAAAGTATTTCAGTAATATACTTGTAAATGATGTGTTTCGAGAAACCGATGGCATATTGAAAGCTGACCTCGAAAAAATAAGGGAAGATATTGGAATGGATGCCGATAATCAGGATATTTATATTATCAACAAAAATGGTGTTGTTGTTAATACTACTTTTCATAAAGATTCGGGATTAAACCTTTTTGGTTTTGGGGAAGAACATAAAGAGATGCTTGAAAATGTGTGGGCAACAAACAGATTTCACAGCGAAAAATTTGCCATAGAAAATTCAACGAAGAGGTTGAGAAAATTTACGTATATTCCTACACTTGATGGGGAATATCTTGTTGAACTCGGAATTTATTCTTCTCAGGCTGATAGTGTAATTAATTTTGTTAAAAAGCGGATGAATTCAATGTCTGACGTGCAAAGTAATGTCATTTCAGTTGATCTATTCATCGGGAAGGAAACACCAATATGTCTGAACGGTACGGCGAGCATCGATTCTTCATTTCTTGATGAATACCGTGAGGTAATAGAAACAAGGCAGCGTCAAATTTATGAGAATCGCGATGCGACGCCACCACAAAGGGTTGAGTTTATTTTTTTGTATAGGGAAAACACCAGTCTATACAGAGAATCAGTAATCAGAATTGTTTCAGATATAAGTCAGGAGATTTCAGTTGTTCGCAAAGAATTATTAAAGTTTGCCCTGGTATTTGTTATTACAGTTATTATTGTAGTTATTCTTCTCTATAATAAAACAAAAGTCATTACAGACCCAATCAAGAAGCTCGTATCTAATGTAAATCGCATTACTGCCGGACATTTAAATGAACGCGCAGAAGTTCAGGGAAATAATGAAATTGCTTCTCTTTCGGAGAAGTTTAATCATATGATTGCCCAATTGGAGAGTTATTACAACGAATTGGAAGAAAAGGTACGAGAAAGAACAGCAGAGGTAGTTTCCCAGAAAGAGGAGATTGAAGCGCAGCGGGATGCCCTTCAGGAACAACGTAACTTGCTCGCTGAGGTCAATGATTCATTAAATAGTGCGTATACAGAAATTGAGGATAGCATTCATTATGCCAGTAAAATCCAAAATGCGATTTTGCCCCCCGATGATTACTTAAAGAAAGTGATTCCCAATGCATTTTTCTTCTATAAGCCAAGAGATATTGTAAGTGGTGATTTTTATTGGGTAGCAGCTAAAGATAATAAAATTGTTGTTTCTGCTGTCGACTGCACAGGTCATGGTGTGCCGGGTGCATTTATGTCAATTGTAGGTAATAATCAGTTAAACTATGCGCTGAATGTTATAGAAGCCACAAAACCTTCAGAGATTGTTGAGATTCTTGATGAGGGAGTTACAGCAACCCTTCGGCAGACTAAGAACGAATCAATCAAGGATGGCATGGACCTGGCAATGGTAACTATTGACAAAACGTCAAATGTCGTTCAGTTTACAGGAGTTTTTAATCCCTTGATATTAGTACGCGATGGAGAAATAATTAAATACAAAGGAGACAGGATACCTATTGGGGGGCATTTTATTACTGCAAAAAAGAATTATACCAATAAAGATATAGAAACTAAAACGGGTGATATGATATACATGTATTCCGATGGATTTCCCGATCAGTTTGGTGGAGCAAAAGGCAAGAAATATATGGCAGGGAAGTTTAATAAATTTTTGTTGAGTATTTCAGAATATCCCGTTGAAAAGCAAAACCAGCTTTTGGAAAAGGAATTAAAAAACTGGCAGGGAGATGAATTCCAGGTAGACGATATTCTTGTAATTGGTATACGATTGTAACAAGTACTAACTGTTAAATTATGCATATGAAGGCCCATAAAGATGAAAAGGTTTTTAATCCTTTTCCAGGGCTCAGGCCTTTTACCCAGGAGGAAGCAAATTTATTCTTTGGGAGGGAGGGACAGAGTAAATCTGTCCTTGAGTCTCTAAGAATTAATAATTTTGTGGCTGTAATCGGTGCTTCAGGAAGTGGTAAATCCTCATTGATTTATTGCGGTGTTATCCCCGAACTATTATCGAAAAAGGAGGAAAAATGGTTTGTGATTTCAATGCGACCAGGATCAAATCCTTTAATTAATCTCTTATCGGCATTAAAATCCAGATACGGAAATAAAGTCCCTGAAAAGAAATATGATGAGGTTATATCAGGCAAAATCTCTTTCCGAGAGTGGCTTGACCTATTTATTCCTGCCAAAGAATCTTTGCTTCTGGTTATCGACCAATTTGAGGAAGTTTTCAGATACAAAAACGAAGAGTTATCAGATTATAGCAAATCCGGGGTCGAACGGTTTGCAGAAATTATACACAAAGCCAGCACTTCGCCTAAGCATCCAGTAAGTATTGTTCTTACAATGCGGTCTGACTTTATTGGCGAGTGTGCAGTATTTCAAGATCTTACAGATCTCATAAACAGAAGTAATTATTTGATACCTCAAATGACGCGAAGCGATTTTCGCAAAGCGATTGAAGGACCGGTTTCAGTTGGTGGGGCAAATATTGCTGAAGACCTCGTTGAGCAATTGCTTGATGAGGTTGGGAATAATACAGATCAGCTGCCTGTACTGCAGCATGCACTCATGAGGACATGGAATTACTGGGCATTACAGAATGATGTTAAAAAGCCCATCAGTAAAGGTGACTATGAAGCTATTGGCCGCATGGAGAAAGCACTTTCCGACCATGCCAACGAAGCCTACGATGAACTCAATGAGGAGCAGCGAATAATTTGTGAATTACTTTTTAAAACTATCACAGAGAAAGGTGGCGATAATAGGGGAGTCAGAAGGCCTGCAAAAATAGACAGAATTGCTGAGATTACCAGAAGGAGTATAGAGGAAATAATCGAAGTAGCAGAGGTGTTTCGATCGAAAGGTAGAACTTTTTTAACACCATATAAGCCTGTTCAGCTGTCATCTGAAACCGTGATTGATATTTCCCATGAGTCATTAATGCGTATATGGGATCGCCTAAGGCTTTGGGTAGATGAGGAAGCCAATTCGGTCCAAATGTACCTCAAACTATCTGAGGCATCAAAACAATTTCAGGCAGGAACCAGTGGTCTTTGGAGACCCCCGGATCTTCAGTTGGCATTGAATTGGAGAGATACGCAAAATCCTACTGCAACTTGGGCAGTGCAATATGACCCTGCGTTTGAAAGAGCCATGGTTTTTCTCGACACCAGTGAATCAGAATTTAAAAAAGAAGAGGAAAATAAAATCAGACTGCAGCGTCGCAGACTTCGCGTTACCAGGATGTTTTCGCTGATTCTTGGAGGAATTGCCGTTGTGGCTATGGGATTGTTTCTTTGGACACGGGATTTGCAGAGTCAGGCAGAAGCACAGCGCATTACTGCAGAGGAACAGGCTGCTCTGGCAAGAGAAAGGGAAATAGAAGCACAGGCTGAAAGAGAGGCAGCAGATGCAGCCAGAAAAGAAGCCGAGGATGCAAGCCAGGAGGCACTAACCCAGTCACAAATCGCTGAGGAAAGAAGAAAGGAAGCAGAATCTGCTTCTCAGCTGGCTGAAAAACGGCGAAAAGAAGCTGAAAAGAGTGCACAGGCTGCTCGTGAGGCTGAGGAATTGGCAAGACAAAATGAGGAAAATGCAAGGGCTGCTCAGTCTGAAGCCCTGGAAAATGCCAAGCTTGCAGAACAGCGAAGAATGCTTTCCATTGCCCAATCTATGGCAGTGAAAAGTGCGCAGATGCGTACAGATACTTTATTGAAAGGTATTCTTGCATACCAGGCATATGCGTTTAATAATGAGTATGGTGGATTGAAATATGATCCCGATATTTTTAGTGCAATTTATTCAGGAGAGAAGTTCTTTAAAGGAACTAACCATAATATTTTCAGCAAACATAATTCGTCCGTAGGTTCTTTAATAAATTTCGACAATAAAATTGTTTCATCAAGTTCAGAAGGAAAAATCATTTCCTGGGATCCTGCTGATACGATGGCTAATGTGCTGATGCAGAATCTGCCTACAATCAGGGAATTATTCATTGCAAATTCCTCATTGATGTGCCTTACAAATGGAAGTATCATTGAAGTGACTGCAGGAATTAGCGAGGGAGATGTGTTTAATTTCCCACTTTACTCTATAAATGATGTTGTTTATACTGCAGGGGAAAGGTATATCATAACTCAATTGAATAAACTAGTCATTACTGATGATTATGGTATAGAAGGAGATGTGTTCTTTGAAACAGATGCGCGAATTAATGTAGTAGAGTATGATCCAGAATCGGGAACATTGATTGCAGCGCTTTCAGATGGTCAGCTTCTGTACTGGAATGATTTCCATCAGGGGGCAAAAAAACCAGAGGTCCTTGTTGATATACCTGATGCCAACTGGAGCACAGTGAAGATCTTTCCTGAACGTAGTTTTATCGCTGCTGGAACAGGGAATAGCCAGGGTGCAGTCTACATCTGGGATCTGAAATCTGGTGAAGAGCTTAATTCTCTTAGAGGTCATAATGCCAGGGTCACAGGCATCGTATTTTCACATGATGCAAAGTTGATGGCCACATCAAGCTACGATGGAAGTGTGAACCTATGGAGATTGGATGACCTGAATACACTACCAGTTAAATTCGATGACCATGAAGCATGGGTCACTTCTCTGGCCTTTACAAATAATGATCAGTTTATAATAAGTGGAGACAGGGATGGAAACCTCAGGAAATTGCCAACCGATATTAATATTATGCTTGATGATTATTGTAAATATATCTCCAGAACACTCACCGAAAGTGAATGGCAGAACTATGTGGGCCAAGATGTTGACTATAAACCAACTAAATGTACTGATTAACAGATGCAACGTTTTTTAATGACATTAATAGTATCAGCCCTTTCATTGGGTATTTTAAGTGCCCAAACGTGCACTGAAACGCTTCAGACAGCCCAGCGAAATTTTGATGATGGCTTGCTGGAGGAGATTCCCTCATTAATCGCCGATTGCATGCAAGAAGGTTTCACAAGGGAGGAGAAAGCCAATGCATTCAAACTGCTCATCCAGACCTATATCTACAATGAGGATATTCTATCTGCCGATGAAACAATGCTCGAATTTTTAAATGATTTCCCAAGTTATCCCATCAGTTCAAGTGATCCAAAAGAGTTCGTCGAGCTTTATAATACATACGATACAGACCCCATATTTCAAATTGAAGTAAGGGGTGGTTTTGTGATGAGTATGCCTGTAATTACAGAAAACCATAGTACCCGCAGCTTGCTCACAGATCCGGAAGAGTACTATATGGGCCCTGGGTTTTTGGGTGAAGTGAATATCAATAAAGATATCAGAGGAAATTTCAGCTTATCAGGAGGGGTTTCTTTTTTATATGCTTCCATGGGATACTGGAGTGAACCCTATGATTTTACAGTGCTTGAAGGTACACTATATGACACCTTCCTGGGTCTGCCACTTTCTGTCATTTATGACCATCTGATTATTCCTAAACTGGCAATCCAGGGAATAGTTGGAGTGGAACCAGCCTTATTATTAAAACACAAAATGGATTTTATCCGTACTGATAATAAAAGAGAACAACCATATACCGATAATCCAATCCTTACTTCTAACCATCATCTGCTTGATATCAGGCCTTTTATTCGTGCAGGGGCTAAGCTAAATATCGGACGTGACTTTATCGCTGCCTCAGTTGGTTTCAAAACAGGAACAATAAGCACACTTAAAGAAGAAAGTGTATATGCTGATGATGATTTTCCTGATAAAAATCTCTACCTGGAAGATCAAAGACTAAACAATCATTTTTCCTTTTCCATTTCATATATAAGACCAGTCTACAATCCCCAAAAAAGAACTGCACAATGAGAAAGTGTCTTTTAATATTATTTTCATTGTTACTTACCTTGTCGTGCGACGATAATATAGAAGATTATCAAAGTGAACGCTTTTTAAAACTGTTTTGCCGAGGCGAGGAAAGTATAAGTAATGATGTTATTGAATTACCGGGGGAGGGCTATGTATTTACTGGCTACGACATGGTTGAAGAAGACAAGCAATTGTTATTTGTTCGTACAGATATTTATGGAAATGAGTTGAATAACCGGATATATGGAAGTGTTTCAACCGATGAAGAAGGTCTGGTTGTAAAACAGGTTTCGGATGGGTTTATTATCGGGGGAGTGATCGTGAACAACAATATATCATCGATTATAATGAAATTGAATACCCAGGGTGATTCTATCTGGTCTTATGTGATACAGAAAAACAATATGGATGTTGTCCTTAAAGATTTCCTTGTAAGTGGGACGGATATATATGCAACCGGATACGAGCAAACTGTCGGAGCTAACCCGGATCCGTTTTTTGTCAGTATGGATCTGTCAGGAGAAGGAGCAAAGGTTTATAGAAAGTTTACTAATGCAGTTCCATCTGGAATATTTCAAATAGAAAACGATTTTGTTGTTGTAGGAAATAATCTTGATAATGATCTTTTTATCAGTAAATTTCAATCAGGGCTAAGCCGTAATCCGCAAACAATAGATAACGGGTTTGGCAACATGCAAATCAGGGATGCGGTCTATTCAAATGATCATATTTTCCTGCTGTCATCCCTTGGAGAGACTATGAAGGTCGTAAAAATGGATACTGCTTATTCCAGAATATGGCAGTCAGAAATATCAACAGATATGGTAGGAAAATCGATGACCGTTTTTGCAGATGGTTCATTGATGGTTTTTGGAGAGACTGTCATAAATGAAAATTATTATTCACAACCAGTTTTCCTGAGTACCAGTGGCAACATTTCTTACGGGGATAATGTATTTAAAATATTTTCTGGTCAGACAATGTGTGCTGTTAGTACGATGGATAATGGAATAGTATTTTCTGGCTGCACCAATGCAACCAATGTACAAAAAGCACGGTTAGTTAAAACAGGTAGTGACTTGTTTCTGCTGAAACCTCAAGATCCAAAATAATGAGCCAATCAAAGATAATCATTCGCATATTGATGCTTACGATATTGGCATCATTTCACCTTACCGGAAACTCTCAACCAACTGTAACCGGAGTGAGTGGCACTGACGGAACTTATAAAACCGATGATATTTTATCGATCCTTATTGTCTTTAGCGATAGTGTTGATGTGGACGAAGCGGGAGGCACACCTTATCTTGAACTTGAAACCGGCACCACAAATAGAAATGCAACCTATTCTTCAGGAACAGGAAACGATTCTTTAATTTTCACTTATGTTGTCCAAACAGGAGATGAGAGTAATGCCCTTGATTATACTTCAACTAACGCTTTAGATTTAAATGGAGGGACTATAAAAGCCACTTCTGATGGTACTACAGATGCAGACATTACTCTGGCAACTCCTGGTGACCCGGGTAGCCTCAGTGATAACAGCACTATTGTTATTGATGGCATAGCCCCTGCTGCACCTTCAGTTTCTGATATATCATCTGGAGATTATAATTCTGACCAAACATTTACTGTAACAGGAGACGGGAGTTCAACACTTGAATATTCATTGGATAATGGAGGTAGCTGGCAGAGCTATACTTCAAGTGTGACACTGTCAGCAGAGGATACTTATGATGTCGTCGCGCGACAAACAGATGCTGCAGGTAATGTTTCACCCTCATCGTCTGTAATTACGGTTACAATCGATAAAACAAGTCCGGGTGTACCAACAGTTACAGGGATAAGCGAAGGTTCCTATAATACTGATCAGACCTTTACAGTAAGTGGAGAGTTAGGAGCCTCCATTGAATATTCACTTGATAATGGTAGTTCCTGGGCAATTTTTAGTAGTGATGTAACTATATCATCGGAAGGTATATATGACGTTGTGGCAAGACAAACAGATGCAGCAGGAAACAAATCATCAAATTCAACTGCAATAACAGTGGAGATAGATAAATCAGCTCCTGCTGCTCCATCAGTTAACGGAATATCTGCCGGAACATACAATACAGATCAGAGTTTTACAATTAGCGGAGAATTAGGTGCTTCATTTGAATATTCATTAGATGATGGGAATAATTGGCTTAGCTATAGTGCCGAAGTTACACTTTCATCAGAGGATACTTATGAGGTTTTAGCACGACAGACCGATGAAGCTGGAAATCTATCAGTTAATTCATCAACAATTATAATAACTATTGATAAAACCAGTGAAGCCCCCGCATTAACAAAACCTGAAACAAATGGTGCTGATAATGCATTAATTGACTTGTCTTTTTCATTGCCAGAGGATGCACTTCCTGGTTCTGTAAAACTCACTTTTTTGCAAACAGATGGAAATAATGATCCGCGGACACACATTATTACTTTTTCTAGTGCTTATGAATCTTCAGGAACGCATACTGGCACGTTAGAAGGTGCCAACCTTTCAACCAGTGCAAATGTGTCTTCAGTAAGCAGTGATGAAAATGATTATCTGATCGATGGAGCTTTTTATGAAGTAACATTACAGTATCAGGATTCACATGATAATCCTGTTGCAAATGTCATTAATACGGGATTTGCTTATGAAGCTAATCCACCAGAACCTGATATCTTAGATGTTACCCCTGATCCACGGAATACAAATGCAGGGATCGTTACAGTTTCATTTGATAAATTTGTACAGGTTTCAACGGTAGATATTACTGATTTTATTCTTACACTTGATACTGATCCGGACAATGATCCACCGTTACCATCCTCTATAGATATGAGCGGGCTGTCTGTGAATCCGGTTAGTACAGAAAACCGTGCTGGAATTGATCTAAGCAATGAGTTTACTCTAAACTTGTCGACCGTAACGACTAATGAAGGTTTATACGTATTATCAATCGATGCATCCGAAACTGATATTATTAGTCAGGGAGGTGTGCAAATCCAGGATGATGCGAGTGACACTTGGACAAACGATCGGACCTCACCCACCGTGAGTTCAATTGCGCTCAGCAATCCCGCGACATCTCCTACCAATTCATCTGGTTTGACATATAAAGTGATATTTGATGAACCTGTGAATAATGTTGACAATACGGATTTTACACTAACTACCACTGGCTCATTTGATGGTTCTGCAACAATAGATGGCTTTGGGCCCTCCTCCGGAACAGATTTTTTTGTTACGGTATCGTCAGTAAACGGCGACGGGACTGTCAGGCTTGACTTAAACAACAGCGGAACAGGTATAGTGGATGACGCCGGAAATGCTATATCAGATGGTTTTACAAGTGGGGGCGTTTATGCAATCGACCAGACTCCACCCATTGTAAACTCGATTTTGCTTGATACACCTGCTACTTCACCAACAAATGCTGATGTACTTATTTTTAAAGTAACATTTAGTGAAATAGCCTACAATATTGATATCGATGATTTCTCGTTAAATACAACAAATACCGCATCGGGCTCTGTAAGTGCTGTTTCTGCCTCTTCCGGAACAGTAATTGACGTCACGGTTTCCTCTGTGAGCGGTGATGGCGACTTGAGGCTGGACTTGAAAGGCAGCGGTACTGGTATTGAAGACCATGTGGGAAATCTTATCACTACAGGTTACTCAGCAGGTAGTGAGTATTTGATCGATAATACTTCTCCTGTACCTGCTATTTCTTCAACAGAATCAGATCCTACCAATGCATCTCCAATATCTCTGGTCGTTACTTTTAATGAAGACGTTAATGGATTTGTAGATTCAGACCTGGACGTTACAGGATTGGGATTAATATCAGGCTTTTCAGGTGCAGATGATTCATATTCGTTTAATTTTACTCCAAGTGCCGATGGACAGATAACCTTTGGTATACAAGCAGGGACTTCGTTCGATGATGCAGGTAATTCAAATAGCGCTGCAGCAAATTTCACAATCAATTCAGACCAGACAGCTCCGGAAATCAATGCTGTAAGTATTGAATCAGATAATTCAAATGATCAATATGTTGGTGTCGGAGGAGTTGTCAAACTTATAATTACTGGTTCGGAGGATATTGATCTCCAGACAGGAGATGTGTTAATTGCCGGCCAACAGGCAACACTTTCAGGCTCCGGAAAGAATTGGACGGCCTCTTATACCATGCAGAGTACAGATGCAGAAGGTGATGTTAGTTTCCAACTCAACTATAATGATTTAGCTGGAAATGCCGGTGCTACAGTGACATCAACTACCGATGCAAGCAGCGTGGATTTTGATAAAACCCCACCCACTTTAGCGTTGACTAGTCCACCGATTAATATAGTTTCAGATAATTCGAATAATACATCATTTGCAAAAGCTGGAGATAATATTACACTAACTTTTAAATCAAGTGATAATAATGAGCTTTTAAAGAATGTGGAGGTATTAATTGAAGGAAAAAGTGCTGTTATAACGACTTTGGATAGCCTTGCATTTAAGGCAGAATATACTATGCCAGCTACAGGCATCCCCGAAGGGGTGCTTGATTTTACGATTGATTTTCAGGACCTTGCTGGGAATGATGGCGTTCAGGTTACATCAACCAGCGACGGCTCGCAAGTCACATATGATCCTACTGCACCGGAAAAGCCAAAAAATATAAAATTAGTAAATGATCTTGGCCTGTATGATGATGATGGAATTACCGGAAGCACAAATGTCAACTTCTTTGGTGAAGCTGAAGCATATTCCAGCGTAAATTTATACAGTAATATTGATGATTATTTAGGTGCAGTAACGGCATCTGATACCGCTACTTTTGAATTTTCAGTTTCTCTCTCTGAAGGTGCGCATAGCATAACAGCTACAGCTACAGACGGGTCAGGAAATATTAGTCCGGTTTCTTTGTCATTGTCTGTTAGAATAGACACCACAAGACCAGCTAAACCAGATGCCCCATCATTGGATGGGAATTCGGATACCGGATTCTCTAACTCTGATAATGTGACTAAAAAT
>Ga0102940_1001926_pt1 | contig 12824 bp, 9 predicted proteins | sample SalPonR2_C_D1_MG_FD_78215 | JGI IMG/M metagenome (GOLD analysis project Ga0102940, IMG submission 78215) | Salt pond soil microbial communities from South San Francisco under conditions of wetland restoration - Salt Pond MetaG R2_C_D1_MG | ecosystem: Environmental > Aquatic > Marine > Intertidal...
CATCTTTTTCACCTACTCTGCGTTAAAAACTGCTACTGGTGTTAACCACACGCAGTTTTTGCCTTGATTAGGCAAAAAATCTGCTCGGTCAAAATCTAAACTTCAATATTGTGAACTACTTAACCATCCAACAATCAAATAATAGTACTTATGCAATACCGTAAACTAGGAAAGACAGGATTTGAAATTTCAGAAATATCACTGGGAACCTGGCAGGTCGGTGGTAAATGGGGTTCGGGCTTCGACGATGAGAAAGCCGATGCCATCTTGAATAAAGCCATCGATACCGGTGTGAATTTTATCGATACAGCGGATGTGTATGAGTCCGGAAAAAGTGAAACCGCCGTCGGTAGGGTAGTGCGGGCACGCTCGGAGCAGGTCTACGTAGCTACCAAATGTGGCCGTCAGATTAATCCACACGTCAACGAAGGATACACACCCGATGTACTACAAAAATACGTGGAGGATAGTCTGCAACGCACCGGTCTGGAGCGACTAGATTTGATTCAGCTACACTGTCCGCCTACCGAAGTGTATTATCGTCCGGAGATATTTGAGCGTTTCGAGCGACTGAAGGAACAAGGGAAAATTCAGCACCTGGGGGTTAGTGTTGAAAAAGTAGAAGAAGCCCTCAAGGCTATCGAATACCCAAATGTCAGCACCGTACAGATCATTTTTAATGTCTTTCGCCAGCGCCCGGCTGAGCTGTTCTTCAAAGAAGCAGCGCGGAAAGACATTGGCGTTATCGTACGTGTACCACTGGCCAGTGGTTTATTGACCGGGCTCTATAGCAAGGACACTACCTTTGCTGAGGGAGACCATCGCAACTTTAACCGCGAAGGAGAGGCCTTCGACAAGGGGGAAACCTTCTCGGGTATCGATTACGAATTGGGCCTGGAAGCCGTCAATGCCCTAAAAAAGCTTTTTCCCGAAAGGGAGAATCTGGCACCGATTGCGCTGCAGTGGATTTTGCAACATTCGGAGGTGAGTTGTATCATCCCTGGAGCTTCTAAAATCAAGCATTTGGAGTCTAATCTGTCGGTATTTGATCTACCCCCCATGGATGCGGACAAAAAAGCGGCCATGGATGCCATTTATAAAGAATATATCAAACCAACGGTACATCAGCTTTGGTAGGATTAGCCTTTCGGCAAAAATACAGCTATATGCAAAACAACTGGTCAATCGACAACTTGCAGGAAGCCTGGAACCTGGCTTCCCGTTTACATAAGGGACAGGCCTACGCTGGCCCCCAAAAAGGCGAATATTTCGAGTATATCAACCACATTGGAAGTGTCAGTTTTGAGATCTTACAGGCTATTTTTAAAGATACGATTGACCAGCCAGATCTGGCGATTCACTGTGCCCTGCTGCACGATATTCTGGAGGACACGCCCCTGACGGAGGAAGCTTTAAAGCTTGAGTTTGGGCCCGCCGTTACGCAAGGCGTTTTGGCGCTGACCAAGAATGAGCAGCTGCCAGATAAGGAAACAAAAATGCGGGACAGCCTGCGACGCATCAAAGCACAACCCAAAGCGGTATGGGCCGTGAAATTAGCGGATCGGATTGTGAATATGGGGCCTCCGCCCTTTCACTGGCCTACCGAAAAGCGGCTCGCCTACCAAAAGGAGGCCCGGCTTATCCTAGCTGAATTGGGAAGGGCTAACGAATGGCTGGCCCAGCGGCTGAACGACAAGATTGAAGCCTATACCCAGTACATTGATCAAGATTAAGAACTTTATTGGATGAAAAAAGGACTACTGAATGGTATGTTCGCCCTGGGTGTGTGCCTAATAACCATGACTTGTTCATCTCCCGCACCCATTCAGGGGACGATCTCTGATTGGGAACCGGACGAGTGGAATGATTATATTTACCTGATTGACCCTGGAAGCTGGTCCCGGCTGGCGGCATCTTACCAGGGGACGGTTCTTGATTCTTTTCAGATCGACGAGCAGGGGCGTTTTGCCCTACCCGCCGGGCGCTTGCCACGGGCCACCGAACCACAGGTTTGGCAATTGGCTCTGCAGCCGGAAGGATCGGAATACCTCAATCAATTAACCAATGAAGAGCCCGATTCTTCCAATTACTTTCCGCTGGTTTATCTAGAGGGAGAGCACATTCAGATTGAGGCCGAGGCCCAGCGTTTTCAGGGTAGTTTTACGATCGATCATCCTTCGGTTGCGAATGCGGCCATGCTGCAATTACGGGATATTCGGCACCTGGCTTTCAAAGAATATCTTCAGGAGAAGGCTGCAGCTAATGGCCTTTTGAAGCAAGAAGAAGCCCTGTTAAATTACCAAAATAAACTCTTTGCCTTTGCGAAGCAGACGCCCCAGCTCCTACCCGCCCTGACGGCCATCCGCTGGGCCAGTATTGATCATTATTACGAACGCGTACCCGAGGCACTATTTGCCCAGGCACAGAAATGGAAGGCTAAGGCCCCTAATCATCCCTGGGTACAGGAATTGGTCGCCCGGGCCGATCCGGACCAATTACCGCTCATGATTGGCGAGCAAATCCCAGATGCTATCTTGCCGATCTTAAATGGGGATACTATAGCCATCCAAAACTTGTTGGCGAAGGAAATCACCATTCTTGACTTGTGGGCTTCCTGGTGTGCACCTTGTCGAATTGAAAACCGCGAAGTCCTCGGACCGCTTTGGGAGCAATATCATTCCAGGGGCTTAGGTATCCTTGGGTATGCACTGGAAGCCGAACGGAGTATCTGGTTGAGTGCAATGCGAAATGATAATGCCGACCGCTGGCCCCAGGCTTCCCACCTCAACGGAGATGACTCTCCTTTCTTTCAGACCTTGGGCATTCGGACCATTCCTGCCAATTTCTTAATCGATCAGCAGGGGAGAGTCCTGGCTAAAAACTTACACGGGACGGAATTGGAAGACTTTATTGTGGATTTTTTTCAGAAAAAACAGGAATACTAAAACCGCTGAGCTTTCTACCTTCGTAGCTTGCTTGTTTTTAGGTTACTAATACATCTAATACTTCTATCTCTTGAAGTGACGCTACTTAGATGAATGGTAGATTTGTGAAAAAAGGGGGGTGCCATCCTTTGGCATCGCTCTTTTCTTTTGATCATTCAACAGACATAAATGGATGCTCAGGACGTCTAAAGTAGAAGTTGTTTAAGAATTTCTGGTGAGATAATTGGTATTGGCTTTGAATGTGTTGTCAAGGGCTCAGTGAGGAGTTTTTAAACAACTTCAAAAAGAAAGAATGCCAATGCGTATACCGAAATGAACTATTTTAGAACCAAAAATGAAAAATTACGGCTACGGTATCTTAATTCTTTGTGGTCTTTTCTACCTGAGTAGTTGCCAGGAAAGGCCTTCCTCGGTCGCCGATCGCGATCCTACTGTCAAAACATGGGCTTTTCCTTACTTCGAAAAGGTAGATAGTCTAAATCCTATTTTGACACCAGAAGAAGATCAGCAGTTTAGGGATCCGATTACGGATAGAATAGTTGACTGGGAAGCCCGGAATGTGCTGAATCCTACGGCGGTGGTCAGGAATGACTCCGTTTTTTTACTCTATCGGGCTCAGGATGCTACGGGGACTTCCCGGATTGGTCTGGCGGTCAGTGCAGATGGGCTGCATTTTATAAAGCAAGCGGATCCCGTCTTCTTCCCTGACCAGGATGCCTCCAAAACTTATGAATGGAATTATAAGAAAAGTAGGGCCCCCGAAGACTGGCCCGACACTTGCAAGACCTGTCTCTTTGATGGGGTAGAGGATCCACGCATTGTACAGGCCCCTTCCGGAAAGTATGTTATGACTTATACTGCTTACGATGGGAAAACAGCCCGCTTAAGTCTGGCTACTTCGGATGATTTACTGACCTGGGAGAAGCACGGTCTGGTCATTGATCCGGAACAATATCCCGATCACTGGTCAAAAGCGGGCGCTATTGTTGCCGAATTAATAGAGGGTCAATTCATTGCCAAGAAGATTGAGGGTAAGTACTGGATGTATTTCGGAGATACGGACTTATTTATGGCGACTTCAGATGACCTAATAAGCTGGGAGGTAGCCGAGAATGCCGAGTCGGGTGCGATGATCCGTGTACTACATCCGCGTATGGGATATTTTGATAGTCGGCTGGTAGAGCCGGGCCCACTGGCCATTTGGCGAGATACGGGCATTCTGTTAATCTATAATGCGAGTAATGCTGCTAATTTTAACGATCCGGACTTGTCGAGGTTCACCTACGCAGCGGGACAGGCCTTATTCGATCCACAACGGCCTTTCCAGCTCATGGATCGTGCTGATGATTATTTTATCTACCCGGATAAAGCTTACGAAAAGGTTGGAGAGGTGAATGAAGTATGTTTTGTGGAGGGGCTGGTTTATTTCCGCGAGAAATGGTTCTTATACTACGGTACGGGAGATTCAAAAATAGCGGTAGCGGTCTATACAGAATAAATTTAAAATTTCCCTATTTTGAGCATTCACCAAAAAAAATTGGGTGTATGTCTTTAATCTTGTTGTTAATAAGTGTTGTGCTTATTGTTGTGCTGACGGCCCGTTACAATCTGCATCCTTTTTTAGCCCTGCTACTGGCTTCTTTTTTCTTTGCCTTTAGTTCGGGGATGTCCTTTGAGGTGATCCTGGACAGTATCAATACGGGCTTTGGCAATACCCTGGGCAGTATCGGGATGGTCATTCTTTTCGGGATTATCATTGGTGCTTTTCTGGAGCATACCGGTGCAGCTTTTAAACTGGCGGAGGTTGTTCTTCGTATGATTGGGAAGAAGCGAGTACACGGTGCCATGGGGATTATGGGCTTTCTGATATCTATTCCGGTTTTTGCCGATAGTGGTTATATCCTCTTACACCCGCTGAATAAAAGCTTATCAAAAAAGGCCGGACTGTCATTGGCGGGGACCGGCGTTACTTTGATGTTGGGGCTCATGCTCACCCATGTACTGGTACCCCCGACTCCTGGGCCCATCGCGGCGGCGGGTATTATAGGTGCTGATGTGGGCCGGGTGATGATCCTGGGACTGATCGTTGGCCTGGTTAGTTTGCCGGTGGCTGTACTATACGGTAAATACTATGCGGGCAAAACCTATATTGATCCTAATCCTGAGGTGGATGGTGAGGATATTGTCAGCGCGACTAAATCGGCGCCCGGGGCATTTCAGTCTTTTCTACCCATTGTGGTACCCATCATTTTGATTATTGCCAAATCTATCCTCGAGCTTCAATTAGGTGATGCGCTTCCGAATCGTTGGCAATCCACCCTGATCTTTTTAGGGACACCGGTTATTGCTTTGTTTATTGGTATGCTGCTGGCTTTTACACTACCCAAAAAACTGGAGCAGTCGATGTTTTCGACTTCGGGTTGGGTCGGTAAGGCCTTGCTCGATGGCGCTCTGATTTTACTGATAACGGGAGCAGGCGGTATCTTTGGTAAAGTGCTGCAGCAATCGGGTATTGCCACGGATATGCAGAATTTACTTTCGGGAGTGAATCTGGGGATTTGGCTACCCTTTATTTTGACGGCGGCGATCAAGACCGCCCAGGGCTCTTCGACGGTAGCCTTGATTACGACGGCTGGCATTATGGCTCCCATGATGGTGGGGATGGGCTTTGAATCGGAATGGGAAAAGGCCTTAATGGTGGTATCGATTGGTGCGGGAGCGGCCGTTGTGCCGCATGCCAATGACAGTGGTTTTTGGGTCTTCACCCAGCTGACGGGTATGGATATCAAAACCGGGTATCGACTCTACACCTTTGGTGGTTTCCTCACGGGGACCTTCGCTGCGTTAATGATCTTTATCGTTTCCCTATTTCTTTAGATTTCTTTCAACTTTTGCTAGTTTGGCCCGTACCTAAGCATTCATTCTTACATAAACGGATTACTATGTTTTTAAAAAAGTCCCTTCTTTTTTTATTCCTATTGGTGTACTGCCTTACGGCAAAAGCCAATGGAAGACCCCATTTTCATGCGGAGCAGGGTATACTCCTCAGTATCGATGGAGATATTTGGCGGGGAGCCATCGACAGAAAAGGGAAAGTGAAAAAATGGGAGATCCTTGTTCAGGATCCGGCAGAGGACCGACAACCAGTATGGATGCCCGATGGACAATCCATACTTTTCTCTTCAAACCGAACTGGGATTTATCAATTATATCAGTTGAACCTGAACACCAATAATTTGGAGGCTTTTGCTCCACAGCCTGGTCATCAAACACAGCCCACGGTTGACAAGAGCGGTACGGTAGCCTGGGTACAGGGACTTGGTCCGGAAGCCCGGTTATGGTTGCAACCTCCTGGGGATTCCGCCGGAATGGTAAAAGGAAGTCAGGGCGGTCATAGCCCCGCTCTGTCTCCAGAGGGGGAAGCGATGGTTTTTATCCGTAATATTGGCCCTAAGCAAGAACTTTGTCTATGGTTACTGGAAGGAGAAATACAGGTGTTGTCGAGTGGGCAACCACCCGCCTTTCCCGCTTGGTCACCGGATGGTACCCGCATCACTTATACCCGTCGTGGACCGCAAGCCGGCGTATATCTCACTTCGCCAAAAGGCGATTTTCATAACCTGATCGTCGAGGGCCGCTATCTGGCTTCCTGGACGGCCGATGGGGAGCAATTGGCCTTATCAGAACTGGCCGCTGTGGCCCCGTATCATAATGGGGATCAGGATCCTGATGGGCAAGGCTACCTGGATAATCCTATTCTGTCCGCAAAGCCCATCAAATGGATAAAAGCTCCCGTACTTCCGGTTTCCACTTTTAGTGAAAGCTGGAACTTGCCGGAGCGGACCCTGAGCCAAAAACTAAATCGCCAGTTCGCAGAAATTACGCAAGTTTTAGACGAAGCGTTTCAAAGCGCGCCAGCTGCTCATCAAGACGAATGGGGCGCACTGAAAATTGCTTATGTCCAGCGGCTGAAAAGGGTAAAAACGGAGGAAGAGGGGCAGACCCTTTTGTACGAATTATTAAAAGAGCGTCCCTTTTTACGGGAAGAAAAGAAGGGTAGCGCTGGCGTATCTAGTGCGCATCCTTTAGCAAGTGCGGCGGGAGCAGAGATTTTAGCAAAAGGGGGTAACGTGGTAGATGCGGCGGTGGCGGTATCCTTTGCGCTGGGGGTAGTAGAGCCGGATGCCAGTGGTATGGGCGGTTACGGCGAAATGCTGCTTTACCTCGAGGATATGGAGGCACCTACCTGCATCGAATTCCTCACGCGGGTACCGGAGGCAGCCAGCCTGTCGAACGGCGCGCTGGATCCCTTGCCCAGGGGCGGACCGATTATGGTGAATGTCCCTGGCACCGTTGCGGGAATGGAGCTGGCCTGGAAGCGTTATGGCAGCCAACAAATATCCTGGGCGGATCTACTCCAGCCGGCCATCCGGCTGGCAGAAGAGGGCTTTGTACTGGATGCCTCTTTGGCGACTACTTTGTACAAAGAGCAGGCAGAATACCGAAAATACCCATCGAGTTATGCTCTTTTCTTTGAAGATGGAGAACCACTGGGCCTTGGGGATACCCTGCGCAACCCCGATTTAGCCTGGACCTTGCGCACACTTGCTGATAAAGGAGCGCAAGCTTTTTATAAAGGGGCGATTGCTGATAAGATGGTGAAGGATTTACGCAGTTATGGTAATGTAATGACCAGGGCCGATATGGCGAGGTACTACGCCGTGGAAAGAAAGCCAGTCCAGACTACTTACCGCGGGCATACCATTTATTCTGGACCGCCGCCCGTTTCGGGGGGCGCCGGACTAATTGGTCGTTTAAATCAACTGGAAGCTTTTCGAGAACCTGGTTCCTATCGGGATGATCCCGCCGCATTACACGCTTTGGTAGAAGCTTGGAAATTAACGCCTTCAGGACGGGGCAAGATTGCCGATCCCGGGCTGTGGCCCGTTGATCTATCCGCTTTTGAGGATAAAGCCGCCGCACAGCGCCGCTGGTCGACCTGCTTTGATCCCACGCAGGCACTCCGTCCGGAGCGATCCTGTGCGGATACCCGCCACTCGGCTTCTTGGGGAGCGACTAAGGTACTGGATGCGAAATCCAATACGGGCACCACGGCTTTTGCGGTAGCAGACGGGGCCGGCAATATGGTCTCTGTGACCCAGACCCTAGGCACCTGGGGCGGAAACTTTTATGTCACCCCCGGGCTGGGATTTTTATATAATGATAAGCTGGGGTCTTACGGACGTAATAAGGAGGGATATAATGCACGGATCCCCTTTGCGCGTAACGTTACCTCCATTACGCCAACTTTAGTGTTTAAAGGCGAGGAAGAAGAACAGGCACCCTTATTGGCAGTAGGGGCGGCGGGAAATGCCTGGATCACCTCAGCGGTATACCACATTGTCACCGGGGTTATTGATAACCAACTTTCTCCCCAGGAAGCGATTGAGCAGCCACGGGTACTGGTCGGTGCACGTTTTGACCCGAAAGACCCCTTAAAAATACAGTCCGTGCGAATACAGGCCGAGCAGGGCTTTTCCCCAGCCGTAATGGAGGGTATGATGAAAAGAGGCCACGAGATTCAATGGATCTCAAAAAGAGGACGCTTACGCATGGGCTATTCGGCGGCCGTTATGGTGCGGGACGGCCAGGTTATTGCCGGTGCTGATCCGAGAAGATCAGGAGAAGCCAGGGTATTACAAAAACAATAAAGTATATTTATTTTTCTATTATTAAAGGTAAGGAATGGGGCATTAATAAAATGTACAAGATTTACGCAGGTGTTTTGCTGTTCGGTGAGGCAAAAAACGTAGGCGATGCAGCGCATCGACGAAGCTTTTTAACGAAACTGGGCGGCAAAGGACAAGTAAAGATGTATAATTTATTATGGACTCATTCCTAAGGAACTAAGGAAGATAATGATGAAAATTAATGTACTCGCTGTGGATGATGAGCCGCAATTTGAGCGTTTGTTACGGCAACGATTACGCAGGGAAATTCGAAAAGGCAAGTTTAATCTTTCGTTCGCGCTAAGTGCCGAGGAAGCGCTTGGCAAATTGCGGGCAGAAGGTCCTTATGATCTAGTATTAACGGATATTAATATGCCAGAAAAGGATGGTTTGGCCTTGTTGCAGGAAATTAAGGAGCAATGGAATAACCAACAAGTTGTGATCGTCTCTGCCTACGGGGATATGGGAAATATTCGGACCGCCATGAATCTGGGAGCCTATGATTTTATCACTAAGCCGATTGATTTTGAGGACCTCAAAGTAACCATTGAAAAAACGGCCAAAGGAGCAGAACTGATCAAAAAAGGAGAGCAAGCTGAAGAATTAGCCCACGAAAACGAGCGGCTGGCCACCATCGATCAGCTCAAAAATGAGTTTTTTACCAATATCGCCCACGAATTTCGGACACCACTTACCGTAATTAAGGGGATGTCGGAGCAGATCGATACCAACGCGCAACAGTGGTTAGAAAAGGCCTTACCCTTGATTAAAAATAATACCCGGCAATTGTTGGATTTGGTTAATCAGGTATTAGAACTACGGAAATTAGCTTCGGGAACCTTACCGGTGCATTGGATACAGGCCGATATTATTGCTTATCTGCTTTATATAGCCGAGAGTTACGCCTACCTGGCAGAGTCCAAAGATATTCAGCTCAATATACATTACCCCGAATCGGAGTTCATGATGGATTATGACGCCGATAAGCTACTACGAATCCTATCCAATCTAGTGTCAAATGCCATCAAGTTTACACCCGCGGGTGGAAGCATTAATTTGAGGATCCAACCGGAAGGGAAGCAGTTTATAATAGAGGTACGCGATACGGGGCGGGGAATACCCAGGGAACAGCAAAAATATATCTTCGATCCGTTTTATCAATCTTCAGATAAAGATTATCAGCAGGGTACAGGTATTGGTCTGGCGATTGTACAGCAGATGACGCAACTCTTAGGGGGAGACGCGTCTTTGGAAAGCACAGTGGGAGAGGGGACTACTTTTAGGGTAAGCCTGCCTATTCATCAGGAGGCTCCAAAAAGTAAACCAGTGCTGGCAAGAACTAAAGCTACCAAAACTAAAGAAGAAGTTTCTTCGGCTATGCCCAGCGGTGATTTACCGACGATATTAATTGTGGAAGATAACAAGGATATCCGGACTTACCTGCAGGTCCTACTCGAAGATCGCTATCACTGTCTGGTAGCAGAAGATGGTGAGCAGGGCTGGTCGCGTTTATTAGAGTCGGTCCCCGATTTAGTCGTCACGGATCTTATGATGCCCAGGCTTAATGGGATAGAACTTTGCAAACGGCTGAAAAAGGATGATCGGGTACGGCACATTCCAGTGATCATGCTTACCGCAAAAGATGATCAGGACAGTCGGCTGGACAGCTTACGGTACGGCGCGGATGCTTACCTGTTGAAACCCTTCGAGCAGGAAGAATTATTTGTACAAATTGAGCGTTTATTAACCCAGCGTGCCCAATTACAGGAATATTATCAGAATCTGGCTCTGGGCAAAGAACCAGCTAAGCAAGAAGCAGAAGATGATTTCGTCTTACAGGTCCGGGATCTGGTAGAGACTAACTTGGATGATGAAGATTTTGGTATCCAGGATATATGTCGATCGGTGGGGGTAAGTCGCACGCAAATGCACCGCAAGCTAAAGTCTATTACGGGCTTGTCATCTTCTCATTTTATTCGTTCTATCCGTTTGGAGCATGCCAAAAAACTGTTACAGTCTTCCGAACTGAATATTTCACAGGTAGCTTTTGAAGTAGGATTTAAAGACCCGAAGTATTTTTCGAGAACTTTTTCTGCTGCCTTTGGAACATCTCCTCAGGACTGGCGCCAATAAATATTTACATTCTATAACAATGAGACGATTATCAATTCTAGTGGCTGTCTTACTGGCCGTTATTTTTTCGGCGAAAGCCCAGGCCCAAGAAGGCGCTTCCGAAATTAGTCAGGAGAGAGCTATAATGCAACTCCAATTGCAGGGTGCTCAGAAAATTCAAGCGGAGGATCCAAACCAGGCTATAAAAATGTTGGTGGAGGTTACCCAGGCGAGTAAAAGATCTGACTGGTCAGAACTTCTGCAGGAAAGCGCCATGCTTCTGGCGAAGCTCTATATTGCCGAAGAGCAATATCGACGGGCCGCAAATGCGGCCGAAGATGCGGTAGAAGCCGGCAGGGCCTTGAAAAATGATGAATTGACCCTCGTCAGTCTGCAATTGCTGCAAGATATTTATGAAGCAGATGGGCGCTCCCGACGATACGATGAAGTAAATGAAGAATACACCCGTTTAAAAACGGCTTTAGACCTGGAAAACAGGAATGAACAATACTCTAAATTAGAAGATACCTACGTGGAAACCACGGCAGAGATGCAGGAAATCATGAAGGATCTGAGCGAAGCAGAAATTGCCCGGCGCTTACTGGAAAATACTACCCTGAATCTGCGTAATGAAAAGCTGGAAACCGAATTGGAACTGGCAGAAGAAGCCAGAAAAGTCATGGCTCTGAATGCCAAAAATAAGGCCCAACGCACCAGAATCGTCCAGATAAGCCTGGTCACTATTTTTATTGTGCTCTTTGCAGCGGCCTGGATCTGGGTGGTGCGGAACAAACGTAAGCAGGATGCCCAACAGGCTTTCTTAAAACAGCAATTGCTGCAAAAGGATAAAATGGCAACCCTGGGAGAAATGACTGCGGGGGTTGCCCATGAGATTAAAAACCCATTGAATTTTGTGAATAATTTTTCAGAGGGATCCATTGACCTGGTGGAAGATTTACAAGAAAGTCTGGAGCCGCACTTGGCCAAAATGCCCGCTGAAGAAAAGGAAGATGTCGCCTTTTTACTCGAAGAGCTTCGTCAAAATGCGCAAGACATCCATAAACAGGGCAAAAGAGCAGATTCGATCATCAATGGTATGATGAATCATGCACGGGGGGAAAGCTCAGAAAGTAGCCTGCAGGATGTCAATACTTTATTGCTGGACAGCTGGGAACTGGCCTACGCGGGCACGGGGGTTAAGTATCCGGAATTGAAAGTAGAGCTTGAACTTTTATTGACGAAAGATTTACCTGATATTCGGATAATCCCCCAAGATATGAATAGAGCTTTCCTCAATATATTAAATAATAGCCTGGAGGCTTTTTCCGAAAGGAATATTGAAAACCCCAAAATCTCCCTCAATACCTCAGAAAGTAATGGTCAGGTATTAATCTGTATTAGAGATAATGCAGGCGGGGTACCGCTATCTATCCAAAAGAAGGTCTTTAACCCCTTTTTTACAACTAAACCTACCGGAAAGGGTAATACCGGCTTGGGGCTTTCTATTGCCCACGATATAGTGGAAAAGGGACACGATGGCTCAATTGAGCTGAAAAGTGATGCGGAACAAACAACAGAAATCCTGATTCGCCTTCCACTGATGACCCGGTAAATCACCAATCGGCACAATAGTCCACCTTTCCGTAACAATAATGCACGCTTTGAAGATGAAAACATACCATCTTTGGAATAGAGTATCAAGTTAGAATATTGATATAGAATTTCAAGGTAGATGGTGATCCTCCGTCCAATGGGCGGAGGATTTTTTATTGGTGCGCCAGGTATGGCGCACGTCTAGCGGGTGCGAGTCCCGTGTTCGCCCGATAAGGGGAAGAACTTGCCGAGCGGCAAGGTTGCTATTGTGAAGTAGTTGCTGAAGGAAGCCGAAGGCAAAGCACTGGCCTGATGAACAAGAATCGCATAAGAGGCGTGCTATCTGGGTGAGGAGTCAGCCGAGGTCATAGTACCGAGCCAAACCACTGTCAATGACGAACCGTGTTGTTTGCAGCGACATTTGAGAGGGTAAACGGGAAGGACC
>Ga0102940_1001927_pt1 | contig 12817 bp, 10 predicted proteins | sample SalPonR2_C_D1_MG_FD_78215 | JGI IMG/M metagenome (GOLD analysis project Ga0102940, IMG submission 78215) | Salt pond soil microbial communities from South San Francisco under conditions of wetland restoration - Salt Pond MetaG R2_C_D1_MG | ecosystem: Environmental > Aquatic > Marine > Intertidal...
GCTGGACGACTTCGTCATGCTGCGGCGGCTGCAGCTCACGGCCTGGATCGCGAGCCACGCCGAGACGCCGACCGCCGCCGAGATGGGCGAGCCCTTCACCGAGGGCACGCTGGAGATCGCGGAACGCTGGCTCTCCCGCGCCGCGGCCTGACGCGGGCGGGGGGAGAGGGAGACGGAACCATGCCCCCCGAGGTGCGGAAGATCCTGGACATGAACGCCTTCGATCCGTCGAAGGACGGGGCGGAGGCGCAGGCGAGCTCCGGCCTGCTGGCGCGGCGGCGGGCGAACTTCGGCGCGGCCTCGGTGCTGTTCTACCGCCGCCCGATCGAGATGGTGCGGGCCGAGGGCTGCTGGATGGAGGCGGCGGACGGCACGCGCTACCTCGACTTCTACAACAACGTCCCCTCGGTCGGGCATTCGCATCCGCGGGTGGTGGAGGCGGTGCATCGGCAGATGGCGCGGCTCAACACCAACACGCGCTACCTGAACGCGGTGACGGAGGCCTACGTCGAGCGCTTCAAGGCGCTGCTGCCGCCGGCGCTGTCCAACGTCGTGCTCTCCTGCACCGGGAGCGAGGCGAACGATCTGGCGCTGCGCGTGGCGATGGAGGCGACGGGGGGCGACGGCGTCGTCGTCACCGAGACGGCCTATCACGGCAACGGCTACCTGACGACGCAGGTCTCGCCCTCCTCCTGGCGCGAGGGGGGGCCGCCGTCGCGGGTGCGGACGGTTCCGGCGCCGAGCGTCGAGGCCTACGGCCCGGACGTCGGCGGCGGCTTCGCGGCGGCGGTGACGGAGGCCTTCGCGTCGCTGGCGGCGGCGGGGCGCGGGCCCGCGGCGCTGCTGGTCGATTCGGTGTTCTCGAGCGACGGCGTGTTCGCCGATCCGCCGGGCTTCCTCGCGCCGGCGGTGGCGGCGGCGCGGGCGGCGGGGGCGGTCTTCGTCGCCGACGAGGTGCAGCCGGGCTTCGGGCGCACCGGCGCGGGGATGTGGGGCTTCGCGCGCCACGGCGTCGAGCCCGACATGGTCACGACCGGCAAGCCGATGGCCAACGGCTTTCCGATGGCGGCGACGGCGACGCGGCCGGAGCTGCTGGAGCGGTTCTGCCGGCGATTCGGCTACTTCAACACCTTCGGCGGCGCCCCCGTGGCGGCGGCGGCGGGATCGGCCGTGCTCGACGTGATCGAGGAGGAGGGGCTGATCGCGAACGCCGCGCGGGTCGGCGCGCGGCTGAAGGCGGGGCTGGAGGCCGCGGGCGCGGGGGATCCGCGGGTCGGCGCGGTGCGGGGGGCGGGGCTGTTCCTCGGCCTCGACCTCGTGCGCGGCGGCGAGCCCGACGCGGCCTTCGCGGTGCGGGTCATCGACGGGCTGCGCGATCGGGGGGTGCTGATCGGGGCCTGCGGCAAATACGGCCACACGCTCAAGATCCGTCCGCCCCTGCCGCTGTCGGCGGCGGAGGCGGACCGCTTCGTCGCGGCCTTCGCGGAGGTGCTGGCGGAGGGGCGCTGAGCGCGTGCGTCCTGGCCTCTGCCCACTGTATCGGCAGGAGAACGGATCTGCACAAAAGACGACCGGTCCGAATCGGCTTCCGTCACGGAAAGGCCACCCTTGACATTGCGGGAGCCGACCTAAACGCAGGGTGAATTACTGGAGCCTCCGTGGAACGCGCGAGGCGTTGACACGTCCCGGATCGTGCCGCAGCCTCTGTCCGAAGTCACATGACAAGTCGCGAGAGCACGGCAGGAGGACTGCATCATGAATAAGCACGCTCCGGGAATCACGGGCGCCACAGGGGTCCTCCATCCGCTGGAGCCGCTCACGCCCGAGGAGATCGTGGTGGCCGGCGACATGGTGCGCGCCGACATGCAGGGCGGCGAGGGCGAGCTGCGCTTCGAGACGATCGAGCTGATGGAGCCGCCGAAGGCCGAGGTGCGCGCGTTCAGCCCCGGCGATCCGATCGTCCGGCGGGCGCGGGTGCAGGTCTACCGCACCGGGCGCGTCGGCGTCTGGCGCTTCATCCTCTCGCTCACCTCGGGCGAGATCGTCTCGAAGGAGGAGCTGGCGACGGCGCGGCCGATGATCCAGCTCGAGGAGTTCCTCGAGATCGAGGGCGCGGTGAAGTCCGATCCCCGCTTCGTCGAGGCCTGCGCCAGGCGCGGCATCGAGGACATGTCGCTGGTCTGCGTCGATCCGTGGTCGGCCGGCAGCTTCGGCGGCCCGGAGGAGGAGGGCCGCCACATCAGCCACACCTTCGCCTGGGTCCGCTCGAGCCCCGAGGACAACTTCTACGCCCACCCGATCGAGGGGCTGAACGCCGTCGTCGACGTCAAGACGCTGGAGGTGCTGCGGGTCGACGACCGCGGCGTGCAGCCGGTGCCGACCGCCGACAGCAACTACGCCGCCGCGTTCCAGGAGCGGATGCGCGACGACCTCAAGCCGATCGACGTCACCCAGCCCGAAGGCGTCTCCTTCACGATGGAGGGCCGGCGCATCAGGTGGCACGACTGGGACGTGCTGATCGGCTTCAACGCCCGCGAAGGGCTGACGCTGCACGACATCCGCTACGCCGACCGGCCGATCTGCTACCGCGCCTCGATGTCCGAGATGGTGGTGCCCTACGGCAGCCCGCAGGAGCAGCACGCGCGCAAGAACGTTTTCGACATCGGCGAATACGGCCTCGGCAAGCTCGCCAATTCGCTGACGCTGGGCTGCGACTGCCTCGGCGCCATCCACTACCTCGACTGTCACATCGCCGACGTCGAGGGCGGCGTGATGAAGATCGACAACGGCATCTGCATCCACGAGGAGGACTGGGGCGTCCTCTGGAAGCACTGGGACTTCCGCACCGACGCGACCGAGGTGCGCCGCGCCCGCCGGCTGGTGATCTCCTCGATCTCCACGGTCGGCAACTACGAGTACGGCTCCTACTGGTACTTCTATCTCGACGGCGAGATCGAGTTCGAGATGAAGGCCACCGGCATCATCAACACCGTGGGCTGCGAGCCGGGCAACCCCGGCGAACACGGGACCGAGGTGTCGCCGGGCGTCCTCGGCCAGATCCACCAGCACCTGTTCTGCGCCCGCCTCGACATGAGCGTCGACGGCGACCGCAACGGCGTCGTCGAGTGCGACACGGTCTCGATGCCGATGGGGCCGGACAACCCCTACGGCAACGCCTTCAAGCTGCGGGAGACGGTGCTCGAGACCGAGTGCGGCCGGTCGCGCAATCCGGACGCCGAGCGCTACTGGAAGTTCGTCAGCCGCGAGAGGACGAACGGCATGGGCAAGCCGACCGCCTACAAGCTGGCGCCGACCGGATCGGTCACCGCCTTCAACGATCCCGAGGGCCCCTCCGGCAAGCGCATGGGCTTCGTCTACAACCATCTCTGGGTGACGCGGAACGACCCCGAGCAGCGCTATCCCTCGGGCGAGTTCGTCAACGGCTCGGACGGCTCGGACGGGCTGAACCACTGGGTGAAGGCGGAGCGGCCGGTCGACGGCGAGGACCTCGTGGCCTGGCACGTGTTCGGCCTGCACCATCCGACCCGGCTCGAGGATTTCCCGGTCCAGCCCTGCGTGCGCACCGGCTTCAAGCTGATGCCGAACGGCTTCTTCGACCGCAACCCCAACCTCGACCTGCCCGCCGACCGCAACAAGGCGAGCTGCAAGGCCCTCGCCGCGGAGTGAGGGGCGCGCGGCGCGCCGCCCGAAGGGGGCGGCGCGCCGCGGGCGGCGACACCGAGACGAGGGCGCCGAGGGGCGTGGCCTGGGCCGCGGCCGCATCGCCCGTGCAACGATGGAGAGCGACATGATGCGACGGGGTGGACTGACGGGGATCGGCGCGAACCGCCGGCAGGTGCTGCAGGGGCTCGGCGCGGGCTTCGCGGCCTCGCTCGCCGGGGGGGTGCGCCCGGCGCTGGCGGCGGGCGGCGCGAGCTACGCCGACGATCTCTGGGCCAAGACGGTGGCCGAGCTGAGCTCGGGCGGCGACTTCCGGCGCGAGCTGAACCTGCATTCCTGGGAGGGCTACACCGAGGAGCCGGTGCTCGACCCCTTCAGCCGCGCCATCAACGCGAGCGTCAATCCCCAGATGCTGATCTCCGATCCGGCCGCGGTGAACAACCTGCGCGGCGGCGGCGTCTCGACCTGGGACGTGATCAACCTGAACAACGCCTGGCAGCGCAAGATGCTCTACCCCGAGGGGCTGATCCTGCCGCTCGACAAGGAGAAGTTCCGCCCGCTCTACGAGATGAACGTCGAGGGCTTCCAGTGGCCCTATCTCTGGGCGATGGACCAGAACGGCGACGCGCTGCTCGGCATGATCCAGCGCTACGGCCCCTCCGGCATGGCCGTGAACGCCGACCGGATGGACCCCTCGACGCTCGAATCCGGCGGCTACATGGAGATGATCGAGGGCGCGGCGGGCGAATACGGCATTCTCGACTACGAGAACTGGGTGATCATGCACACCTGCATGGCCGCCGGCTTCTCTCCGTTCCGCAAGCACACGGAAGCGGAGATGGAGGCGTATCGCGAGATGATCTTCAAGGTGTTCGAGAACGCCAAGAAGGTCTCCGACGACCAGTCCGCGCTGGCGCGGGACATGATCACCGGCGAGATCGTCGGCACCTTCCCCGGCTCGGTCTACACCGTGTCCGCGCCGCGCTTCGAGGGCGAGACGCAGATCCAGTGCGTGGTGCCGACGGAGGGCATCGAGGAGACCAAGACCGCCGACAGGCCGAACGGCCAGGCCGGCATCGTCTGGATCGAGGTCACCTCGCTGGTCGCCAACCCCGCGCCGACGCCGCTGGCCGAGGCGTTCCTGATCTACTGCCACACGCCCGAGGCGTCCTACCGCGTCGCGGCGCGCTCTCCCGGCACGCTGAACCCGGTGGTGCAGATGGGCGATCCGGCGGTGCTGGACCGCTTCGGCTCGGACGAGCTGGAGGCGATCCAGTGGGGCGACGGCGGGACCTGGGTGAACGACCTCGTCTCGCGCTGCGTCGATTTCGACATCAACCCCGACTACGACGCGATGCACGACATGTACACCGAAGCCAAGCGCTCGCGCGGCTGAGGCCGCCACGGACGGACGTCCGGCCGGGCCGCGCGCCCGGCCGGCGTCGGCCCCTCTTTCGGAACAGGATTCCCATGACAAGCGCCCCGATCCTCGAGCTGCGGAGCGTCGAGAAGCAGTTCGGAGACCTGCTCGCGGTGGAGCGCGTCTCCCTCGCCATCGCCGAGGGCGAGTTCTTCACGATCGTCGGACCCTCGGGCTCCGGCAAGACGACGCTGATCCGACTGCTGGTCGGCATGGACGTGCCGACGCGAGGCGAGATCCTGCTGCGCGGCGAGCGCATCAACGAGACGCCCGCCAACAAGCGCCCGACCTGCATGGTGTTCCAGTCGCTGGCGCTGTTCCCGCACATGACGGTCGGGCAGAACGTCGAATATCCGCTGAAATGCCGCGGCGTCGATCCGGCCGAGCGCCGCCGACGCGCCGAGGCGTGCCTCGGCCTCGCGCATCTCGCGACCAGCTACTACGACCGCCCCGTCACCAAGTGCTCGGGCGGGGAGCGTCAGCGCGTGGCGCTGGCCCGGGCGCTGGCCTTCGATCCGGAGATCCTGTTCTTCGACGAGCCGCTCTCGGCCATCGACTACAAGCTGCGCAAGACGCTCGAGAAGGAGCTGAAGGACATCCAGCGCGAGACCGGCAAGACCTTCGTCTACATCACCCACAGCCTCGAGGAGGCGATGATCATGTCCGACCGCATCGGGGTGATGCGCGACGGACGGCTGGTGCAGGTCGGCAGCCCGCGCGAGATCTACAAGGCGCCGGAGAGCCGCTTCGTCTCGGAGTTCATGGGCGAGGTGAACACCCTGCCCGTCGTCCGCCGCGACGACGGCAGGCTGTTCTGCGAGCCGCTCGGCGTCGCCTTCGATCCGCCGCCGGGCGCGGCGCCGTCGCGCGGCGTGCTGGTGGTGCGCCCCGAGGACATGCGCTTCGCCGAGGACGACGCGGAGGACGCGATCCGGGGCGAGATCTTCAACGAGTACCTCCTCGGCAGCCGGGTCCAGTACCAGGTGCGCGCCGGCGGCGTGACGCTGCTGGTCGAGCGGCTGCGCGACCTCGAGCGGCCGGGGGGCGAGACGCGCCTGCGCTTCGATCCCGCCGACAGCCTGCTGTTCGCCGAATGACGGACCTCGCGGAGAAGGCCGCCCCCGCCGCCGAGGGGTCGGGCGCCCCGGCCCTCGGCCTCGCCAAGGCGCCGGCCGGGTTCTGGTGCGCGCTGCCGATGCTGCTGCTGCTCGGCCTCGGCTTCCTCGCGCCCTTGCTCCTGGTGGTGCTCTACAGCTTCATGCCGCGGGGCAGCTTCAGCCCGTTCGGCAGCCCGACGCTCGAGAACTACGTCGACATCGTCGAGCAGAACTTCCACATCTCCTTCGCCTGGTCGCTCTGGCTGGCGCTGGTCTCGACGGCGATCCTGCTGCTGGTCGCCTATCCGCTGGCCCTCGCCATCACGCGCGCGGCGCCGCGGCGGGCGGTGCTTCTGACGGTGCTGGTCGTCGCGCCGCTGTTCGTGGCCGAGAACATCCGGCTGCAGGGCTGGGTGCTGTTCCTCGACAAGGCGGGCGTGCTCGACGGGGGGCTGGAGGCGCTGTTCGGCGTCGGCACCGGCAGCCTGACCAACAACGTGCCGGTGATCGTCTTCGGGCTGGTCTACATCTACCTGCCCTTCATGCTGTTCCCGATGATCCTCGGGCTCTCCAACGTGCCGCCCGACGTGCGCGAGGCGGCGCTCGACATGGGGGCCTCGCGCTGGCGCATGTTCCGCGACATCGAGCTGCCGCTGGCGGCGCCCGGCGTCATGATCGGGGGGCTGCTCTGCTTCGTGATCTCGCTCGGCGCGTTCTCGGAGGCCAAGTTCCTCGGCAAGGGCGTGATCGTGACGGTGGCGCAGGACATCGAGAGCGCCTTCACCTTCGGGCAGAACTGGCCGCGGGGCTCGGCGCTCTCGGTCCTCGTGATCCTGCTGGCGGGCGCGGCGGTGTTCCTCGCCATGCGCCGGCTCGACCTCGACGCGATGCTGGGGCGGAGCAAGGCATGACCGACGGGATCCTTCGGCGCCGGCTGCTCGGCCTCTACGTCGCGCTGATCGTCGCGATCCTCTACGTGCCGATGCTGACGGTCGGGCTCGCCTCGATCTCGCGCTCGCGCTTCTTCATGTTCCCGATCCGCCGGACCGACCTGAAGTGGTACGAGGACACCTTCGCCTCGCTGCAGGTGCGCGACGCGCTCTGGACCTCGCTCTCCATCGCGGCCTGCGTGGCGCTGATCTCGGTGACGATGGCCGTCTTCGGCGCGCTCGCCTTCGCGCGCTACGACTGGAAGGGGCGCAAGCTCTATCAGCAGGTGCTGCTGATCCCGGTGTTCTTTCCGCAGGCGGTGCTCGGGCTCGCGCTCCAGCTCTGGTTCAACTCGCTCGGCGTGCAGATGAGCTGGCCGGCGACGGTGTTCGCGCAGATGGTCTGGATCGCGCCGATCGTCACGCTGATCATCTCGATCCAGGCCTACGGCTACGACGGCTCGGTGGAGGAGGCGGCGAGCGATCTCGGCGCCTCGCGCTGGCAGGTGTTCCGCGACATCACCTTCCCGCTGCTCGGGCCGGGCGTGTTCTCGGGGTTCCTGTTCGCGGTGCTGCTGAGCTGGGGCAACTTCCCGCTCGCCTACTTCGCCTCCGGCGCCGACGTGACCATCCCCGAATGGCTCTACGGCAAGATGATCGGCGGCTACACGCCGATGGTGCCCGCGGTCGGCTTCCTCAGCGTGCTGGCCGGCGGCCTCGCGCTCGTGATCGGGCTGACGGTGCGGGCGCGGCTGAGCCGGGCGGCCTGAGCGGCCGGCCCGCTCACGCCGTCTCGTCGAGGAAGCGGCGGAGCGCCGCGAAGTAGGGCTCCGGCTCCTCGTGGAAGGGCATGTGGGAGCTGTTGCGGAACACCTCGACCCGCGCGTCGGGCAGCGCGTTCGCCATGCGCATCGCGCAGGGCGGCCCGATCTCGTCGTGCAGCCCCGTGGTGATCAGCGCCGGGCAGGCGATGGCCGGCATCTCGTCGATGCGCCGCCAGTCCTTGAGGTTGCCGACGTAGAGGAACTCGTTCGGCCCCTGCATGGCGCCGTAGACCGCCATGTTCCAATCCTCGAGCGAGCGGTTCACCGCGTCCGGCCAGACGTCCATCCGGCAGACGTGCCGGTAGTTGAGGATCGTCACCGCAGCCTCGTATTCCGGGTGGTCGAGCGTGCCCTGCGCCTCGTGGCGCTGCATCATCGCCACCGTCTCGGGGCCGAGCGCCTCGCGGAGGCGGTTCAGCTCCTGCGTCAGGTGCGGGATGTCCCCGCAGGTGTTCTCGAGGATCAGCGTCCGCAGCGCCTCGGGATGCGCCAGGGCGTATTCGATGGCGAGCCAGCCGCCCCAGGAATGGCCGAGGAGGTCGACCTTGCCGAGCCCGAGGGCGCGACGCACGGCCTCCACCTCCTCGACGTAGCGTTCGATGCGCCAGAGCGCCGGATCGGAGGGCCTGTCGGAGCGCCCGCAGCCGAGCTGGTCGAAGGCGACGACGCGCAGATCCGGCCCCGCGAGCGGCAGATGCGGGTCGCGCAGGTAGTCGCAGGGCAGGCCCGGCCCGCCGTTCAGCAACAGGAGCGTGCGTTCGCCCGAGCCGTGCACGTCCGCCACCACCCGATGGCCGTCGACGTCGATCTCCACGGTCTCGCCCGCCGTCGTCGTCTCGTCCATGTCCGCCCCTCCGCGCCTTCGCCCGCAGCATCCTGACGCCCCGGTCGCGGGCCGCAAAGGGGTTTCCGACGCGCCGCCTCGATCCCGTCTCCGAAAGCGCCGCGGACTTGCCCCCGATCAACGTCGCCGCCGCGTCGGTCGCGGCAGGATGGCGGCCCGCCCGTCGTCACCACCGCAGCGAGCCGTCGATGCCCGATCTCTTCATCCTCGGTCTGGACGATTTCAACCGACCGGAACTCGACTCCATGCGCGGGACCGACGACGTCCGGGTGCATCCGCTCCTCACCAGCGAACGGGTGATCCGTCCCCGCGACGGACGGCTCGACTTCGAGGCGATGCGTCGCGAGGCGGACGCCGTGCTCGACGCCTTCGAGGGCACGGTCGACGGCGTCGCCGCCCACTGGGACTTCCCCTCGAGCGCGCTGGCCGGCGTCCTGCGCAACGCCCGCGGCCTGCCGGGCCCGACCAACGAGGCGGTCTGCCGCTGCGAGCACAAGTGGTGGTCGCGGCTCGAGCAGCAGGCCGTCGTCCCCGACCTCGTGCCGCCCTTCGCCGCCGTCGATCCCTTCGCCGACGACCCGCTGGCGGAGTTCCCGCTGGACTTCCCGGTCTGGATCAAGCCGGTGAAGGCGCATTCCTCGCATCTCGGCTTTCTCGTGCGGGACGCCGAGGCGTTCCGCGGGCGCCTGCCGCGCATCCGCGACGGCATCGGCCTCTTCGGAGAGCCCTTCGACGCCTATCTCGAGCACGTCGATCTGCCTGAGCGCGTGCGGCCGGTCGGCGGCCACTGGATGATCGCCGAGGGCATCATCTCGGCCGGTCGGCAATGCACGCTCGAGGGCTACGTCCGGCGGGGCGAGACGACGATCTACGGCGTCGTCGATTCGGTCCGCGAGGGACGCCACCGCTCCAGCTTCTCTCGCTACCAGTATCCCTCCTCCCTGCCGCGGCGCGTGATCGCGCGCATGAACGCGGCGGCGGGCGAGGTGATGACGCGCTTCGGCTACGACGAGGCCCCCTTCAACATGGAGTTCTACTGGGATCCGCGCGGCGACCGCATCCGCCTGCTGGAGGTCAACGCCCGCATCTCCAAGTCCCACTGCCCGCTGTTCCGCATGGTCGACGGCGCCAGCCACCATCAGGTGATGACGAACCTCGCGCTCGGCCGCGAGCCGGACATGCCGCGGCGCGAGGGGCCGCACCGGGTCGCGGCCAAGTTCATGCTGCGCACCTTCGAGGACGCGACGGTCCGCGCCGTGCCGGACGCCGACGCCATCGCGCGGGCCGAGGCCGCCGTGCCCGGCGCGCGGATCCATCCGCTGGTCGAGCCCGGCACGACGCTCCGCCATCTGCCCTATCAGGACAGCTACAGCTTCGAGCTGGCCGACGTGTTCGTCGGGGCCGACGACCGGACGCAGCTCCTCGAGCGGCGCCGACGCCTGCAGGAGCACCTGACCTTCGAGCTGGAGCCCTTGCCGGACGCCGCCTGATCCGGCGGCGAGGCGACGGGTCTCGACGCCCTTGAGGCGACTCGACGTTTCGCGTATTCGCGAAACATGGAATCGACACTCGACACCGACGCCCTCGCCGCCCTCGGCCATCCGAGCCGTCTGGCGGTGTTCCGCCTGATCGCCCGGCGCGCGCCGCACGGCGTGCGCCCGACCGAGATCGCGGAGGCGACCGGCATCCGGGCCAACACCCTCTCCGCCCATCTGGCCGACCTGACCCGCGCGGGCCTCCTGACCCGGCGGCGCGACGGCCGGTCCATCCTCTACGCCCTCGATCTCGGCCGCACCTCGGCGCTGATCGACTTCCTCGTCAACGACTGCTGCCGCGGGCGGCCCGAGCTCTGCGATCCCCTCGCCGCCCACGCCCTCATGCGCCTCGCGCCCGGAGACGCCGCCATGACCGACCGCACCTTCGACGTGCTCTTCCTCTGCACGGGCAACTCGGCCCGCTCGATCTTCGCCGAGGCGATCCTCGCCAAGGAGGGGGCCGGGAAGTTCCGCGCCCACTCGGCCGGGACGAGGCCGTATTCGGAGCTCAACCCGCATGCCCTGGCCGTGCTGCGCGATCTCGGCCACGACGTCTCGGACCTGCGCGCCAAGCACGTCTCCGAGTTCCGGGGGCCGGACGCCCCGAAGCTCGACTTCGTGTTCACCGTCTGCGACCGCGCCGCGAACGAGGAGTGCCCGCCCTGGCCGGGCCAGCCGATCACCGCGCATTGGGGGATCGAGGACCCGGTGAAGGTCGAGGGGACCGAGGCCGAGAAGGGCCTCGCCTTCCTCGCCGCCTACCGCGCGCTGCATCGGCGGCTGACCGGCTTCCTCGCCCTGCCGACGGCCTCGCTCGACCGCATCTCGCTGCAGCGGGCGCTGGACGATCTGGGGCGCGACGCGGCCGAGACCGGGGCGGCGTCGTGAGCGGGCGGGCCGAGATGCCGGCGCCGGGCGGCCTCGGCGTCTTCGAGCGCTGGCTCTCGCTCTGGGTGGCGGGGGCGATCGTGGCGGGGGTGGCGATCGGCTGGGCCCTGCCCGGCCTCTTCGGCGCGCTCGCGGCGCTCGAGGTCGCCTCGGTCAACCTCGTCGTCGCGGTGCTGATATGGGCGATGGTGTTCCCGATGATGGTGGGGGTGGACTTCGCCTCGCTCTCGCATGTCGGCGACCGGCCGAAGGGCCTCGCGGTGACGCTGGTCGTCAACTGGCTGGTGAAGCCCTTCACCATGGCCGCGCTCGGCGTGCTGTTCTTCCACCACGTCTTCGCCGGGCTGATCCCGCCCGAGGACGCGGACGCCTATCTCGCCGGGCTGATCCTGCTCGGCGCCGCGCCCTGCACGGCGATGGTGTTCGTCTGGTCGAACCTGACGCGGGGCGATCCGACCTACACGCTGGTGCAGGTCAGCCTGAACGACGCGATCATGGTCTTCGCCTTCGCGCCGATCGTGGCGCTGCTGCTCGGCCTCACCGACATCGTGGTGCCGTGGGAGACGCTGCTGCTCTCGGTCGGCCTCTACGTCGTCGTGCCGCTGATCGCGGGTCTGATCACGCGCGCCCGGCTGGTGCGCCGCGGCGGCGAGGCGGCGGTGGAGGCGTTCAAGGCGCGCGTGAAGCCGGCCTCCGTCATCGGGCTGATCGTCACCGTGACGCTGCTGTTCGGCTTTCAGGGGGAGACGATCCTCGAGCGCCCGCTGGTGATCGGGCTGATCGCGGTTCCGCTCCTGATCCAGTCCTACGGCATCTTCGCCATCGCCTACGCCTGGGCGCGCGCCTGGCGCGTGCCGTTCGAGGTCGCGGCGCCCTGCGCGCTGATCGGCACCTCGAACTTCTTCGAGCTCGCCGTCGCCGTCGCCATCAGCCTGTTCGGCCTCGGCTCGGGCGCCGCGCTCGCGACGGTGGTGGGCGTGCTGGTCGAGGTGCCGGTGATGCTCAGCCTCGTCGCCTTCGCCAACCGCACCCGCCACTGGTTCCCCGCCTGAGAGGGAGGCGCCCCATGCCCCGCATCGCGATCAACGGCCTCGGGCGGATCGGAAAGCTGCTGCTGCGCGCGCTGCACGAGGACGGCGCGCCCGGCGAGATCGCGCTGCTGAACGACCCCGCGGGCGATCCCGAGCAGCACGCGCTCCTGCTGGAGTTCGACACCGTGCACGGCCGCTGGCCCGCGCGCTTCGAGGCCGAGGAGGGCAGCCTGAGCGTCGACGGCCGGCGCATGCGCTTCACGCAGGCGCGCCGCATCGAGGATCTGCCGCTGGCCGATCTCGGCGTCGATCTGGTGCTGGACTGCACCGGCGTCTTCAGGACGCCGGAGAAGCTCGCGCCCTACCACGCGGCCGGGGTGCGCAAGGTCGTCGTCTCCGCCCCGGTCAAGGACGCCGCCGCGCTGAACCTCGTCTACGGCGTCAACCATCACCTCTACGACGGCACGCAGGACCTGGTGACGGCGGCGAGCTGCACCACCAACTGCCTCGCGCCCGTGGTGAAGGTGCTGCACGAGGGGATCGGCATCCGCCACGGCTCCATCACCAC
>Ga0102940_1001930_pt1 | contig 12813 bp, 12 predicted proteins | sample SalPonR2_C_D1_MG_FD_78215 | JGI IMG/M metagenome (GOLD analysis project Ga0102940, IMG submission 78215) | Salt pond soil microbial communities from South San Francisco under conditions of wetland restoration - Salt Pond MetaG R2_C_D1_MG | ecosystem: Environmental > Aquatic > Marine > Intertidal...
AAGTCGTTTATAAAAACGACGATGTAGATGCATCGAAAGATACGGAAGAGGTACTGAGCTTTTTAAAAGATAAATAGTGAATTCAAAATTGGAATTAAATCAAAAAACTAAGGACGATGAAAACATTAAAATTTTTTATTCTTTCCCTTTTGATTACTCTCGGAAATTTGGAATCAAATGGTCAAGCCACTATCAGCCGTGACACAGATGTGAAGTTTTATCTTATTAATCCTGAAAGCCGTGATACACTTTTTTTTATTACTGCAACATTAGATGAAGTAATGATTTCTTCAAGCGGCAATTATCTTCGAAAAGTATCCTTTGAATTAGACAAAAATCATCCTTTAATGAATTTTAGCGGACCAGTCAAAAGAATCGAAGTTTCAATGTACGCAGACATTGACAATGATGGAGATGAAGACAAAGTTACCGACACATTGGCTATATTAACAAGAAGTGGGAAATTAAAATTTGTTTTTCACTCAAACGGCGCGGGAAACGCACTTCCAAATGGGTGGTAGCGTTTTACGGTTTTTTTATTCGCCAAGCATCTTCCCCGGTAATTCTTTGGTTGCTTTTGCTCCTAAATCTTTCAACTTTTGAGTAGACCGAACAAGGTTTCCACGTCCTTCTGTCAGCTTGTTCATAGCATCTTTGTAGGTATTTTGGGTAGTCTGCAAATTGTTGCCAATTTTTTCCATGTCGATAACAAATCCAACAAATTTGTCGTACAGTGCTCCACCCTGTTTGGCAATTTCCAGTGCGTTTCGTGTCTGGTTTTCCTGTTGCCAGATGGAAGCAATGGTTCGCAGTGTAGCCAGCAAAGTTGACGGGCTTACAATCACCACTTTCTGATCCCATGCATAAGAGAAAAGTTCCTGATCTTCCTGAATAGCGAGGCTGAATGAGGATTCAATGGGCAGAAACAGCAACACGAAATCGGGGGAGTTCAGTTTTTTTGCCGTTTGATAGTGCTTTTCGCTTAACCCTTTGATATGTGTTTTTAAACTAAAAAGATGTTCTTTTACGTGCCGTGCCCGGTCCTCATCGGCAACTGCATTCACAGCCCGCTCATAGGCAATCAATGAAACTTTTGAATCGATAATAATGTGCTTGTTATCAGGCAGGTTTATTACTACATCGGGTTGAATTCGCCTGCCATCGTCGGTTGAATCACTGAATTGTTTCTGGTAACCGTTTTCGCCTTCATTCAGTCCTGAACGCTCAAGAATACGTTCCAAAACCACCTCACCCCAGTTACCCTGTTTCTTCACATCGCCCTTCAAAGCTTTGGTCAGATTGCCGGCTTCCTCGCTGATGCGCGCATTCAGCTCATACAGTTTTTTAAGTTCGGCCCGCAAATCGGTCTGGTCTTTTAAACCTTTCTGGTAGGTATCGTCCACTTTCTTTTCAAAAAGCTGCAGTTTTTCTTTGAGTGGATTCAGTACCTCGCCAATATTTTTCTGGTTGGCAGCAGTAAATTCCTTGCTGTTTTCTTTCAGTATTTTACCGGCAATATTTTCAAATTCGGTGGTAAATTTTTTCTGAATCTCTTCCAGTTCGGCTTTTTGTGTTTCCAGTTTTTCGCGCAGGTTCAGGTATTCGGTTTTGGCTTTTTCAAGCCGGCCCACCAAATGGGTATTTTCTTCGCGAACTTTGTTTAGTTCAGCTTTCCATTCTCCGGCTTCGGTTTTTTGGGTGTTGTGCCTTTCTTCCCACAGGAAACGCTGTTTTTCAGCCTCGTTTTTCTGTGCCTCCAGCAACCTTTCATTTTCCAAAAACTCATCTTTCAGTTCCTGAATTCTTTTCTGATTTTTAAAACTAAAATAAAAGAAAGCAGCCAGGCCTCCTGCAATCAAACCGATTAAAAGGAATAAAATATCCATTTCCATTTGGAAAATTTTGTAAGATTTTAAACGGCAATTTAACTAAAACCTGCCATTCTTCAGGCATCTGCCGGTGCAGAAAAACTACCACTTATAAACAATGGAGTTTATATTCATTCCCGCCCCCACCGAACAGAAAACCACATTATCGCCGGGATTGATATCCTGGTTTTCCATTTTTCCTTTAAGCACCATATCCAGCAAAGTTGGAACTGTTGCCGTAGATGAGTTTCCCAGTTTGCGAATGTTCATAGGCATAATTCCATCCGGGATATCTTTTTCGCCATAAAGTCTGAACACACCACTTAAAATGGCTTCGTCCATCTTTTCATTGGCCTGGTGAATAAATATCTTTTTAACATCTTTCAAGTCAAGTCCTGCATTTTCGAGGCTCTCTTTAACCACCCCGGGAACCGTTTTAATGGCATAAATATATAATTTATGACCTGCCATTTTCACCCAAAGCTCGTTGCCTGTCAATTCCGGGTTGTTCGATTTGCCGAGGGTTAGCAGATTGGCATATGTTACCGAATCGGAACGGCTTGAATGTGCCAAAATGCCAATGGGCTCTTCACTTTCAACGGCTTCCACAATTGTAGCTCCTGCTCCGTCGGCGTAAATCATTGAGTCACGGTCGTGCGGGTCGGAAATTCGCGACAACACATCGGCACCCACAACAACTCCTCGTTTCAGAAAACCACTTTTAATATAGGCATCAGCAACAATCATTGCCTGCGTCCAGCCGGGGCATCCCGAAATTACATCATGACAAATATTTGCCGGGTTTTTAATGTGCAGTTTCATTTTTACTTTATTCGCCAGGCCCGGAAGGATATCGGTACGCACATTTCCTTCGTGGATGTCGCCAAAATTGTGGGCTACAATAATAAATTCAAGGCTTTCTTTATCGATACCGGCCGTTTTGCAAGCCTCTTTAACCGCCATCGCCGCAATATCGGAAGTCACCTGATCTTCGGCCACGTAACGCCGCTCCTCAATATTTGTTATCTCATGAAACTTTTGAATAATTTCTTCATTCGTTTTGTCAAAAGCCTTTTTTGTGGATGGATCATAAAACGTATAATCCAGAAAATGACTGTTTTTTATTTGTTTCGGCGGAAGATAACTTCCGGTTCCTATAATTCGTGTATAAATATCCTTTGCCATAATTTCCAACTTCTCAACTAATCACAATTATTGAAATCTTTTTAATTCAAACTGTTCGCCGTCAAATTCGCCATAAGAAAAGCTTGTAATCCAGTCGCCCAGCAATATAAAACGGGCTCCTTTTTTCAATTCCTCACTGGCCATCTGATGACGGTGCCCAAATATAAAATAATCTACCCACTCCTTCTCTAAAAAGTTTTGCGCAAATTTATACATACTTTCATTCTTAACCTTAAATTCTTCTTTCTGATCGATTTTGGACAGGCGGCTCGACTCTGACCAGCGATGTGCCAGATTAAATGCAAAATTGGGATGAAGCCTTGTAAAAAACCATTGCAACTTCCGGTTCATAAAAATCTTTTTCAGAAAAAGGTACCCTTTATCATTTGGATCGAGGCCATCACCATGGGCCAGAAAAAACTTTTTGCCTTTAATTGCGGTTGCCATTCCTTCGTGGTGAACGGTGAGCCCGATCTCTTCGGGCAGATAATCGAACGCCCATAAATCGTGGTTTCCTGTAAAAAAATGAACCGGAATTCCGCGATCGGTAATATCGGCAAGCCGGCCAAGCACACGTGTAAAACCTCGCGGCACCACCTTTTTATATTCATACCAGAAATCAAAAATGTCACCCATCAGATAGAGAGCTTCCGCATCGTCACCGATAAAATCAAGCCACTTCACAAAAAGCCGCTCGCGCTCACGGTTGTTATGTTTCAGGGCCGGTGCCCCAAGGTGTACATCGGAAACAAAGTATATTTTTCCTTTTTCTGTCAAATGATCTTCTTAAATTATTTTGAAGTATCCGGTTTTAATTTAACAATTTTGAAAGTGCATTGTCGAGTGCCGGCCCTTTCAAATTTTTCGCAATAATTTCTCCTTCTTCATTCAGAAGGTAATTAAACGGAACCGACTGAACATTATAAGCTCGCGCTGCCAGTGTGCTTCCTTCCATGTCGCCTACATTTATCCAGGCGAGTTGATCCTGATCAATGGCATCCACCCATTCAATGCGGTTGTCATCTACACTTACCTGGTATATTTCAAATCCTTTGTTGTGGTATTTACTGTAGGCTTCAACAAGGGCCTGGTTAAAAATGCGCGAATTGCGGTCGAGCGCCGACCAAAACTGCAGCAATACCACTTCTCCTCTCAACGATGAGAGCGCAACCTCTTCGCCTTCGGGCGTGGGGAGCACAATATCGGGGCTGTTTTCTCCCTGCTCCTGGATCAGTTGTCTGACTTGTGCGCTTTGCTCTTCTTTCATTAGCTGTATGGTATTCTGATACAATGCTTTTACATGAGGCGATTCAGGATAAAAGGAATTGAGGGCGGAAGCCGCTACGCGCATGGTCTGTAAATCGTTTATGACATAGGTTTGCGGATCGAATTTCTGATAGAGCGCCAGCACGCTGGCCATCGAAAAAGGATTGTTCATTACAAATTCTTTCGAGAATTCACGTTGTGTTTCCTTTATCTGCTCTGCTTCCTGGTTCCACTGCTCCTTCATTTGAGCATAATCGGAATTTCCACGATAAAGATTATGCAGTGCCCGTAATGAATCAAGTTTGTGCTGTGTATCATTAAGTTGATCGGTAAGTTCTTTTACCAGCAAAGAACCCAACGAGCCTTCAACCCGATAATCGCGTTCAAAATTAACCGCATCGGCATTTACCTCGATGTGGTCAAGCGAATCAATCAGGAGAGTAATAAATTTACTGTCGGAAAGTTTTAAAAGATAGTATGCAGGATTACCGGTAACTCCCTTAAATTCAAAGTTTCCATCGTCTTCAATTTTCACTGAATCGAGCGGTTTCGTGGAGGAAACCAACAATTTTTCAAAATAAACGGTTTGTCCTTCGGCATGCGAAACATTGCCGCTTACCGTAAACTGATTTTCCTTTTTACTGCATCCCGCAACAATCAATCCTGCAAAAAGTCCTGTAATTAATAACCTGCTGATTTTCATACCTGCTTATCTATTAAAGGCCGTAAAATTAACAAATTCCGATGTTTCAAAAATAACAATCGACGAAAATAACATATTTTAAAGATTTTAGAGGAAAGTTTTTTTTCACAGCTTTGTGGGCGGATTATTCATCAAAAAGCTTTATGTTAGTTGAACAGCAAAATTAAAAGAGTGAAAGTTTACCGCGACATAAACAATTTCAAAGCCAAAAACCCAGTGGTAACAATCGGCACTTTCGATGGCGTTCATCTTGGCCATCAGAAAGTTATAGAACGACTAAAAGCCTATGCCCAAAAATATAACGGCGAATCGGTGATTTTTACCTTTTACCCGCACCCACGTTTGGTCACAGCTCCTAACGAAGGCAATCTCAGGTTGCTGACAACTCTTGAAGAAAAAACAGCACTTTTTGAAAAAACCGGCATCGACCACCTGGTTATTTTTCCGTTTACCAAATCATTCTCCGAACTCAGCTACAAAGAGTTTGTAAAAAATATTCTGGTTGAAAAAATTAATACCCGTTGCCTTGTAGTGGGCTACGACCACCGGTTTGGCAAAAACCGTGAAGGTGGATTTGAATACCTGAAAGAGTGTGCCAAAAAACATGCGTTTGACATTGAAAAACTGGATGCACTCCTGATGGACGAATCGAATATCAGTTCAACGAAAATACGCGAATCGCTGGAAAATGGAAATATAGCGCGTGCCAACCGCTACCTGGGTTACCGGTTTACGCTGCATGGCACCGTGGTTGAGGGTGAACGGGTTGGACGGAAAATAGGATTTCCGACAGCAAACATTGAAGCATCAGACGTTCACAAACTCATACCTGGCTATGGTGTTTACGCCGTGGAAATTAAGCTTTCAGGTAAAAATTACCGGGGAATGCTGAACATCGGTACCCGGCCTACTTTTAACAACAACGCCGACAACCGCAGCATAGAAGTACACATTTTCGATTTCTCAGGCGACATCTATAACAAGGAAATTACGTTGATATTTGCAGGGAAAATAAGGGCCGAAAAGAAATTCAGCGGGCCCGAAGCACTGGTTGAACAACTTAAAAAAGATAAAGAAGCTGCACAAAAAATTCTTACACTTTAATGTCATTCCATTACCTGAATTGAATGTAAAAGAAATGAATCTTCAGACTGACTGACTTTTACTAATTTTTTATCAGGGAACACGAAATTGGCAGATGGTCGGAATTCCGGTAATCGTAGGTTTGAAAATTCCAGGATTCAAAACCGTTACTGTGAAAAATGAAATCGATACGGAACGAAGGTAATTTCCCCACATAAGTGCGCCCCACCCCGCTGCCTGAGCGGATAAATGCATCGTTCAGTCCCTTTCGCATTTGCTGGTAGGAGTATGAAGCGGGAGTATCGTTAAAATCGCCGCAAACAATCACATGGTAGGGAGAGTCATCGAGATATTCCCGAATTTTATCTACCTGACTGGCGCGCTGCTGAAACCCACGTTTAAACCGGGAGCCCATATCGCGCATGTCACTCAAATCATCCTCATTATCAACCCCGGCTTCTATAAACGAATAGTTTTGAAGATCGAACTGGTAAGACTGCAGGTGAATGTTGAAAATCCGCACCGTGTCGGAATCGATTAACACATCGGTGTAAATGGAAATATTACGGGAACCGTTGAACCGGATTTCACCCATATTGACAATCGGATAGCGGGTGAGTGTTACCGAGCCAAATGTAGTACTTGAGCGTGCAAACTGATAATGGTTGATGAAATCAAATTCCTCAACAGTTTTGCCCAGGTTAAAAATATCGTTTTTCCGGAGCCGCACTTCCTGCAAACAAATAATATCGGCCTGCTGTTCTTTTAAAAATTCCTTGATTTCGTCGGCAACTTCCTTTTGCGACTTATTGCCATCGCCGTAGAAATGCTTTACATTGTACGAAAGAACTTTGACATCGGCATTGTCGATTGTTTTTCCTTTTATTTGCACATAACGCACTAAAAAACCCCAACCCAGCAAAATAGCAACCAGCGAAAACCAAAGGTACCGGGGGTTTAAGATTAACCACAGAATTATAAAAAACAAATTAGCGCCGAGCAAAACCGGATAAGCCAGGCCGAAAAATGAGGGAATCCACCATTTCTCGGGTGAAATAATAACTGAAAGATAAGCCATAACCAAGGTTAAAATGGCTGCCAAATTCAGTCCCAGTAAAATGTATTTGAGTAATTTTCTCAACTTCGCAAAATATTTATCCTCATTTTTACTTCACACAAAATTGACAAACAAATTTTATTTTCTGCAGAATTAATGCAAAAACATTTTCACAAAAACTACTTCCGGCATCTCAGCATTCTTTCTTTTCCGTGTAAATCTTTTTTTAGCACCACATCCCTGAAATTGAAATCACTCATTAGTTTTTCGGTTTCACGGCCCAGATTTTCATTAATTTCAAAATACAATTCACCGTTTTTTTCCAGGTAAGTTTGTGCAAATTTCCCAATTTCCCGGTAAAAAACCAGCGGATCGTCGTTACTTACAAATAAAGCTTCGCCAGGCTCATAATCCAGCACATTCGCAAACATGGCCTCTTTCTCCAGTTCGCGAACATACGGCGGATTACTGACAATAATATCGTAATTATCCCATTCATATTTTCCCCAGTTCAAAATATCAGCGTTTATAAAGCACACATCCAATTGGTTGAGTCGTACATTCTCTCCCGCAATTTCGAGTGCTTTAGCAGAAAAATCGACTGCTGAAATCCTGGAATTTTTCATTTCATTTTTCAGCGCCAACGCAATGCAACCGCTGCCGGTTCCTATATCAAGAATTGAAGGAGACCCGTGATTTGTAGAATCAATTATCCACTGCACCAGTTCTTCGGTTTCGGGGCGTGGGATGAGCACTCCCGGCGCTACTTTCAATTTCAGTCCCAAAAATTCGGTTTCACTTAAAATGTACTGAACCGGTTCATGTTTTTTCAGTCGTTCCACTATTTTTTCAATTTCTTTAATTGAACCAGGATCGAGCTCCTCACTCCGCCGAAGAATTTGTTCGGTGTAATTCATTCCGCAAACATGTTCGAAAATAAGCCGGATAAAACCACGTATCTCGCTAACCGGGTAAAATCCGCTTAATTCTTTTTCGATGTATTGAATAGTCGGCTCCATTGTGTTACTTTTGGCACAGCAAAGATACTTTTTCCGGCGGATATGGAGGTAAATGAAAAATACATGCAGCGATGCATCGAACTTGCAGGTTTGGGAGCAGGCGATGTGGCACCCAACCCGATGGTTGGCAGCGTGATTGCGTACAACGGAAAAATTATTGGCGAAGGCTATCACCGAAAATACGGAGGCCCGCACGCCGAGGTGAATGCAATCAATTCGGTTTCTGATCAGGAGATGCTGAAAGGAAGCACACTTTATGTCAGCCTCGAGCCATGCGCACATCACGGATTAACACCACCCTGTTCCGATTTAATCATTGAAAAAGAGATACCTGAAGTGGTAATTGGCACGGTCGATCCGTTTTCGGAAGTGGCCGGAAAGGGCATTGAAAAGCTGGAAAAAGCCGGTATCAAAGTAACATCCGGAGTGCTGGAAAAAGAATGCCGCGAATTAAATAAGCGATTTTTTACATTTCATGAAAGAAAACGTCCGTATGTGATTTTGAAATGGGCACAAACCATCGACGGGTTTATCGATGTGGAACGAAGCCCTGAAAGTTTTGGTGAACCCACCTGGATTACCGGCGATTTGGGGCTCAGACTTGTGCATAAAATCCGCTCCGAAGAAAGCGCCATCCTGGTAGGAACCAACACTGCCGAAAAAGACAATCCTTCGCTCACCGTGCGGCACTGGCCGGGTAAAAACCCGTTCCGGCTGGTCCTGGATAAAAAACTGCGTTTGCCCGGTTCGCTCAAATTATTCGACGGCCTTGAAAAAACACTGGTTTTCAACTTCAGAAAAAATGAAGAACAGGGCCGGATTACGTTTGTGAAAATTGATTCTGAAAAAGAAACCCTGTCCCAAATTATGGATGAGCTTTACCGGCGGAACATTCTTTCGGTGATTGTGGAAGGAGGACGTAAACTGCTCGAAAGTTTTTTTTACAGTGGCTTATGGGATGAAGCACATGTTTTTATTGGCGAAACCTGCTTTTACGACGGAATCAGGGCGCCGCAAATAAAAGGAAAACTGGTTGCTTCCGAAACCCTTGGAAACGACCAGCTCAAAATTTTCAAAAATCCATTTCAGAAATGAACGGCTTTGGGGCCGCCACCTTCGATGATCTGAATTCCCAGCACATTCTCCACATACTGAAAATAGTAGAACAACTCGTGATTCAGTTCAAATCCGTAATCTTCCGTATAGTCATAACCGATTATAGATTCAAAAAACCAACTTTTCTGCGGGTTGGCCGCATTGGCATTCCACGCCGAAACATAACGGTGGTTCCAGCTTTCGTAATATTCCTCTGAACGGTATTGCGAAGGATTATCGTGCAACTGGTACCAGGTTTCAAATTTGGCATCGAACGTCTCCACGTCATATTCCAGCGAATCATTGGCTGTTATTTCCAGCTCATCTTTTTCGCCAATTTTGACTGTATTCTTTTGGGTTGAACAAGAAGCGATAAGAAAAACCGCTGCAATCCAGTAAATTATATTTTTCATCACAATTCCTTTCTTAATTTTACTCAAAGAAACAGTACGAATTTAATGCCAAAATTGTTTTTAATAATAAAAATGATCAATTTTAGTGCAGTAATTCTGAAAATCAATCTAAATGAGTCCCGGCATGGATTTTTGGTCTGTTTTCTCCCTCGTCTTCCTCATCACAGCTATACCAGTGGCTATTATGATTATTTTGGAAAACAGGTCGCCCTACAAAACAGCAGCATGGATTTTAGTACTGGTTCTCCTTCCGATTTTCGGGGTTATTTTTTACCTGTTTTTCGGACAGGAATACCGCAAGCAAAAACTCTTTTCGCGAAAAGGCCTTAAAAGTCACCGGCAGTTCAGGAAACTCTCGGTGAAGCAACTCCGGATATTTAAAAAAGCTTTCTTAAAGCTCGATGAAAAGATTCTTCAAAAAGAAAACCTGATACGGTTGTTGCTGAATAATTCTAACGCGCTGCTCACCACCGGCAACCAATTACAATTGCTTACCAGCCCGGCTGCCACTTTCGAAGCAATTTTCGAAGCCATAAAAAATGCCCGGCACCACATTCACCTGGAATATTACATTCTGGCTGACGATAAAGTTGGCAACCGGATGAAAAACCTGCTGATTGAAAAAGCCAGGAAGGGAGTCGAGGTTCGCATAATTGTGGACGACGTAGGAAGCTGGGGATTGAAAAAGTACTTTTTTGAGGATTTACGAAACAGCGGTGTGGAAATTTTTTCCTTTATGGAAGTGCGGTTTCCGCGACTCACCTCACAGGTGAATTACCGCAACCACCGGAAAATAATTGTGATTGACGGAAAAACCGGATTTACCGGCGGCGTAAATATTGCCGACCGCTACCTGGAAGGTAAAAAAAGAATTGGCCCGTGGAATGATTTGCACCTGCAAGTTGACGGTGATGCAGCAGCCTGCCTGCAGGTGGTATTTGCCGCCGACTGGTATTTTGTCAGTAAAGAAAACCTCTCGGGAGAAAAATACTTCCCTCCTATAAATGACGGTGAAGGTCAGGCCATGCAGATTTCAGCCAGCGGACCAGACTCCGACTGGGAAAATATCGGGCAGGCTTTTTTTGCAGCCATTGCCAATGCAAGGCAACGGGTATTTATTGTTTCGCCTTACCTGATGCCGCCGCTGCAAATTATTTCAGCACTTAAAACGGCGTCGCTCAGTAATGTGGATGTGCGGATTATAATTCCCGAAAAATCGGATTCGCCAATTCCCCTTTGGAGTTCATTTTCGTACGTTGAGGAACTGCTCGAAGCAGGTGTTAGAGTTTATTTTTATAACACAGGTTTTATTCACAGCAAGTATATCATTGTTGATGATGTGTTTTCATCCGTTGGCACTACCAACCTCGATTTTCGCAGTCTGGAAACCAATTTCGAAGTAAATGCTTTTATATACGATGAAGAGTTTACCAACCGTCTGTCAAAAATTTTCAGAAAAGACATGCAAAACAGCCGCGAAGTAAAATTGAGAAACTGGCGGCAACGCCCCTGGCATTTTAAATTGCGCGAATCGTTTGCACATACAGTGAGTCCGATGTTGTAATTAACGGTCATAGTTGCACTATGGGCGAGGCTACAACTATTTCACCGCGATATACATTTTGCATGCAAAACTGATTTTTCAGTTACAGTGAATCAGAAACTTCAGACATACCCTCAGTTTAAGTGAAGGTATGACTGATTCAAAACCTATTCCTCCACTCCAAACTCATACACACAAACAGAGTAATACTCTTCGCCGGGGTTCAGAATGGTAGAAGGAAATTCGGCTTTATTCGGACTGTCGGGAAAATGCTGGGTTTCGAGGCAGAATGCACCGCGGTATTGATAGTTTTCGCCGTATTTGCCGGTGTCGCTGCCATCGAGGAAATTGCCGCCGTAAAACTGCATGCCCGGTTCGTTGGTGTAAACCTCAAGTGTGCGGCCCGAATTGGGCTCCACTACTTTGGCTGCGTAAGTGAGCCCGTTTTCGGCATCGTTCAGCACCCAGTTGTGGTCGTAGCCTTTTCCGAATTCAAGTTGTTGAAACTCTTCACCCAACCTTTCACCAATGCGTGTCAGCTCCCTGAAATCCATGGGCGTTCCTTCCACCGGGGCAATTTCGCCGGTAGGAATCAGGCTTTCATCCACCGGTGTATAATAATCGGCATTTATCATCAGCAGGTGGTCGTTAATGGTTCCGTCGCCGGCACCCTTCAGGTTGAAAAACGAGTGGTGCGTCAGGTTCACCGGTGTGGGTCGATCGGTGGTCGCCCAATACTCAATTTTCAGTTCATTATCATCGGTAAGTTGGTACTGCACTTTCACCTCCAGGTTTCCCGGGAAACCTTCTTCCATGTGGGGCGAAGTGTAGGTTAGCACAAGTGTTTGCGCATCGGGTTTTTCAGCCTCGAAAACCACATCATTAAATCCTTTCACACCGCCATGCAATGTATTTTCAGCATCGTTTTGCGCAAGTGAATAAACCGTGTCATTCAGTACAAATTCTCCGCCGCCAATCCGGTTTCCGTAACGGCCAATCAATGCCCCGTAATAAATTTCGTTGGAATTCAGGTAACCTTCCATGGATTCGTATCCCAACACAATGTCTTCATAATCTCCATTGCTGTCGGGTGCCCAAAGGCTCACTACCCTGCCGCCGTAATTGGTAATCTGGGTCACCAATCCGTTAATATTCTGAAGTGTAAACAGTTTAACTTCCTGGCCGTCTACCACATCTGTAAAATTTTCCGAATCGATTAAACCCGGCTCTTTCTTATCAGCAACAGTGCAGGAAATGACTAATGAAAGCAATGTTATAAATGCAAAAAATCTCATTTTGGTTATTTTAATATTTATTGAATGTGTAAAATTAAACGTTAAATTTACAATGTAAAAAGGAATTACACCGACAATTATTCCAAAAAAACCAAAAACTGAAAAAATGAATTATACTGTAAAACTTTTAGTTGCCGTTCTTCCCATCCTGTTTTTAATGAGTTGCAATGAAAAAAAAGAAGAAACCCCGCGTCCGAACATTTTATTTGCCATTGCCGACGATGCCTCGTGGAAACACTTTGGTGCGTATGGCTGCAACTGGGTGGAAACCCCGGCATTCGACCGC
>Ga0102940_1001932_pt1 | contig 12812 bp, 15 predicted proteins | sample SalPonR2_C_D1_MG_FD_78215 | JGI IMG/M metagenome (GOLD analysis project Ga0102940, IMG submission 78215) | Salt pond soil microbial communities from South San Francisco under conditions of wetland restoration - Salt Pond MetaG R2_C_D1_MG | ecosystem: Environmental > Aquatic > Marine > Intertidal...
CGAGTCGGGTTTTCACTGTTTCGGCGAATCCAAATGCCTGAAAAAATCGTATCGTTCTGAAGACGCCGGACTGATCACCGAGGCGTTTCAGCCGGTCTAGATATTGTGCATGGGCCGGGTTTTCCACCGGTTGTGCATCCAGAACCACTGCTCCGGATAGCGGCGGACCATGGTTTCCACGGCCCGGGTGTAAAACAGGGCCGTGGCTCGGACCTTGTCTTTTGTCGTGCCGCAAAGGTCCCGGGTATCAAGGGGGGAAAGAACATGGCCCCTGTAGCCGCCATGGGGTTCCCGGGTCAGAAAAACCGGCCAGACCGTTGCCTTTGAGCGAACGGCCAGCAGGGCCGGGCCCATGTTCACGGCGGCGACCCGGCCCAGAAAGGGCAGGAACAGGGCTTCGCTCCGTTTGCAGTTGTGATCGACGAGAAAGGCGGTCACTCCGTTTTTTCGCAGGTACGCCAGCGCCTTTGCCGCCGCGTCCCGGTGCGGCACGATCTCGACACCGGGCTGGGTACGCAGGTGAACGATGAGCCGGGCCAGAACCTGGTCTTTGGGCAGCCGGACCACGACCTGCTTCAGTCGTTCAAAACCGAACAGAAGATTCAGGATTCCAACCTGCAGCTCCCAGGCTCCGAGGTGGCCGGTCACCCCGACAACGGGGCGATTGCACTCAATGAATCGGCGGGTCATGTCCGGGTCGTCCAGGACCATTCGGTCCTCGAAAAAGCGGTGATCCACCGAACGGGTCAGAAAAATCTCCAGAAAGGACCTCGCTGAATGGGCAAAACTGCTCCGTGCGATGGATGCAGCCGCTTCAGGATCCATCTCCAGCCGTTCACTGATGGTCTGAACCGCGTTCTGCCGCCGCCTTGGCAGTGCGCCCCACATCACCCCGCCCATGGCATTGCCGATTGTTTTCATTCTGGAAAAACCGGCCCCGGCCATTGCGGGAACAAGCGCCTGATACAATATTTCTCGAATCATCTGCCTTTCACCAATCCGTTCAGACGTTCCCTGACCCGCGCACATTCCTCTTTCATGCCCGCCTCACCTTTGACAAGGGAGACCGGAAACGGTCGTCCGTAATATACGTCGCACCGGGCTCCCGGCCAGGGGAGCTGAAACCGGTCCCAGGCCCGGTCAAAGACTTTTTTGTGGCTCATGACCACCCGTACGGGTAACACCTGAGCTTCGGCCTTGGCCGCAAGGTAGACCACTCCGGGCTTTACCTCATGCCGCGGCCCTCTTGGGCCGTCCACGGTGAACACCGCGTCGGCCCCTTTGGCATGCATCTGTTTGTAGGCCGAGATAAGGGCCCGCAGCCCCCCTTTCGAACTCGATCCCCTAGCCAGATTGAAACCGACCCGCTCCAGGACCCGGGCCAGGAACTCCCCGTCCTGACTGGAACTGACGACGCCCACTACCCCCTCGTTTCTGTGCAGCCAGGCCAGAGGGAAGAGTTCGTCGTGCCAGATGGAGAAGACCAGTCTGCTCCCTTCAGCCCTGGCACGAGCAATATTGTCAAAGCCGTGGCGGCGAAACCTCAGGGTGGCTCCCCAGGCCAGAAACAGCGGCGTCAGAACTGGCGCCACCTGTTCCGGCGAAAGATTGATACGCATGGCAGATCCCGGATATGGTTCATGACGTGAAAGAATGATTTTCTAGAGTCACAGGGCACAGAAGGCAAGTTTTTTCATGGAGACGATCGGTCTGGTCGTTATAATAACAGGTTTTGCATGGAAACAATCAATTTGACCCCTTGTTGTCCTCATGAAATTTACAGATGTTGTCATATGTCAATCCGTTGAACCACAAGGAGCCTTATATGTCCGTCACCCTCGCCTGCCAGGGGCTGCCCTGTCCCCAGCCTGTGCTTAGATGCAAGACCGCCATCGAATCGGATCGTCCGGATACATTGATTATTGTCGTAGACAACGAGCCGGCCCGTGAAAACGTGACCAGATTTCTCGGCACCAGGGGATATACCGTTGTTTCCGAAGAGCAAAACGGCGCCGAATGGACCCTGACGGCCTCATCCGGACAGGATGACGACCAGGATCGATCGGCATCCCGGGCCTCTGAGGGCAACACCACCCCGTCCACCCCCGGGAACCGTACCCTGGTCTTTCTTCCCGAGCCGGTTATCGGAACCGGAGACGATGAACTCGGTGCAAAACTGATGCACAATTTTGTGGCCACACTGCCGGAATTCGGAGAAGATCTGTGGCGGATCATCCTGCTCAACGGGGGCGTCAGGCTGGCTGTGGCTGATAGTCCGGTCCTGCCGGTGCTGCAGCAGCTTGAACAGAGCGGGATCTCCATCCTGGTCTGTGGCACCTGTCTGGAGTTTTTTGATCTCCTGGATCAAAAAAGGGTCGGGGAAACCACGAACATGCTCGACGTGGTCACCAGCTTTCAGCTGGCGGACAAGGTGATTCGAATCTGAATTCCGTATCAGGCACTTCTTGCCAATCCGGCCACTGTTCCGTATGCACCCAATCCATGAACACGACACTCTCTTCTTCGAACGCTGTGCGTCTGAACAAGGCCATTGCCATGTCCGGGCTCTGCTCCAGGCGCAAGGCCGAGGATTATATTCGAAAGGGCGAGGTCATGGTCAACAACAAGACGATTCTTGAGCTTGGAACCATGGTCGATCCGTCCCGGGACCGAATTTCCGTCCGGGGCACCCTTCTCCACATGCCGACCGCCACCGGGAAGGAGCATGTTTATCTGGTACTCAACAAACCCGTCCGCACTGTGACCACTGCCCGGGATCCCCAGGGAAGGACCACGGTGCTTGATCTGCTCCCTCCGGCCCTCAGAAAGAAACGGGTTTTCCCGGTGGGACGTCTTGACTATTTTTCCGAAGGGCTGCTTCTGCTCACCTCGGACGGAGACCTGACCCAGCGTCTGACCCATCCGGGATACGAGCATCCCAAGACCTACGAGGTTCTGGTCCGGGGGGAGGTCGCTCATGAAATTCTGTCCACCATGAGCGAGGGGATGACCCTTGCCGAGGGAGAACGGCTGGCCCCGGTCCGAGCCCGTATCCTCAAACGACAGGGAAGGAACCGGACCCTTCTGGAACTGGTGTTGCGTCAGGGTGTCAACCGGCAGATCAGGCGCATGTGCCGTGACTTCGGTCTGGATATTCTCTCCTTGAAACGCGTGGCTCAGGGGCCGGTCCGGCTCCGGGGGGTGGCCCCGGGAAAGGTGCGGGAGCTGACCCCGGATGAACTGCGGGAGCTGCGGAAAAGTGTGGGGCTGAGCTGACAGTACGACCACTCAGCAAACAAAAAAGCGTGGAAGGTGATCCTTCCACGCTTTTTTGTTTGCTCCATCCAGGTCAGGGGGATGTTTCAGTTGTTCTGTTTCCCGGTATTATCCAGGATATCGACCCCTTTTGGGGGAGTGAACCGGAACTGGTCGTCCGTAAGCACGGGATCGAGGACCGTGTCTTTAAGGGCCAGTTCGTTGCCGTTTCCAAAGAAATCGACCAGAAATACCTTCTGCAGCATTCTGGTCTCCGGGTCGACCCAGATATAGGCCAGAACGAGATTGGCCTCGGGTTCTCTGGGGATCAGCTTGATCTTGCGTTTCCCCTCATCCAGACCCTGATCCTCGACCTTGAAGTCCTCTTCCAGATCAGCCTTCCCGGAGATAAACCGGATCATGGTCTTGGAGCTTAAGATCTCGCTGACGGGATATTTGTAGGCGGTCTCCTCTTCGGGAAAATAATCCCAGACCGCATCCTGTTCGACAATGAGCAATTCCGGTTCCGGTGATGTCGTCTCCCAGCGAATCAGTCCCGGTCGTCTGAAAGCCAGGGACCCGGTTCTGACCTCGGACTCTCCGGTGGAGGCGTTGGTCAGAGTTTGCCGGAAATCAGCGGAAAATCCGTTCAGCCCTTCATACTGGTCCTGGATGGCTGCGGTCAATTCTCCTGCATTTGAAATGCCTCCCCCGCCGCAAACGGCGAGCATCAGGCTCATCAGGAAAAAGAGGCTTCTACGCATGCGGGACTCCTTGTCGTTATTCGGATTCTGGTGGTGCCGAACCATTTGTCGATCCTTTTTTTCCTTTTGCCGGGCGCCGTCTGCGTCGTCTGCGTTGCGGCCGTTTTTGTTCACTCTGAGCTGGACCCGACAGGTTGGCTGTTTTTTTGTCGTCCTGATCCGGATTCGACTTCCGTTCTGCCGTACCCTTTTGGGCGGTAGATTTTTTTTTGCGCCCGGAAGGAGCTGCTGGTCGCTTTTTCGCTTTTCCGGCCGGACGGGTGAACCGCTCCCAGGGGGCCAGGGGACGTTCCTCCTCCAGGTCCGTGCACAGCGGCTCGTCAGCAGAGGGAACGTCGGCCGCGACCGGAGCCGGCTTCTGTCTGGGGGCCGGCCTCGACTTCTTCCTGGGCCCGCCACCTGTACTCTCCTCTCGATACATTGTTTTCCATGATTCCAGCCGATCAGTTCCCGTATCCCCTACAGCGGTGGAAATTTCAAACAGGGCCAGGGTCTCCGGGAAGGCTTCCTGGTTGATAAATCCCCGTTTGGAAAAACGCTTTTTCTTGGAGGGGTCGAAACGAATCTGTCCGAGAAGAATCTGCTCCACCCGGGCGGCGATTTGTCGCGGAACCTGCAGGGTCCCGAGCCGGGGACGAAGATAGTCCCGGACTATATCGGCATAGACACCCTTTTTTCCCTGCTTCACCCGGTCCTGGTATCGGCTCATTATCGGGGGAGCAAAAAGTGCGGCAAAAATAAGAGCCGGTGTTGGCGCATCGAGTACGTCCAGAGAGGTGTCAAGGGCTCCCAGCCAGCGCCACAGGGGGGAATCCTGTTCTCCCGAAGTCCGCACATATTCAACAAGGTCCGGAAAAAGGTCTTCCATGAGGCGGGTCTTGTACAGAAGACGGAACGCCTCCAGTCCGGCCCCGAAGGCGAAGAGTTTATAGATCTCCTCCAGAAGCCTGGCCTGGGCCGCCTTTTCGATTTCCTGGTGGTGAACGCGGATGGCGTTGAAGGTTTTCGGATCGATCTTGAATCCCATCCTGGCTGCGAACCGGATGGCCCGAAGCATGCGCACGGGATCCTCCCGGAACCGGATGTCCGGATCGCCGATACACCGGATCACCCCGGATTTGAGATCGTCCAGGCCTCCCACATAATCGATGACGCTGAAGGTTTTCAACTCATAAAACAGAGCGTTGATAGTGAAATCCCGGCGCAGCACATCTTCTTCAGGGGTGCCGTAGCAGTTGTCGCGATGCTGGTAGAGCTCCGCTTTCGAACTTTTGCCCCCCTCATCGTGCTTTGGTTGACGACGGAAGGTCGAGGTTTCGATTATCGTTTCCGGAAACCGGATATGGGCCAGCCGGAACCGGCGTCCGATGAGAAAGCAGTTGTGAAAAAGTTTTTTGATCTGCCTGGGCCGGGCATCAGTACTGACGTCAAAGTCTTTGGGTTCACGCCCCAGAAGGAGATCCCGGACCGCACCGCCCACGAGATAGGCGGTATATCCGCAGTTTTTGAGCCGATACATGACCTTGAGGGCGTGGGGATCAATGTTGTTTCTGGAAATACAGTGCTCGGGACGGGGAATGGAGACACAGCCGTCGGCAGAGTGTAGTTCGGAAGTAGTATTGGAAGAACTGAATTTCATAGCCTTGATTCATGCTGCTGTTAGAGATCTATTTATGGATGGGGCGGGCAGGGCCTTCGACTTCGCGCTCCTGCCGCCGCCTCTGGCGTCGAAGTCGCGCTTCCTGTTCCCGGCGGATTTCATCCTGGTTTTCCAGGAGCAGTTCAGGAACAGGCGTTGGGCGTCCCTCATTGTCGAGGGCCACAAATGTCAGGTAGGCGGAGTTGGTGTGCCGGACTTCGCCTGTGAAGATGTTTTCCGCCTCGACCCGAACGCCGATTTCCATCGAGGTCTTCCCGACCATGTTCACCGAAGCCTTGAAGGTAACCAGTTCCCCCACATGGACCGGGCAGAGGAAGTCGGTTTTGTCGATGGACACGGTTACGGCATTTCCGCGCACGTGACGCATGGCAGCGACGGCCGCGGTCGTGTCTATGTACTTGAGGACCACGCCGCCATGGATGTTTCCGGCAGCATTGGTGTCCTGAGGGAACATGCGGTAGGAAATAACGGTAGCGCTTTCAACGGGACGTTTGCCGTTCCGGGAATCGTTCATCTATTTATTCCTTGATCCTATAGTCGGTCGCAGGGAATCCATGCCAGCTGTTCGTCGAGGTCATCCTCGAAGTCATCCCGGAAATCCTGCAGGGAGTATCGGGCACCGCAAACCTTGCAGTGCAGGCGTACAGAACGTCAACCCCGGTGCAGTTCAAGGGGATGAGCGCAGTGCTTGCAGGAATATTGCTCATGATGCGTGTCACTGTTGTGTGACCGGCTTTCCTGTGGGTTCATATGATATTTATTTTCCTTGAATTGGGCCCGGGTTGTCGCCAAAAAGTTGTCTGTAAAAGGGCTATTCCTCTTCCCGGTCTCTGGGGGCCGTGATTCCAAAAATGGATTTTTTTCGAGAATTTCGCGCGGGGTTCGCGGGCTGTGAGGAGGGAGATCCGGGTCGTTTGCGGCCCCCCCCGTCTCCGGGACGGGATTCGGTTTTCCCCAGGTGTCTTGATTCCTTTTCCATCCATTCCCGGGAAGAACCGATACCTCGGCCCCCCCCTCTTTCGGGGCGGGCGATGCGCTGACGATGTCCCCCTTCTTCGCTTCGGGACCCGGCATGCCTTTGTACCTCGGAGGATCCACTCTGGCGCCCGTTTGTAAACCTGCCCCGCTCTTTTCCTTTCCCCCCTTTACCGGGACGCCGGGAAAGGGAAGAGCCGGTCTCGGACCCGGACGAGGGTCGGGAGGGAATGTCGTAATTGAACTCCGGCAGAATGCGTCTTTCCAGGTCCTGCTCCAGGTACATCTCCAGAGAATGGACTGCTCCCGATGTTTCGGCACTGATCAGGGAAAACACCTCTGGAGGTCGAGCCTCCGGTGAAAAATGCTCAAGAAGTCGGAAATACCCTTTCGCCGTATACGGAATGTCATGGTAGATCAGATGCGTCAGAGGACGAAGGGGAGCCTCCTGAGCCGCAGCCTCATATACGACAAGGATGTCGGCATTTCCCTCGATAAAGGACTGAAGCGGAAGAAGTCCGGCATATTCGGGACGGTTCTCCAGGGAAACCGCCCGGAGTCCGGTCTGGACCAGTTGCCGGGCGGTATTCTTCGCTTTGAGCCGGGTTCTGGTACAAACGATCACCGCCCCGGTTTCCGTCGAATCCAGAATATGTCGGAGCAGATCCGCTTTGAGGTGCGATTTGACGGGAAACAGGGTATGGGTGATGTCCTCGAGTTCGGTAACGGTCACAATTTGTTCCTTGGTAAAAGTCGATCTATGAGAGACCCTCAGCAGGTACTGAGGCGACGGCCAGAATGAAAAAAGCACATGTTTCATCCTGGTGTCCTACATATCCCCCATCCAGGTCCACGTACCACCCTGAAATGTGAGACCGGAAATCAGCGCTCCAGACCCGTTTTCCCGAAGCCGCCGGTAACGGCAGGGAACAGAAATCCTCCAGTCTGGTCCTCGGGGCCAGCAAGGTCAGCAGTTCATCCACGGTCGGCATCCTGAATCCGGCCTCGTTTGTGCGTTGACGGAGCGTCTCCAGGTACGGCTCTGCCTCTTTGCGAACCAGGGGAAACGGAGACAATTCTCCTGCCCAGAGGAGGTTTGTACGTTCGTCGATCCACCCCCGCGGATCTCGTCTGAACCTGTTGTCCCATACGGTTATCGGCTCGCCCGCAGGGCCGAGATCAAAAACGCGTTCCGCGGGCAGTGGGCCTGTTTTCCGGGGGGTGGAGCGAATGTCCACCGGGGTTGCCCGACCGCCCTCGGGATCGGAGAACGTGCAAAAGCGTTCTTTGCTTTTCCGCCACCTGGCGCGAACATTGCGCACTGCGTCACGCATGTCGGCTGCGGACTGGAATCGTTTTTCCGGATCGGCATGAAGTGCAATCGGGAAAAAGGAACTCCGGATCGTTTCTTCGATATCCGTACCCTTTTTTCGTGCCGGATCAAGGTCCGGCAGCATTCCGGTCAGGAGTCTGTACAGCAGGACGCCAACGGAATACAGGTCGGTCCGGTGATCGGCGTGGTCCGGATCCCGTTCCAGTTCCGGCGCAGTATAGTACGGAGACCCCACCTTGAGGTTTCGCGGCGTCTGCCTGATCTCCCCCCGGAGGCGGGACAGCCCGAGATCGATGATCCTGATCCGGTCTTCTCCGTCGAGCATCAGGTTGAACGGCTTGATATCCCGGTGCACGATTCCGGCATAATGCATCCGCTCCAGGCCGGATAGAGTCTGCAGAACATATCGGAAACTCTTTTCCGGGGACACGGGCCGGCTTGGCCGCTCCACCTCGTAGGACTCACCGATGACCGTTCCCACATCGGCACAGAAGTAGTCCATGACCATGTATGGAATCCCCCGGTCCCGGCCGAGATCCCACACAGGGGCGATATTGGGATGATCAAGAGAGCCCATCCGCCGGGCCTCGGCCAGAAACAGGGCCAGGACTTCCTTTTCACCAAGCAGGGTTGTCAGAAGTTCATTGGGTTCGAGTCGCTTCAGGGCGAACATCCGCCCCAGTTCGGGGCGGACAACCTTGTAAACCGATCCCATGCCGCCCCGTCCAAGACGGCCGAGGATTCGATACGGACCGATCATGCGCATACTCGCCTACCACAGCCTGCGTGCATAGGTTTCAGGGAAGCCGAGCTTAGAAATGAGGTCAGCGGTTTTTTGGATATCATAGGGCACGGCACGGATTTCAAGTCGGCGGGTGTCCGGGGTCCAGAGCGCATATTTACCCCGGTTATCTCCGTCTCTGGGTTGTCCTACACTGCCGATGTTGATGATGAATCGTCCTCTTTCAAGTTTATGAACACCTGAAATGAGTTCCTTGGCCTCGACTGTCCCGCCCACAAGACGAGCAATCTGCAGTTCATGGGTATGGCCCACAAAGCAGACCGACTCGGAAAACTGGTCGAAAAGCCGCTTCAGTCCGGTATCGTCAAAATCATACAGATAGTCGAAAACCGATTCGGGTGGGCACCCGTGGACGTATCGACAATCAGCGCGGACCAGACTCCGGGGCCAGGTGCGCAACCGGGAAACGGCGTCTTCACTCAGCATCTTCCTGGTCCGATCCAGAATCCTGAGCGAGTTGGGGTTGAACCAGGCCCTGCATTCGGGGTCCACAATGCCAAGTTCATGGTTGCCGAGCACACATGGGATATTTCTTTCGCAAATCAGATCAAGGACTTCTTCGGGCTGCGGGCCGTATCCTATACAATCTCCCAGACAGAAAATCTCCGTGATGTTGAGTCGGTCGATATCCGCCAATACGGCCTGAAAAGCGGCCAGATTGCCGTGAATGTCCGAAATGACGGCCTGGGTCATGTTCGAGTTCCCGAGCGGCTGCGGTTTAGTAGTGCGGTGGGAGCGAATCGCTTTCTCCCGGGGCTGTCGCCTCCAGAGTACGAATCCGGTCCAGCAGGTATTCCATCTGGCGCTGCAGCCCGTCAATCTGTCTCTGCTGTTCGGTCAGGGCCAGGTGCAACTCTTCAAGCCCCCGTTCCTGAAAGGCCTGAGTGGATTCCAGGAACTCCAAACGGTCCAGGGAATCGTTCCCTGTTGCGTCTTCTGTCATGTCTGCCCCTTAAAGTTTCACATGAACTTTTTCGGCTGCCCGGCCTGCTTTGGCGCGGGCCTCATGCAGCGATTCGGCGCGGGCCAGGGTGACTCCCATGCGTCGCTTCCCCTGCACTTCGGGTTTTCCGAACAGGCGCAGCTGGGTGTCCGGTTCGGAAAGGACCTCGGCCAGGTTGCCGAAGGCTGTCCGGGTCGAATTTCCTTCCACGAGCACCACGCGGGAAGCCGAAGGGCCGTGCTGGGCGATGTTCGGAACGGGCAGCCCCAGGATGGCCCGAACATGCAGGGCGAATTCGGACAGGTCCTGGGAGATAAGGGTCACCAGTCCGGTGTCGTGAGGTCGGGGAGATACCTCGCTGAAAATGACCTCGTCTTCCTTGACGAACAGTTCCACGCCGAACAGGCCGTATCCCCCGAGAGCGGAGGTCACAGCTGCGGCCATTTCCCTGGCCCGGTTCAGGGCTGCAGGCGACATGGGCTGAGGCTGCCAGGATTCCTGGTAGTCCCCTCCTTCCTGAACATGGCCGATGGGGGCACAAAAGGAGACCCCGTCGACATGCTGTACCGTGAGCAGAGTGATCTCGTAATCAAAATCCACGAAACCTTCGACAATGACCCTGCCTTTGCCGGTCCGCCCTCCCTCCTGGGCATATGTCCAGGCCGCGTCAATGTCCGCCTCGGACCTGAGCAGGCTCTGTCCCTTGCCTGAGGAGCTCATGATCGGCTTGACCACACACGGGATGCCGACCCGGGCCACGGCCGCGGCGAACTCTTCCCTGGTGCCGGCGAATTCGTACGCAGAGGTACGCAGGCCGAGCTCCTCGGCCGCCAGCCGCCGGATTCCTTCCCGGTTCATGGTCAGTTGTGCGGCCCGGGCCGTGGGGACCACAGTAAATCCTTCCTGCTCGAGTTCCAGCAGGGTGTCTGTAGCGATTGCCTCGATTTCGGGAACAATCAGGGACGGCTGCTCCGTTTCAATGATCCTGCGCAGAGCCTCGCCGTCCAGCATGGACAGTACATGGGACCGATGGGCCACCTGCATGGCCGGAGCATTGGGATATCGGTCCACGGCGATCACCTCAACGCCCAGGCGCTGCAGTTCAATAACCACTTCCTTGCCCAGTTCCCCCGCTCCAAGAAGAAGGACCCGGGTCGCTGATTTTGAGCAGGGAGTTCCGATAGTGCGCATGATGACCTCTTTGAGCATATGTATGTTCGGAAAGAAAAAAAAGATATCAGGAGGATGATTCGACTTGCTGAAAGAACGGCATTTACACCAATCCAGGCGGATTGCCAACTCCCCGTTACTGCAGCGAACCAAAAAGGGGCGGGCCGGTAAATCGGACGTCGAAGGTGTCGCATCCACACTCACACACGATCTGGTCTCCGCGACGACATCCGTCAGAGTCGTCCAGAATATCATACAGCAGAGCGCTCTGTTCATCGTAGTCGCTGTCGAAACCGGTAACGTCCAGCATCACAAACAGGCCGCATTGTCGGCAGACGTAGTCTCGCAGTTCTCCGATCCTTCGGGTGGACATGTTCTCTGCCTTCCTCAATACAGTTTGTCGACCTCGTCTTCACGCATGGTGAAGACGTGTTCCGGTCCGGGAAACTCCCCCTGCTCCAATTCCGTGCGATAGCTGCTCAGGGCCTGAACAACGTCCTGGCCAAGATCTGCATAGCGTTTGACGAACCTGGGCAGGAAACGATCGTAGAGTCCGAGCACGTCATGAAAAACCAGAACCTGTCCATCGCACCCGGGCCCGGCCCCGATACCGATAGTCGGAATGGACAGTCTGGCGGTGATCATTTCCGCCACCTGGGTCGGAACACATTCGAGAACCAGCATGCAGGCCCCGGCCTTTTCCAGCTCCTCGGCAGCGTGCAGAAGCTCTCTAGCGGATTCGGCATCCCGGCCCTGAACTCGAAATCCGCTCAGGCTGGTCGCGGTCTGAGGGGTGAGTCCTATATGGGCGCAGACCGGAATTCCCACCCGGGCAATGGCCCGGACCATGGGCACCATGGACACTCCCCCCTCCAGTTTGACCGCGTCGCATCCCCCTTCCTTGATTAACCGTCCGGCGTTGGCCACGGCCTGCTCAGGACCGACCTGGTAGGACATAAACGGCATATCCCCAAGAACAAAGGCGTGCTCCGTGCCGCGCATGACCGCCCGGATATGGTGGATCATCTCCTCCATGGTCACCGGGACCGTGGAGTCGTAGCCGAGAACGACCATGCCCAGGGAATCACCGACGAGTATGGTATCCATTTCGGCCTCGTCCGCAGCCCGGGCTCCCGGGTAGTCATAGGCGGTGACCATGGAAATTTTTTTTCCGGTCTCTTTTTTGGTCCGCAGATCAGCCAGGGTCGTTTTCTTCATTGTCCTCTCCTTCGTTCCGGGGTGACGGACTTGATGACGTTGTCTTTACCAACCAGAACCACCTGCGGCACATGGGTCGAAGCGGATTCCGCGTCCAGCTGGGTATAGGCGGCGATGATCACCCGGTGTCCCGTGCTTCCTTTGTGGGCTGCGGCCCCGTTAAGACAGATCTCCCCTGCCCCCCCCTCGATGACATACGTGGAGAACCGTTCGCCGTTGTCGACGTTGTATATATCCACTCGCTCAAAGAGGTGCAGGCCGCAGGCCGCAATGAGATCCGGGCAGATGGATATGCTGCCCTCGTATTCGAGTTCGGCTCCGGTGACCACGGCTCTGTGGATCTTGCCCTGAAGATAGGTACGTAACTGCATATATTTTCTCCGCGTGTGCGGTTGGGATACTGAAGAAAAATGCCGATCAGGATCGGCTGCCATTATTCGATCAGAGTATTGTCGATAAGCCTGGCTTTTCCGAGGTGCATTGCCACCGCCACCAGGGCTCGTCTCCGGATGCGGGACAAGGGGGTCAGGGTGTCGGGGTCGACGATTTCCAGGTAATCGAGCTGCCCGTCAGGCAGGCTGGATGCATAAAATTTTCGGATCCTTTCGGACAGTTCTCCGGCCTCCACGGTTCCCCCAAGAACCAGTTCCCGGGCCAGCTGCAAACCGGCGTGAAGCGCGGGCGCCTGAGCC
>Ga0102940_1001939_pt1 | contig 12776 bp, 13 predicted proteins | sample SalPonR2_C_D1_MG_FD_78215 | JGI IMG/M metagenome (GOLD analysis project Ga0102940, IMG submission 78215) | Salt pond soil microbial communities from South San Francisco under conditions of wetland restoration - Salt Pond MetaG R2_C_D1_MG | ecosystem: Environmental > Aquatic > Marine > Intertidal...
CTTTTAGGCCCGAGGAAACAGAAGTTACACTGATTTCTGCGGATGGCCCTTTTGGATGGGATGCAGCTGCTGAGCAATCTGGCAGATTTATCTACGAACTACTTACGGGCATCTCACATAAAATAGAACGGCAAGTTCAATAAATAAAAAAGGGCCTTCACATCTGTGAAAGCCCTAGTGATTCCGTTGGGGCTCGAACCCAAGACCCTCTCATTAAAAGTGAGATGCTCTACCAGCTGAGCTACGGAATCTGCTCTTTTAAAAAGCGATTGCAAAGATAATTGTAATTTATACATTCCCAAAAAATGAAGCTAAAAAACATCAATCATCTTTTTGAGGGACAGAAAAAGTAGTTCCCTCTTCAGCCAATTGTGTAGCAGGAAAGTACCTTTGAGCCTCATCTAAAAGAGGCTGTAAGTTTTGGTATCGGGTTGAAAAATGACCAATAATTAACTTTTCAACACCGGCGCGCTTTGCAAATTGCCCCGCCTCTTTGGCAGTGGTATGAGATGTTTTCTCTGCCCTATCCAATAATTCGTGCAAAAACGTGGCTTCGTGATACAATAGATCTACATTATTTATACGATTAGCCAATAGGGGCAAGACGCGAGTATCTGACATATATACATATGCCCGTGGAGGCGCTGCAGGCCTTGTCAGCTGGGAGCTGGGCACCTTTTCACCACTTTGATTTGTGCCGGGCTCTCCTTTTTTAATGTCTGGCACCTGCTCGAAGGAGATGTTATACTTTCGCATTTGATCCGGGCGTATATGAGGAGGATGCTCTTTTTCCTGAAATAGGAACCCCATAGTAGGTATCCGGTGTTCAAGGGGAAGTGCATTCACCCGAATGGAGTTATTCTCCATTACAAGCCCATCATACCCTTCTTCAAACTCAAAAAAGTGAATCGCATACGGCAGGCGGGATTTAGTGCATTCCAGTTGATGTTCTACAAACCTTCGGATAGGTTTAGGGCCGTAAATTGACAATGAACGTTCCCGCCGATTGAGCGCAAATGAGTTTATAAGCGGAAGTAATCCCAATACATGGTCTCCGTGTAAATGACTTATAAATATATGGTCGATTCCGCTGCGCTTAATTCGGTAGCGATTCATTTGAATCTGAGTACCCTCACCGCAATCTATCAAGTACAGTTGATCTTGTATATTAAGAATCTGGGCCGAAGGATGTCTGCCCGCTGCTGGAAGGGCGGAATTAGAGCCTAAAATAGTGACTTCGAAAGTCATGGGGGATTATACTAGAAATGGGTATTAGTTATGAAGCCGATTGAAGGTGGCTTTCTATAGTAGCCACGGCATCTTCAACTTTATCTTCAATGGTTAAAATCGTATCTAAACGAGATATTTCTATAATCTTTTGAACCGTGCTGTGATTGATACCTGCGATAATAAACAGTCCATCATTCTTCCACAATCGATTGGCGGTAAGAATAGCACTTAATCCCGAGGAGTCTACATATTTTACATCACTCATATCAAGGATAAGATGTGGGACGCCTTCATTTCTCAAGAATATAAACTCAGATTTCAACTTAGGTGCAATCATAGAGTTTAAATTCTCCTCTTCTAAATCGAAAATGGCATAGTTTTCTTTTTTATCAAGACTATACTTCATAAATGGTATTTTGTTTCATTAACGCGTTTGTAAAAATAAAGGTTTAATTTTCTTAAACGTCATTATCGACTCATAAATTAAAAATCTTAACAAACTCTTAGGTTTACAGCTTGACACAAACTCGTTAAGCCGATCGAATTTTATCAAAAAATGAACCCGGTTCACATTTTCACTTCTATTAAATGCCCTATAAGTGTAAGATGTACTCATTATGTAACTTTTCATTAACGATTCATATGGGAAATGAAACAGCATCCTCTCATGGTCAATAATTCCAAACAGGGACTTTTTAGGACTAAGCTTTTGTTCAGGACTCCCGGCAGGGATAGAAGCGATAGGGCGTGCATGCCGTGTGTGGTCCGACCTTTGGCGAGGATAGGCTGCTACAGACTCCGCAGCCTTAGGACGGCCCACTCGGGATGTGCGCACTACAAGCGGATAGCCTGACCCCAATCGCCAGAGGCGAATGGGGTGCCGGCAAAAAAACAAACCCGATTACAGAATAAAAAAATAATGGTGAATAGCTGTAATACTGCCAATTTTTCCATTTATATTTGATAATAATGTCAAAACGGCCTGAAAGTAAGGATGGCACAGTTTTATTAGTAGTAAATACTAAACTATTAATGGGTTCAATTATTACCTATTTATAGATCAGATACGAATTGAAAAAACAACATGAATAGAAAATTTTCACCTAAAGTCAAGAAAATTCTTTCTCTCAGCCGCGAAGAAGCGCTGAAGCTGGGGAGTGATTACATTGGCACTGAGCATCTTCTTCTCGGTTTAGTGAAAGATAGCGATAATCTTGCGATTGTAGTACTAGATTCACTAGACGTAAATTTTGATGAGTTAAAAGATGCGATTTCTGAAATTGCACCAAAAAACTCTAAGGATCAGGCTAACTTCAACATAGGACGGCTGTACCTCAATCATCATGCTGAGAAAATACTGAAGGTCAGCTTTTTAGAAGCTAAATCTATGGGGCAGGACGAAATAAGTCCGGAGCTTTTGGTGCTTTCTATTTTAAAGCACGGCGACAATTTAGGTGCAAAAGTGCTGGATGAATTTGAAGTTGATTACGAAGGTTTTAAATCTGAGTTAGAGTTTGTCAAGCAAGAACTAGATTACTCTGAGTCGGATATGTTTTCGGCTGCGGCTTCAGATAGCGATGCACCTTTCGAAGATGGTGGATCGGATAGCGGTGGCAGTCGATACAGCCGAAAAAGTGGGACTAAGTCTCGTACGCCGGTATTGGACAATTTCGGCAGAGATATAACGCAATTGGCTGAAGACGATAAATTAGATCCTATTATTGGTCGAGATAAAGAAATTGAGCGTGTGTCTCAAATTTTGGGTCGGCGAAAGAAAAACAACCCCATATTAATTGGTGAGCCCGGTGTAGGTAAGACGGCGATTGTCGAAGGTCTGGCCCTCCGAATCAAAGATCGCAAAGTGAGTCGAACGCTCTTTAACAAGCGACTCGTAATGCTTGATATGGCTGCTATGGTGGCAGGAACGAAATATAGAGGCCAGTTTGAAGAGCGGATGAAGGCTATAATGGGCGAATTAGAAAAGTCTTCGGACGTCATTCTATTTATTGATGAAATTCACACCATAGTAGGTGCGGGTGGAGCGACAGGTTCTTTGGACGCGTCGAACATCTTTAAACCTGCATTGGCTCGAGGTGATCTGCAATGTATCGGTGCTTCTACGCTCGATGAGTATCGGCAGCATATTGAAAAAGATGGTGCTTTAGATCGTAGATTTCAGAAAGTCATTATAGATCCCCCAAGTGCAGAGGAAACACTACATATTCTAGAAAACATTCGTTCGAAGTACGAAGAGTTTCACAATGTGACCTACTCTGATGAAGCGATTAAGAATTGTGTTAAATTATCAGATCGGTATATTAGTGACCGGTTCCTACCCGATAAAGCGATAGATGTAATGGATGAAGTAGGTGCACGTGTGCACTTAAAAAACATCCATGTACCCAAGCATATAGAGGAGTTGGAATCAAAAATTGAAAAATTAAAGGAAGCTAAAAATCAGGCTGTTAAGAATCAACAGTATGAGAAAGCAGCCATGCACCGAGATAATGAGTCCAAGTTACTCAAGCAATTAGATCAGGCAAAAAACAAATGGGAAGAGGACGCAAAAGAAATGCGATACCCCGTAGATGAAAACGATATCGCGGAAGTCATTGCGATGATCACCGGTATACCTGTGAATAAAGTTGCGAAGAGCGAAAGTAATAAGCTTGTTCACATGCACCAGGATCTAAACAAATCGATTATTGGTCAGGATGAGGCTATAGAAAAGGTAACAAAGGCGATTCAGCGAAACCGTGTAGGACTTAAGGACCCCAATAAACCTATAGGTACATTTATTTTTCTAGGGCCAACGGGTGTAGGTAAAACAGAGTTAGCTAAATCCTTAGCACGTTATATGTTTGATACTGATGACGCGCTGATAAGGATGGATATGAGCGAGTACATGGAGAAGTTCTCTGTGAGTCGACTTATTGGAGCTCCTCCCGGCTATGTGGGATACGAGGAAGGTGGGCAGCTCACCGAACGAGTGCGCAGAAAACCCTATTCAGTGATTTTGCTGGATGAAATTGAAAAAGCTCACCCAGACGTATTCAATATACTCCTTCAAGTCTTAGACGATGGCTTATTGACCGATGGTTTAGGACGAAAAGTTGATTTCAAAAATACGCTGATAATTATGACCTCCAATATTGGAGTTCGACAGCTTAAAGATTTTGGTCAGGGTGTTGGATTTAACACTAAAGCTCAGCTTGAGAATAAAGAGGAGTATAATAAGGGCGTAATACAAAATGCACTAAAGCGTACGTTCTCTCCAGAATTTTTAAATCGTATTGATGATGTAGTCATCTTTAACAGCTTAGGTGAAGAAGAGATCCATAAAATTATCGATATCGCTCTTAAGGATTTATTCGATCGATTGAAAGATATGGAGTACGATCTGGAGCTTTCGCAAAAGGCCAAAGAGTTTGTTGCGAAAAAAGGATTTGACCCTCAGTATGGTGCTAGACCCTTGCACCGTGCTATTCAAAAATATATTGAAGATCCATTGGCAGAATTTATTTTGGCGAAAAAGCCTGAAGAAGGCAGCTCTTTTTATGCCATAATGGATAGTTCAGAAGATAAAAAGAAATTAAAAATTCAGCTTCGACAGAAAGTCGATAGTGAATCTGAATCGTAATTCTTTATGTTTCTGTCTGAAAATACATGTAACTTTTAAACCCAAAGTTCATAAAAGGGGCAGGTTTGAGGAGCAAATGGACCTTATATGGCAGTTAAATCAAGGTTTACGACCCCTGCATTTGGAAAGCGCTGATTTTTAAATATATTACAGAACACATTGATTAACAAAACAAAACAATTTGGCTAGAAGACGAGGATTTAAAAAACCACTACGTAGAAAAAAACCGAAATACATTGTCAACGATAAAATTCGGGTACCTAAAGTTCGATTAGTAGGTGAAGACTTAGAAGAAATAAGCAAAACTGCTGGAAAAGAATTAGGTCCTGAGGTTTACGATACAACACAAGTTCAGCAATGGGCAGATGATATGGGCTTGGATGTAGTTGTAATTTCACCAAATGCGAAGCCCCCAGTGGTGAAAATTATCGACTACAATAAGTTTTTGTACGAGAAAAAGAAGCGGGAAAAAGAAATTAAAGCGAAAACGCAAAAAACGGTTATTAAAGAGGTTCGTTTCGGACCAAATACTGATGATCACGATTTCGATTTCAAGTTAAATCACGCCAAAGGCTTTTTAGAGGACGGTGCCAAATTAAAGGCTTATGTACATTTCAAGGGTAGATCTATTGTCTTCAAAGACCGAGGCGAACTTCTGTTGCTAAGATTTATTAAAGAGCTTGAAGATTATGGATCAGCAGAGCATTTACCAAAAATGGAAGGCCGACGTATGAATGTGATGATAGCTCCAAAAAAGAAAAAGAAGTAAAATTTTTACGATTACTGAATTAAAGTGTACATTTGCCTCACTTTAATTAAAACCTACAGGTTATGCCCAAGATGAAGACGAATTCGAGTGCAAAGAAGCGTTTTAAATTAACCGGAAGCGGTCGAATTAAGAGGTATCAAGCGAATGCTGCTCACCTTATGCGTAAGAAAACTAAAAATCGCAAACTTAGACTAAATGGGTCGACATTGGTTAGTAAAGCTGATGAGACAAAAGTGAAGCGACTTCTTTGTAAAAAATAATTATTTAACGAGGGTGTAGGTCTCAAGAGAGTAATCCCCTACATCGAACTAAATTAACATGTATGCCTAGATCAGTAAACGCGGTAGCGTCCAAACGCAAGCGCAAAAAGTACTTAAAAGCCGCAAAAGGCTATTTTGGAGCCCGAAAAAATGTATACACGGTAGCAAAAAATGCTGTGGAAAAGGGTTGGTTATATGCTTATCGCGATAGAAGAAATAAAAAGAGAGCTTTCCGTAGATTATGGATTGCCCGAATTAATGCAGCTTCTCGACTAGAAGGAATGAGCTATTCTAAGTTCATTCATGGACTCAAGCAAAACGACATAAAGTTAAATCGTAAAGTTTTAGCAGATTTAGCAGTCAATAATAAAGCTACATTTAAATCTATTGTTGATCAGGTAAAATAAACTGAGATCCATTAGAAGATATAGAGAAAGCCATTGTTAACGCAATGGCTTTTTTTATGCCTGGAACAAGCTATTGAAAAAATATACAATTAGACTAAGACCATACTCCTCCCCTAGCTAATGAGGTCTAGAACAATGCCAGGCCTACCTAGCAATTCATAGCCGTCTTGATGCATAATTCCCCCGAGAAAATATGAAACTGAGTAGAGAGGATCTTAGTTTCCATTGACCTAAGAGCGGATTGCTACAACAGGATCTAATCCGGATGCTTTTATAGCAGGGATTAAGCCCGACAGCACGCCGATCAAAACAGAAAGAATGACTCCAATCAATATATTGCCAAGCGACAATACAAATTCAAAAGGAAGAAACTGATTGAGTAATATAAAAACGATAAAAACCAGGGCCAAGCCTGCTAGGCCACCAACTATACATAATACGATAGACTCAATCAAGAACTCAGACAAAATGATGGCGCGTTTTGCACCAAGTGCCTTTTTTATCCCGATAATATTGGTACGCTCTTTCACAGAAACAAACATAATATTTGCCACACTGAACATACCCACTAGAATAGCAAAGAGGCCTATGAAAATGCCTGCGGAATTTAATACCCCAAAAAAACCTTGTAGTGCATCAGCGATCATTGTCAATTCATTCAACACGAAGTTATTACTCTCGTTGGGTCTCAATTTTCTTCCTGCCCGAAGTGCTGAAATCACCTCCCCTTTTAAGGCATCCATTGATTGCTCAGAATTGAGAGGTTTTACCGTCAAATTGGTAGAAAATACTCGACTCGTTCGATTGAGAAATTTTTGAGCGGTAGGATAGCCGATAATAACAGCTTGGTCCAATGGGAAAATATTAATGAGCGATTCCCCCTCCTCCTCCATCACACCTATGACTTGAAATTTTCGACCCAACATTTTGATATACCTTCCAACAGGATCCATATCTCCAAATAATCGATCTTTCACCTCAAAACCCAGAATTATTTGGTTTCTGGCAGAAGCGTGTTCTGCGGGTGTGAAATAACGGCCTGATTCAAAGGTGAGGCTATAAATAGTTTTGTATTCATAGGTTACCGCAGCCATAAATAAGCCCTCTACACTTGAATTTCGATATTTCAGCGCCTTTCCCGGTATGAATTGGGCAAATGATGTCGAGGCTTCATCAGCTAGACGTTCTTTTAAAAACTCATAATCCTGGTAATCAGGCTGAGGCCATTTGATGTACTTCCAATAGTTTCGACTCGGATCCTCATTCCAAGGCCGCTTATCGACATAGATGACATCATTGCCTAACTTGTCAAAGCTTTCAACTATGCTTTGCTCCAGCGAGTCTACAACACTTAATACGGCGATAATACAAAAGATGCCGATGCTGATTCCCAAAAGAGAAAGAAAGGATCGCAATTTATTAGCGAAAAGCTCCTGCATAGCCTGCAGAAAACTTTCACCTACTAGCCGAAGCCAAATCATGAATTAAAGTTTTCCTAATTAAAGAACCCAAAATAAGGAGAATAAGTCCTTTTCGTACACAATTATCGACAACGTGCCCCAAACAATGGATAAATACGCCTTGTTTTATTATTTTTGCACTCTTTACTCATAATCTCAGATAAAATCCCATCGATATATGCGAACGAAACTATCTCAATTTAAGTTTGACTTACCTAAGGAATTGATTGCTCAGTACCCTAGCGAGCACCGAGACGAATCTCGGCTTATGGTTGTCCATAAGGATACAGGTAAAATTGAACATAAGTTATTTAAAGATATCGTTGACTACTTTGACGATGGCGACAGCTTTATAATGAATAACACTAAGGTTTTTCCTGCACGCTTGTTTGGACGTAAAGAAAAGACCGGAGCTAAAATCGAAGTGTTTTTACTTCGTGAACTCAATGAGGATATGTTTTTGTGGGATGTTTTAGTCGACCCGGCCCGAAAAATACGCGTGGGAAATAAGCTATATTTTTCTGATGAGAAGGGCAATGACCTTTTGATTGCCGAAGTAGTTGATAATACCACCTCAAGAGGAAGAACAATTCGGTTCTTCTACGAAGGTGATCACCAGACATTTAGAGAAACACTATATTCACTAGGTAACACCCCATTGCCAAAATTTATCAATCGAGAAGTCGAGCAAATCGATATAGATCGATATCAAACCCTCTATGCGGAAGAGACGGGTTCAGTAGCTGCGCCTACAGCTGGACTACATTTTAGTGAGCACTTACTCAAGCGCCTTCAAATAAAAGGCATTGACTTTGCTAAGGTTACACTGCATGTCGGTTTAGGTACATTTAATGATATCGAAGTGGAGGATTTGTCAAAGCACAAAATGGAAGCGGAGTATTTCAAAATAAACCAGAAAAACGCCGAAATTGTAAATAGAGCCAAAGAAAATAATGGCCGAGTGTGTGCGGTGGGAACTACCTCGATGCGCTCCATAGAGTCGGCTGTATCTGCTACTGATAGTTTAAAGGCTGCAGAAGGATGGACAAACCTTTTCATTTTCCCACCCTTTGACTTTCACATTGCCGACAGTATGATCACTAATTTCCACCTGCCTAAAAGCAGTCTGGTTATTATGGTAGCAGCATTTGGTGGATATGATTTGATCATGGATGCCTATCAAGAAGCCATAAAAGAAAAATATCGTTTCTACAGCTATGGTGACGCAATGTTGATTATTTAAAATTATTTTGAATTTTTTATCGCATAATGCCACTGTAAACTTGCATAGATGTGATATTTTTTTACTTTTGCTAGCATATAAAGCAAAAACAACCATATGTATTGGACTTTAGAACTAGCACACCACCTTGAAGATGCCCCATGGCCGGCTACAAGAGATGAGTTAATTGATTATGCAGTTCGATCCGGCGCCCCTTTGGAGGTCATTGAAAACCTACAAGCCATTGAAGATGAGGGAGAAGCCTATGATAGCATGGAAGACATTTGGCCAGACTATCCTCGAAAAGACGATTTTCTATTTAATGAAGATGAATATTAAATTCACTTTTGATAACCTGAACAGTGATTCGGGCTTAGTTAATAGCTTATGAAAAAGCCAATTATCATTGCCATCGATGGATTTTCGGCCTGCGGTAAAAGCACTTTAGCCCGTGACCTGTCAAAAAAGTTAAATTGTATTTATATTGATTCTGGAGCTATGTACAGAGCGGTTACATATTACCTCATAAAGAACAATATTGATATATCGAACCTGACTGCTGTCAAAGAAGCTCTAGATAAAATTCACGTTCATTTCGAACGAGAAAATGGCGATTCAGTCATTTATCTTAGCGGAGGGAATGTAGAAAATAAAATTAGAACTCAAGACATCTCAAGTAAGGTAAGTGAAGTAGCCGCTATTTCTCCCGTCAGGAAAAAAATGGTACAACTTCAACGCGAATACGCAAGCGACGGCTCAGTTGTGATGGATGGCCGTGACATTGGCACCGTAGTTTTTCCTAATGCGGATATAAAACTCTTTATAACAGCAGACACGCAAGTGAGAGTCCAACGTAGATATCTAGAGCTTAAGAATAAAGGGTTAAGCGTGAGCAAGAAAGAGGTTAGGGATAACCTTAAATCAAGAGATCACATAGACTCCACCCGAAAAGACTCTCCCCTCAGAAAAGCTCCAGATGCCATCCTAATTGACAATTCCCAAATGTCTCAAAAACAACAATTGAAGGTAGCCTTAGACCTTATCAATCAGCGATTGCAAACCTAAAAAACTCCTATTTGTTGAGGCCATTTGGTATTTACTATTGCCTTAAATTTTATTCATTTTCTACACTTTTGTGGATTGAATATACTTGCTATTAGGCCTACCATTTTAATTTTCCCTTTATTCTTGAAAGCTTTAAGCATATTAGAGCCTTCCTCCTTAAAGATTTGGCTCTGTTTACAGGAAGTCCGAGAATGTAGTTGGTATTTTGGCTTTTTTGCCGTATCATACATGACATAAAATTTTAATCGCTGGCATCAAACATTGAGCATGAAGTTTTTAATTTATCAGAGCCAATTGAATCAGGATTACTACTTTCGATTCCTTAATAATACGGGTCGCCAATTAATGCAATCCAATAGCTATACCTCAGAGAAAGGTGTTAGAAAAGGTATTAGCAATTTCAAAGAATTGTCGGAGGATAAAGACAATTTCGACATTAACGATACCGATCGGGGAAATCTCAAATTTGAACTCAAGGCAAAAAACAATATGACTATCGCTACTTCGGTAGTTTTTGAGTCTAAAGTGAGTCTTCGCGAAGCATTGAGATATATTATTTCTAATGCAAGTTCAGCATCTCTTGAAATGCAGCGACCTTTACCCTAAACCCTACCCAAAAACAACTCTCCTTTCCTCTAGATCGAGATCTAATTATAGATTTATGGATATACAATTGTACCTGCACCTCTGATTCTAAATTTCTATTCGCTCGCATAGGGGCCTCCACCCAACAAGTTGGGTGGCGCTACGTTTCGCCACTCGTTCAGTTTGCCTCCTTCATCCCGAAGATCGCCGTTTGCGATTTCGAGGATTCCGGAGCTTCACTCGGTCGCGCCAGCGAGCTGGAGCGACTCCGCTGCAATTATGCAGCGTATGGCTGCACATCGCTAGTCCAGCGGCATACATCTTCACCATTTTAAAAGTTCACCCTTCCTTTTCAACGTAGTGCCTTATCTAATAAATAGGATCCAATAAAGATGTCTACAACGGTGTATCCTATGCAGGTGTGTTGGTTTTTAATAAACCGCACAAAGCAGTCGTTGATTGGAAGCGAAATTTGCCTCTTGAATTATCCTCTAGTCTGTCTATTTTGTCATTATTTACATAGCGACAAACATTTATTTAACGAACAAATGAGCTAAGACTTTAGTGAAACCTATTCACAAAAAAAAGCCGCTAAAATCTAATTTAGCGGCTTTTTAGGTTTTTAAAAATCAGCTTATCGCACAAGCGTTACTGTACCGTCCATAATCTCTGAATTTCCATCATCGAATGTAACATCAACTTTATAAACAAACACTCCGGGAGCCATTTCTTTCCCTCTGAAAGTACCATTCCAACCAAATGAAGTATCACCTGGCAAGAAGTCTCGACTTTCAAAGACCAAATTACCCCAACGATCGAAAATCTGCATTGAGTTAATCAATTGTACTCGTCGACCTGCGGTAGGAAGAAATACATCATTGACATTATCATTATTCGGTGAGAAGATGTTAGGTATAAAAATGTCTCGATTCACACGGACGATGATTCTTGTCGCATCTTCATCGGAACAACCGACACCCCCTACTGCTGTAGCACTGACAGTAATTGTATTCAATGGAGATAAAAGAATTGATAGGCACTCTGAATCCAAACAGCGATACGGCGTTCCTTCTGTATCCCAAATAATGGTATCAACAATGGTGCTTGGTGGTAAAAATGCGTCCACAATAACACTATCACCCTCATCGATAATAACAGATTCACTCAAAGTGATCTCGACAATAGGCGGATCGATCAACTCAACTTCGTCCATGACCACACAGCCATTGGCATCTGTCACTGTAATCGCATATACACCAGGACCTAGGCCTGTAAATAATCCAGTGGAATTCTGGTTACTTCCGTTCAACACATATGTTATAGGCATCGCTCCATCAGCAGCTGTAATCTCTATTTGGCCATTACTATCACCATTACATAGAGGATCACGAGCATCCACAGTTATACTACTCAATTCGTTCTGAACACGAGTAACCGTCACTGTCGCAGAATCTATACAGCCGTTATCCGAATTAGAAATAACTAGCTGATAGTCGCCAGGCTGGTCTACAGTAATTTCAACTCCATCGGTTGCACCTACAATAGATCCATCAGTTGTACTCCAAAGGTATTCGAAGACCGCGCCCGTGGATGATCCTGTACTCACGACCGTTACCGTTTCGTCTGAGCAGCTCAATTGGTTTAGAGCTTGCACTTGTACAATGGGAAGAACACGCTCCACGGTAACTTCTACAGAAGCTGAAACTTCACAATCATTGGAGGTATTTCTAACCAATAACCTGTATGTTCCCGCTTCGTCAACGGTAACCGTTGGTAAAGAAGGATCAGAGACAATATTGCCATCTGTTGTAGTCCATACGTACTCAATATCTGCCCCAGATGAACTTGCAGAACCGTCAAGAGTAACTTCCAGGACTTCACAAGTAAGTATTTCAGGCGTCGCAATTCTTGCTTCTGGAACATCATCACTTTGCTCAATCAAAACGCTAACTTCATCAGAACAACCACTCAACTCATCTGTGACTACCAAGGTATACGTCCCACCTGAGTTAACAGTTACTACGGCTTGGCTAGCAGTTCCCGCTTCGATACTTCCGTCCGCAGTTGACCAACTGTACGATAATCGTTGACCTACAGAAACTGAACCATCAATATCTATGGATGTCAGTAAACATGTA
>Ga0102940_1001940_pt1 | contig 12774 bp, 8 predicted proteins | sample SalPonR2_C_D1_MG_FD_78215 | JGI IMG/M metagenome (GOLD analysis project Ga0102940, IMG submission 78215) | Salt pond soil microbial communities from South San Francisco under conditions of wetland restoration - Salt Pond MetaG R2_C_D1_MG | ecosystem: Environmental > Aquatic > Marine > Intertidal...
AAAAAAGAAAAATACTCTTTAACTAAAGAATTTTGAATTGTATTTAAATTAAAAAGTATTTTATTAACAATATTAGAGAAAGAAGGAATATATTCGTAAGCAAATCCAAAACAAAAGCTTTGAATTACCAAGGTAAAATATGCAAAATAAACACAGAACAAAAAAGGATAAATGTATCCTAGCAAAAGGAAAAGAGTAGACCAAATAAAAGTATAAAAAGAATCAACTTTATTATTTACAAACACTTTATTAGGAATTGCTAAAAATAGGTTAAAAAAAATAAAACAAATCTTATTTATTAAAGGAAGTTTCTTAAACAAGTCACGTATTTTGATAAATAAAGGATCATCTACCCCCGAATTCCGAAAAAAATATAACATAAATATTATAAAAGACACGGTCACCAGAACAAAATCTGCCATTACTATATAAGGTATCAGTAACACACCTATTTCATAAATCCATTCCAGAAGACCTATTTTTGTAGGACGTGCTGGCAAGCTACTGCTATTAGCTAACATTGACGGTGCTGATGGCTCAATTGTCGAGTTACTCCACCAATAAATACTGATAAATAAAAATAACCATACAAGGCGAGTAACCTGAAGGTTCTCTCGAAGCTGAACGTACACTTTTGGCGTATTCAGCTTTCTGTGTCAACCTTAACTAGAACTTGTTAAGATTTTCAGTTCGAAGAATTGATTTTGGGGTTTTGAATAGTGTAATCAAGTCCATCAAAAATAGGTTTGAAGTCACCATCTTTCGGCATAGGAAGCCTGAATTGTTGACTATTCCGATTAAGAACAAAATTCAATTTAGAATAGTCGAGAGGATGGTAGATACCTGCTTCAAAGTCCAGATGATGTCTATGACAAAGTGGTAGTTGTTTACGATTAATAGATGTTAAAACGGCAGGAAGTCCTTTTACTCGTCTACTTTTACGATCAAGCACAGAAATTTTTCCATCCTTCTGTAGTCTCCGGTGTAGTCTACGAATATGATGTACCTCAATATTACTGGTTGCATTACATGCTTCTACACAGCACCCCAAAAAAAACTCGAGACTATGGTCAAGCTTATGAAATCTACCAATAATTTTATCAATGCTGAAATGGTCCATGACATTTTCTTTGGGTTTCAGATTAAACTTGTTAGGTGAATTCAGAATCTCCGAACGTGTAATGAGACAAACATCTTTTGAGCTTTCATCTTGGCTTACCTTGATGTCACTACCGTATACATTATATACCCAGAAAAGATTCTTTTTGTGTTTATTTGCGAGGGTGAGTGCACAACTTTTCAAAAGTAATTGAGCAAGTCCTTTAACTTTTGCTAGGTTTCCAACTCCGGAGAACCAGTGTAATAAAGAATAAATTACAGAGTTGTAATGTTTAACTATTTCAGCATCAGAGTATAAATTGAGGTGGACATTTCCGATAGCCCTATCTTTGATGGGATGAACATAACCTTTCAACCTTAATTTAGCAAATACTTCACGAATAGGTGCATTAACGGTTACTCTTCTAGGGCTGGATTTGACGGCCGATTCTAAAGCTAATAATTCAGCAAGTTCAAGGAGATCCTTATCGTTTTTACTTAAGGGTTCATTCACGTTAATTTTAAATTTTTTTATAACTCTATTTTGTCTCTCCTCAACGACTTCATTAAAGGATTCTTTGATAACATTATCGGCTTTATTTAAATATTCTGATTGGAGAGCCTCAATTTTCTTAGAAATTCCTTCAGGTAAACCTTCCAACCACTTTGACTTGATAAGGGAGCTTAATTTGTCCCTGGTAATAGTAGCAGCAAATTCATTTAACCTGTCACTTTCAATTTGAAGATGATCCGTCCATCGTTTAAGAGCAGCATTGACACTATCGCCAGAGTCAGACGGAGGCAAGTTGGTTTGAAGCAGTAATTTAAAAAGTTGTTTCCAGTTAGTTAGTTTAAGTTCCTTCATTAAGTAGATACTCAACTCTTTATAGGCAAGAATACATGAAATAGTGTCAACGTTGTCTGCACTACTAATACTAACCTTCATTTTTTGTGCAAGAAATCTTACTTGTTTCAATATGTTTGCTTGGAATTCATAGCTTTTTGCGCGGGCAAGTTGTTTGTCTGCAGCAGTAAACCTGGCTATAGAACTACGTTTATGTTTTCTAGCCGCACGAATTGATTTCGGTAACGCGCTTGTTTTAGCTTTAAATTCTGGCAAACCTATCAGATGCCCAAGAAATTTTACTGGATTCTCATTACGATGAACAATATTGTCTTTCTTAACCTTGAGATGTAAATTCCCTTTAATAAAGTTATTAATGTCCTTGCGTACTTGCGAAGCGTATTCTCGGCTACCGACTATGCCTATAAGAAAGTCATCCGCATACCTGACATATTGAATGTGTCTAACTTCTAAGTCGATACCTTTCCGCCGTCCAAACTTATCGTAGTGTTCCTTGTAAGCCTTCCGACGAGCTTCGATTATCGCTTCTTTTGTACCATATTTCTTTAAAGACCTCCTAAGATTGTCTGTTGCAAAATCCCGACTAATTTTCCTATAGGATTGTTCAGCCTCCAAGTTTCCATAAGTAGCACTTTCGTGAGATTTTTGTTTATCGCTAGTTCGTTTTTGGAGGTCAATGACTTTTTTATCAAGCTCATGCATGTAAATGTTAAATAGAAAAGGGCTAAGAATACTTCCTTGGGCAACCCCTTTATTTTCAAAGATTTGTTTGAGTTCTAGAGTTGTTCCAGCATTAAGCATTTTAGCAATTTCCAGCCAGAATCGAGAGTCTCTAATATAAGATGTAAAGAGATTTTTTAATCTTTTTCTGTTAACATTATCAAAAGCTTTACTAACATCATAATCAATAAGAAACGTTGTATTGGTTCTCCAATGCTTTATATTGTGTAAGGCTTCGTGAGCCGATCGATAGGGTCTAAACCCATAATTACACGACATGAAAACCTTATCTAAAATGTTGTGTTTTTTTTGATAAATAGGTTTCTTTTTATCTTTAGCCTCCAACGTTCTGTAATATTGTGCAAATTCCTCCTGTTTTTTTATATTGGCTTTATATTCGGATTCATTGATTTCAACCCATACATGTAAACCTTCAAAATGAGGCTCCAAAGCATTCAAGAGAGCTCTCTCAATTATTTTGATTCTAGGGTTGGCTATGGTGAGAGGTCGTGTACCACCATCCGGTTTTTCAATGAGAACGCGCCTTCGGGTTGGGTATTTAAAAGATCCCTCTAAAAGCTTTTTATTAGCTGTTATAAACCATTGGTCACTAATACTGTTTAGAGTTTCTTCGCCCGAACCTTTAGTCATCATTCCTGGCTTGCTTTTTTGAATGTACCAGGCCCTTTTTAAAGCCTCTATAGATACTGCTCTTTCAAATAGCTTATTATCGTTAGTTATCCATTTCTCATCAATTAAATTATCAAACTTATTCTTAGTATCGGTTAAAAACACGGCCGACTCATTATCCTTTTCACTCAACAGAGTAGAAAAGTATTTTCGAGCCTCCCCTACCACGGACCGATATCCGTGACTCGTGCGCATATGTAAAATTTCACTCTTGTTTCCTGCAATAAACCGGATTCTATGTTCTCCTAGCCCTTCTGTCCAGCACCGCCCATCGGAAATTCTTAACAGGGCAAGTAATCTGTCGCAACAGGGAGACGATTGTCTGATTTCATAAGTAATTTTATTTGTTTTCTGGTAGACGTGAACCATACTCTAATTACTTATAACAGCCTTCTGCGCTGATAGAATGCTTGGGTTGTAAAGCCGAAAACTACTCGTAGGGAGCTCACAAGCATGGAATCGAAATATCACACTCGCCCTTTGAGCAAGATAAATAAAATAGCGTAAAGTTACATGTTTAACGCCCGCGCCATCCACGAAGTGCCAATACCAAATAGCCGACTCAAAACCGAAATGATGCTTGTTAGTAAAATGGTTTAAAACAACTCGAATAAAAGAAATAAATAAAGCAATAGTTCCAACAAAAACATGGAATCCGTGAAAGCCAGTCGCTAGATAAAAACATGAACCATAAACTCCATCACTTATATTAAAAGGTGCATTTATATATTCAAGACCTTGTAAACCTGTAAAAAGTATAGCTAATATTAAAGTAAAAATTAAAGCTACAATAGTATGTCGTTTTGCCCTTGCAAGAATCGCATGGTGAGCCCAGGTTACGGTAGCTCCTGAAGTTAGTAAAAAAAACGTATTTGTTAAAGGCACTGTATACGTATTAATAGTTGTGATAGCTTTTGGAGGCCATACACCACCAATACTATATACAGGTGCAACGCTTGAGTGAAAAAATGACCAAAAAAAGGCAAAAAAAAACATTACTTCAGAAACAATAAATAAAATCATGCCGAGTCTAAGTCCTTTCTGTACTACTACTGTATGAGTATCTTCAAAAGTTGCTTCTCTAATAACATCTCGCCACCAAGTATACATAACATATAGTAATGCAATAAAACCAGTAAAAAAAAGACTCCAACCACCTATAAATCGTTGCATATACAGAACACCGCCTGTAGTAAACATAAAAGCAGCAAAGGCCGCAACAATAGGCCAAGGGCTGGGATCTACTAAATGATAAGAATGTGTTGTTTTTAAATGGGTAAATGATTTATATAAATACATTTTCAAAAGAAATAAAAATAGCAAACATAGCAAAACATTGAGAGTTTTGCTAGAATATTACAAAAATTACAATGACAATAAAATAATTATGTCTTTAAGGTAGAATATTAACTACACTTATTTTAATCTTTTTCGCGATGTTTTTGCATTTGTATGTGTTCTTTGACCTCTTACAGGTAAACCCTGATAACGACGTAAACCTCGATAAGATTTTATAAAAACTAATCTTTTAGTTATAAGTACTCTGGTTTTTAATAAGTCCTTTCCGACTAGTTTATCTAATGATTCTATATTTTTTACAAGTTTATTTATGTGCTCTTTTGAAAGATTATTAATTATTAAATTTTTAGAAAATCCTAATTTTTTACAAATAAGAAAAGTGCTTGCTTTACCTAGTCCATAAATACTGCACAAAGCAAACGGTAACAACTTAGTGTTGGATAATTCAGACTCAAACAGATAAACCATAGACTATTAAAAATATAATAACTCAATTAAACTGTTTACACTCATATGAATAGAAGTTAAAAAAATATTTGGATACAAACCACTAATTAGTGTTCCTGTTATCAACGGAAAAAAGGTTACAAATTCTCTTAAACTAATATCTAAAAATTGAGTTGTGTATTGAGTTTTTATGTTACCATATGAAATTCGGTTAAATAACCATAATGAATATGCAGCACCAATAATCATTCCTGTAGCTCCTAAAAAAGTTATACTTGTATTAACTTTAAAAGAACCAGCTAATATTAAAAATTCCCCAATAAAACTACTTGTACCTGGAAGACCAATATTAGCCATAGTAAAAAACAAAAAAATAAATACGTAGATTGGCATTGTTGATGCTAAACCACCATAGTATTGAACAAGTCTGGTTCGGTATCGATCATATACCACTCCAATTATTAAAAATAAAGCACTAGCAACAAAACCATGGCTTAAACTTTGAAAAATAGCACCTTCAATTCCTACACTGTTAAAACTAAAAATTCCAAGCATTACGAAGTTCATATGAGCAATTGAAGTATAAGCAATAATTCGCTTAAAGTCAGTTTGACGGATAGCCGTAAAAGAAGTATAAACTATTCCAATAGCAGAAATAGTATACACCAAAGGGGCAAAAAAAAAAGAGGCTTGAGGAAACAAAGGAAGAGAAAATCTAATAAACCCATAAGTCCCTAATTTCAATAACACTCCTGCTAAAATTACAGAACCTGCTGTTGGGGCTTCGACGTGAGCTTCTGGTAACCAAAGGTGTACGGGCACCATTGGTACTTTACTTGCAAAAGATAGAAAGAATGCAAACCAAAGAAATTTTTGTTCAATTTCCGAGAAAGAAAACGTTAATAATATTTCGTAGTCAGTAGTTCCAACCTGTTCCAAAATATATAACGCTGCTAGTAACATTACAACCGATCCTAATAAAGTATATAAAAAAAAATAATAGGCCGCTAAAATTTTTCGCTCTCGAGAACCCCAAATTCCTATGATTAAAAACATCGGAGGCAAAACACTTTCAAAAAAAATATAAAAAAATAATAAATCTAAAACACAAAAAACCCCAATTAATAAAAAATCAAGAAACAAAAAAGCAATTAGAAATTCTCTTAAATTATGACCTACGCTATTCCAACTTGCAAGTATACATAAAGGAATTAACAACGTTGTCAGTACAATAAAAAAAAGAGAAATTCCATCCACACCCAATGTAAAATTTAAAGTTAACAACGGAAACCATGTTAATTTAACTAAAAATTGAAAAAATCCAACAGATTTGCTAAAAACACCCAGTAACATTAACGACCCAATAAAAGAAAAACATGCAGAATTTAGCGCAATAAATTTTAATAATCTTATTTCACGTGTTGGAATTAATAGCAATAATAAAATTCCAATAATTGGAAACATTAATATATAAATCAATAAATTTTGAATAAATAACATTAACAGGTTTACATTATATAGGACTTGAACCTATGGCCATCAGTTTAGAAAACTGTTGCTCTATCCAACTGAGCTAAAAATGCAAAATTTTAGTGAAAAAGGGACTCGAACCCCTGGCATTTGGATTATGATTCCAATGTTCTAACCAACTGAACTATTTCACCAAAATATTATTTAGTAAAAATTGCTAAGGGCCGTTAGTTAATTAATAAAACTACATAAAACAACTTTGTAAACCATTAAATATAAAGTTGTAGGATTTAAAAAGAAAAACAGTAAAAAAAAAATCGATATGCTAAATACAGTGGTTTTTGAAGTCATTAAAGGATAATAAAGCTGACCTACTAAAAAATTTTCAAAATACAAAATTTTAATAATTCTAATATAGTAAAATGTAGACACAACGCTACATAAAATGGCTAATAATGCTACAAAAAAATACTTAGCATGCAACACAGACAAAAAAACTCCCATTTTAGCGAAAAAACCAACTAACGGGGGGATACCCGCAATAGAAAACATTGCTAACGTTAACGAGAGCGCTAAAGCAGGGTTTGATTTTCTGAGTAAAACCAAATTTCCTAACTCTGTATTAAATTTATCAGTATAACGTTTTCGTCTAATTTGAGTTGCTAAAATAACAAACCATACTCCTAAACCCGAAAACATATAAATCACAAGATAAAACAAAAGCATTTCTGCTCCAAAACGACTCCCGGAACTAAACGCTAATAAAGTATAACCCATATGGCTAACCGAACTGTAAGCTAACAAAGTTTTTAACTTTCGTTGACGAAGACCTCCAAATGACCCTACAAACACACTGAAAAAAGCTATTACAATACTGTAAAACTGCCAAACTTCATCATATTTTAAAGCAGCAATATAACTAATTCTAACTAAAAAAGCAAAAAAACTTAATTTAGTAATTACTGCAAAGAAAAATGTTGAAATTGTAGGCGCTCCTTCATATACGTCAAGAGACCACACATGAAGAGGTGCTAAAGCTAATTTTATAAATAAACTAAAAATAGTAAAAGCTAAACCCACCTCTAAAAAAGGTTCTAAAAAATTGTTAACTTTATTAATTTTGAGCCAATCTTTATCCGATATTATCAACCAAAGATCTGTTACGTTTATAGTTCCACTATAAGCATAAATAAATGAACTACCTAACAGAAAAAATGCTGAAGAAATGGCCCCTGTAACTAAGTATTTTATACCTGCTTCTGCAGAATAGCTAGAAGTTTTCTTAAAGGCAGCTAAAATATATGATGATAAACTAATAAGTTCGATTGATAAATACGCCGTCAATAGGTCATTGCTACCGCAAAGTAAAACTAAACCTAAAACCGCAAACAACAAAATTAATAAATATTCAAAAGATGTTAATCTATAATCCTTTAAAAAGTCAGCAATTATAAAAAAATAAAAAGATGAAAATAAACACACTGTCAATTTTGTGAAAAATGCAAAATGATCGGTTACTGACGATTTATAAAAACCTAACATCGAGTAAAGCTCAAAACCACTTCCACCAAACACTAAATCATCATTTATAATTAAATAACAAGCTAACAATAAAACAAATCCAATACACTCACTCAAAGCTCTTTGAACAATTAAACCATGAACATTGTAACTAATCAAAACAAGAACAATAAGAATATATAATGCACTAATACCTATGAAATATTCTGGAAACACATTAAAAGTTTTTAATTCTACCAAATTTGAAAAACTCATTTGTCTATTTTAACTTGAATTAATAAAAAAATTTGGAACTAACTGAAAGCTGCTTATATGTTGACTGGTCAACAGTTCTATTGCTTGTGTAAGTATTAGTTAAATAAACAACACCAATTAATACAACAAGTAAAATTAAACCAACAACTAAAAATTGTAAAACAAAATAAGAATACAATACCTGACCGTAAACATCTACGTCTGATGTTGAATCGAGCAAATCATACCAATTTACATAACTACTTTGTATAAAAAAACTTTTACTTTCACCAACTTTCAAAGAAATTTGGTGTAACATTGGGACTAAAAAACCTAAAGCAAAGAAAAACCCTACTGGTAGGTATCTAAATAAATTTCTTGCTAAATTTTGAAGTTTTGCATCTAACATCATAACTGCAAATAGAAATAAAACAGCAATGGCTCCTACATAAACAACTACAAAAATTAACGCTAAAAACTCGCATTCCAACATAAACAATAGAAATGCAGATGTTATAAAACTTAAAACGAGAAACAAGAGTGAAAAAACAGAATGTGAAGCAACTACAACCATAATTGCACTAAAAACTAAAACTCCGCTAAAAAAATAAAACACTAAATTAGCACTTAACATAATACAAAAATATAAATTTATGAAAATGAATGAACATAAATTTTAATATTAACAATCAAAAAATTTTCAGATGATTCCCAAATAAGTATAGGTATTTTAAAAAATTTTTTAATATACACTTGAGTTCTAAAAGATTTCAGGTATAACTATTAAACTGAACTAATTATAGACAATTATTGTTTTTCCAGCTACACGTTCCCGTACAGCTACCTTGTTACGACTTCATCCAAATCACTAATTTTTCAATGGATCTGCCAAAAACAGATCTTCAAGCAAAACTAATTCTCTGCATGTGACGGGCGGTGTGTACAAGGCTAATTGACATTTCACCGCAACGTGCTGATTTGCGATTACTAGCGATTCCAACTTCATGTAAGCGAGTTTCAGCTTACAATCCGAACTGGGAAAACTTTTATAGATTAACTCAAACTTAAAGTTTTTGTTACTTTTTGTAGTTTTCATTGTAGCACGTGTGTAGCCCAATTCATCAGGGTCACATTGACTTGACTTCGTTCTCACCTTCCTTCAACTTATCATTGACTGTATCTTTAAAGCTTTTTTTAAACAAACCTACGACTATTCAAAAATGTGTACATTTAATGACAAGAGTTGCGCTCGTTAAAGGAATTAACCAAACATCTCACGACACGGGCTGACGACAGTCGTGCAACACCTGTAAAATCTAATACAACAAAATTTACCTAAAAATGTAAAGTTGTAATAACTAATTTTATGTCAAGAATTGGTAAGGTTTTGCGCGGATTATCGATTTAAACCACATGCTCCACCGCTAGTATTAGCCCCCGTCAATTCCTTTGAGTTCCAACCTTGCGATCGTACTTCTCAGGCGGAGTGCTTATGGCGTTAGCTTAAAAATCTAAATAAACTTTAGAAATATTTTCACTTCGTTTACATTAAATTACAGCACTCAGAATTTACAGTATAGACTACCAGGGGGAGAGTAAGGATTATACGCCTTTTTAAGAACGCACTCCTTCTCACAGAACTGTACGTGACACTCACACGTCTATACAGCTCCCATCAACATAACAGATTTAAAAAAAGCGAATAAACTATAATAAATTAGGATCAAATATTTTTTTATCTTTAAAAGTAAGTTTGTCAGCATGTAACATATCATGATGACTAGTGCACAATGCTATCTGCTTACGATTTTTTGCTACCATGTAGGCTTTCCAACAACTAACTCTCTTCCCTTGAGTAGTAACTATCGAGAGATTATTTTTTTCAACCCGACTTTTTAACGCACGAACATGATGAATTTCGATATTATTATTCATACAATTTTCAACAGAACATTTTGTAAAAGATAATTAAGTCCTTTTTAAATAGAGTCGATTAAGAGCATCAAAAGGTCTAGAAGGCAAATCTTTCAACAGAAAGGCTTTTTTTGTACTTGCAATCTTTGATTTAGAAGGAAAAATATCTTGAAGATCACTTTTGTGTCGAAACTCCTGCCCATAAATGCTAAACAACTTACGAAGGGACATCTTATGTTTTTTTGCTAGTGTATGATACATTGACCATCTAATTTGGTAATTTATTATACTTTTAACTTTATAAAAATTATCTGCGCATGAATAACAACTTAAGAAACCACGCGCTAAAGAAGCATACCAGCTAATAATAGTCTCGTCAGATTCACCAATCATATAGTTAAAGGCTATAGGTTTACCTTTTTTAGAAATAACACCCCTGTTTTTCAAACGTTGTTTAATATTGTCAGTCGGCGCATATATTTGAATTAAAAGATCCACTTGTTGTGTTACTACTTTTTGCTCTTGACCTGACTCATCAATAAACTTGCCCCGAGTTTTTGCTAAATGAATTTCAGAGCGTATGGCTTCAAGATTAGAATCAATAGATTTTTGAAGAGAAGTAAAGTTGTTTAAAACGTCTTCAGGAATGTCAGATTTATCTGCGAACATTATTGATCTTAATATCGAATCAGAAAAAAAGGACTTCTCAAAAAAAGGATTTGCTGACTTCTCCTGAGCAACAATTTGAGAAACTTTGTTTAATAGATCGCTGTCTACATTTTTGTACTTTTGGTTTTTTGAAAGGCTTTTTAAAATAGCCCTTTTTAAATTATTTTTATTTTTTTTCAGTTCTCGCTGCTCGGACATCATAAGTTCATGTTTTAGTCTTTTTAGAACTCGAGCACGTTTTTCTTTACCTTTTAAATTTTTAGAAATTACGGGGTTTAAGTGTTTCGGTGTTTTCTTTAGTAAAAAACCTAAAAAGAATGCTTGCCTATGAACTATACTTACTAAACTACTTTTATCTTCAGAAACATTCAAGTGGAGTTGTGTTTTAAGAAAAACTTTAACCTTATCCATAATTTGTTTAGCAAACTTTTTGTCACTTGAAATACCTATTACAAAATCATCAGCATAACGAGCATATTTAATTCTTTTAAAATTAGGGTCTCTTAAGTCACTATAAGTTATTTTTTGCTTTCGAGCAATTTTTAATTTTCTATTTCTTTCAGATACTGTTTTGTTCTTTGAGCTTTGCAAATCTGTAGCGCGCCGATATTCTTTATTACGCTTGCGTCTTTTACCTTTAAAAAACTCTAACATAAGACTTTCTATAAAGTTATCTAATTCATTTAAGTATATATTCGATAATATAGGTGATAAAATGCTCCCTTGAGGAGCACCTTCATTAATATTACCTGTTTTAAGTGTTACATCAAGAGTTTTTGAGTTAAAAAATTTATTTATAACCTCAAAAAACCTTTGATCATCAATTTTTAACTTCAAGATACTAACTAACTTTTCTCTATTAATTTGATCAAAACATTTTTCAATATCTAGACAAATTAACCAAGAAATATCTTTCCAACTTTTTACCTGCTTAAGCGCATTATGCGTTCCTCGATTTTGCCTAAATCCATATGAATAATTTGAAAATAAAGGTTCGTAAATCGTTGACAAAATACCCCTAAAACCTTCTTGAATAATCTTATCTCTAAGTGAATTAATAACAAGACGTCTTTTTTTTTTACTATTTTTTTTTTCAATATATACTACACGGCTAGGTTTAGGTTTGTAGGTTCCATCTTTTATTTCACAAGAAACTTTTTGAAACCATTTTAAATTTATACCATCATTCGAGGGGGTAGAATTTCCTGGATTTGACTTAATACGTAAATAACATTTTTCTAAAAAATCTATATCTAAAATTATATCAATTAATTTATGATATTTTTTTGTGGATTTATTATATTTTGATTGTACTAATTGCTCTAAAATTTGACTATTATTATGTTCACTATTTGTTTTACACATTTAACTAAATATTTGTTGATTTATTACTGAAGATTGCAATTATATTGTAGTTGGTCTAACAAAATCACTCCAAATCTGATTGTTGTTATGTTTGCGGTTCACCTTTTCAGATATGAACCCACATACAACACAGTTAAATTCAAGTTTGGTTTGACCCAATCTCAAAAAAAAACCTTGGTTGATGGAACACACACTTTAAAAAAGTCTCCTTGGATAGAGTTGTATCTCTTTTTTTTCATGGTATCCCTGTAAGATACTACACTTTCGTGTAATATGTACTTGTAACTGTTCCTATTTTAAGATTTATAGTTTCCAAAAACAAACATTTGAAAACTATCAGTATTGAATATAAGTTGTCTCTTGGCTATTTTCATTATATGAAATTGGGTAGATTTGTCTCTATAAACATGATAACACATTTTAACAAGCTAGACACCTCGCTTTAAAATATATTTATAAAGTACTACCGTTTTAATTTTTTC
>Ga0102940_1001943_pt1 | contig 12748 bp, 7 predicted proteins | sample SalPonR2_C_D1_MG_FD_78215 | JGI IMG/M metagenome (GOLD analysis project Ga0102940, IMG submission 78215) | Salt pond soil microbial communities from South San Francisco under conditions of wetland restoration - Salt Pond MetaG R2_C_D1_MG | ecosystem: Environmental > Aquatic > Marine > Intertidal...
AAAATCTTTTCACTTAGTATTAATGCGTAAAAGCATCCAGAATGAGTCAAAACAACCAACAGGATGATACACGGGGTTATGGAGACCTGGAAAAGGATTTGACGCGCCAGCAATACGAAAAACTTAAAGCAGAAAATAAGGAGCGTCTCAAAGAATTGGCCTGTATAAACGAAACCACCCAGATTCTGAAGCAGGCTAAGAATGTGGAGGAAGCTATGCAAAAAATTACCCAGGCCATTCCTCGAGGCATGCAATACCCCGAAGATACCACTGCACGTATAACATATGATGGAAAAGTTTTTACAAGCGTAAATTTCAGAGGGTCGCAATGGGTGCTCAGGCAAACATTCGATACCATTGATAAGCGGGTTGGTGCCATTGAAATTTTTTATACCCGCAAACATCCGGATTTGGACGAAGGTCCTTTTCTAAAGGAAGAGAGCGATTTAATTGACAACCTGACGAGTCTTTTTAAAGGCTACCTCGATGGCGATATTGCCAATAAACTGAGCCGCCCTAACCAAATATACAGCTCACCGGAAACCATTTCAGTCGAGAAACCGAGGAGAAGAAAATTGTTGCAATTATTTTTAAACCGCAACAACTACAACCGGGATCTTTATCACGATTTAATGCCTTTTAAGATCAAAGAAATCCTTCTTGTAGCCAGCCTATACGATGCTTTTAGTATTGAAAGTGGCGGGCGTTTTTCAGAGTATGTGCTCAGGCAATATGAAAGGCTCAACCTGACATCTGTTCCACGAATAACAGGTGTTTCTGACCAGGAGGAGGCTATGGAGCATTTGCGCAGCAAACACTACGATATGGTAATTATGATGATTGGGCTCGATACCCGCAGACCTTTCAATCTTGCTGCACGCATAAAAGAGTCATTTCCCTATTTGCCGGTGTTTGCCCTCCTCAATAATAATGAAAACCTGCTTACACTTGAAGAGCGCCGCAAAAAAATGCCGGTAATAGATAAAATTTTTGTTTGGAAGGGCGATTCAAGGGTTTTCTTTACCATGATCAAGCTCATTGAGGATAAAATCAATGTAGATAACGACACCCGCCTGGGACTGGTCAGGGTAATTATTTTGGTCGAAGATGCCGCACCATATTATTCACGCTATTTACCAATGCTGTACAATATTGTAATGGAACAAACCCGACGTATTATTGACGATGTGAGTACCGACGACCTATACAAAGTGTTACGACTAAGGACAAGGCCCAAAATACTGTTGGCCACTACCTATGAGGAGGCAATGCACATTTATGAAAAATATGGCAGTCAGCTTTTATGTTTGATCACCGATGTAGAATTTGAGCGAAACGGAAAACTTGATAAAAAAGCCGGAATAAACCTGGTAAAAGAAATAAAGGCAGACCGCAAAGAGTTGCCAACCGTCATACAATCCTCCTATGAAAAATATGATGAAATAGCCAGCGAACTGGAGTGCGCTTTCATTAATAAAAAGTCAGAGAGCCTGATGCAGGACTTGCGCACCTTTATTCTTCATAACCTGGGGTTTGGAAATTTTGTTTTCAGAGACCTTCATGGGCGCGAAATCGCAGTGGCCAGAACTCTACGTGAATTCGAAAATTTATTACATACCGTTCCTGACGAATCCATACTTTTCCATGGTAAAAAGAACCATTTTTCATTGTGGTTAATGGCGCGTGGCGAGATTCAGGTGGCCCATATTATCCACCCGGCACAAATAGCCGATTTTCCAAGTACCGATGACCTAAGGCAATTCATTATCAATGTGCTCAATAAATTCAGGAATGAACAAAACCAGGGCAAAGTTGTACCTTTTCATGTTTCCGATATCGATGATCATACAAGTATTGTCCTTTTGGGAGAAGGAAACCTTGGAGGAAAAGGCCGCGGACTGGCATTTATAAATACTTTGATTCACAACTATGACTTCTCTCAGCATGTACCGGGCATTAATATCCGTACACCTAATACCTCAATAATTGGGACCGATGAGTTTCAGCAATTTTTAGAAATCAATAGCTTAAATCAAAAGGTTTATAACGAAAAAGATGAAAATAAAATAAGAAAATGGTTCCTCAAAGCTGAACTGTCAGATCAGTTGAAAGATAAACTCTACAAGTTCTTAAAATTTATTGAAAAGCCAATTGCCGTAAGATCTTCAGGCATGTTCGAAGATAGCCTTCACCAGCCGTTTGCCGGAATATTTGAAACGTACATTCTACCCAACAATGATCCGGATATCCAGGTAAGGCTCAAACAACTGGAAAAAGCCATTAAGCTGGTGTATGCATCGGTATTTTCAAAACTTGCAAGGGGTTACGTAGAGGCTATCAGCTATAAAATCGAAGAAGAGATGATGGCTGTTGTAATTCAGGAAGTTGTGGGGAACCAATACGGAGATTACTATTACCCGCACATAAGCGGAGTAGCCCAATCATACAACTACTACCCGGTATCGCACATGAATCCGGAAGATGGAATGGCTGTTGCAGCACTTGGCCTTGGAAAATATGTGGTAGATGGCGAAAAGGCTTATCGGTTCTCACCCAAATACCCGCAAACGCTTGTGCACTCCCTAAAAGACCTTTATAAAAACTCACAGGTCGAGTTTTATGCCGTAGATATGAAACGCGAAAATATAGATTTCGAACAAGGCGACATGGCAGGGCTTATACGACTCGACATTGATGATGCAGAGATGCATGGCACCATTAAGCATCTGGCATCGGTATATGAGCCCGATGGCGACAGACTTATGCCCGGATTAAACCATGCCGGCCCAAGAATAATAAATTTTGCCAATATTTTACAGCACAACTATATTCCCCTGGCAGAAACCTTACAGGCAGTGCTCGACATTGTAGAGGAAGCACTGGGCTCACCAGTGGAAATTGAGTGGGCTGTAGATTTAAATAAAGATAAAGATGGCAAAGCATCGTTTTATTTGCTGCAAATAAAACCGCAAATCAGTACCTGGGAAGGTTTTTCAATTGATGAAGAAGCCCTGAAAGAAGAGAATATACTGCTTTATACCGATAAAGCCATGGGGAATGGTATCATTGAAGATATTGAAGATATTATAATTATTAACCGTGATAAATTCGAGAAATCGGCAACCATGGAAATGGCCGAAGAGGTAAATCAAATTAACGAACAGATGAAAAAAGAGGGCCGGCAGTACCTGCTTATTGGTCCCGGACGCTGGGGTACCCGCGATCGCTGGATTGGAATACCTGTAGAATGGCCACAAATCTCCAATGCCAAAGTTATTGTAGAAACCGATATGGATAGTTTTCCTCTGGATGCATCGTCCGGGTCACACTTCTTCCACAATGTAACTTCAATGAATGTAGGTTATTTTTCGGTTACCCAATCCAATAAAAAGCAGACCATCAATTGGGATTTTATTGAAAACCAACCTCTTCACCAGGAGCTAAAGTATTTTAACCATTTCAGGCTCGATTCACCCATTAAAATAATGATCGACGGTAAAAAACGTCTTGGAGCTATTACGTACTGATGTTTCGCAGTTATATAAACAATTAAAAATCAGCTCTTTGGTTAATATGATAATTTCGCACCTAACGGCGCTCTGCATTGCTCAGGCATACAATTCTACCATAATTTCGCACCTGACGGTACTTGCAGAAACATATCGAGCCTCGTTAGAGGCGATATTATGGTAGAAAGAATGTTCGAAATGGAATTTCGCCGCGATGTATCGTTAAATGTTATGACAAAAAGAATTATCGGCGAACGGGTACAGGGGTAAAATAAAATCGCGCCACATATAATATTGCTTATCAGAGTGTTGTCAAACGCGAAACGTTAGTTACGTATTAATCAGCACCGATTTTAAAAAAACACAGATACCACATTCAAAGTAGTTATATCGCTGTGAGTCTATTTGTTGGGCGTATATCATAACAACTACTTTTGATGTATAGCTTGTCATTATTTACTTTCAAAAACTCAAATCCTGACAAAACTCATTGATTGTGTCGATTTATAATGCCACTTTAACAGCACAATTAAAACTCAGCGCTATGTATAAAATAACCGAACACCCGATCCTGGATATCCCGAAGGGTCAGGAAGTATATTTCAAGTATAATGGAGAACAAATAAAAGCTGAAAAAGGTAAAACCATTGCAGCTGCCCTGCATCAGGCTGGTTATCCAGTACACAGCCACAGCTTGACCAATCGCAATCGCAGTCTGGAATGTGGTATCGGGAAATGTGGTGCATGCGAAATGCTCGTAGATGGAGAAGTGCGACGTATTTGTATCACGAAAGTTGATGACATAAAAGAGGTTTCAGAAATACCTAAAGACTACGAACCCTCGAAAACAAACTATCCGGATAAAAACCCGATTAAAGTACATAAAACCACTGTTGCCATTGTAGGTGCAGGTCCGGCAGGGCTGGCCGCAAGGGCGACACTTAATGAACATGGCGTTGACAATCTTGTAATTGATAACAATGACACCATTGGCGGACAGTTTACCATGCAGACGCACCAGTTTTTCTTTTTCGAAAAAGAAAAAAAATATGGCGGTATGCGCGGATTTGATATCCCCAAAGAACTGACCATGGATAATAATGAGGGTATTTTGCTTAATTCAACTGTCTGGGACTTGCTGGAAGGTAAGCGATTGGCCATAAAAAACATAAAAACCGATAAAATATACTATGTTGATGCCGAGCATCTCATCATTGCCACAGGAGCTGTACCCTTTATGCCCTCATTTGAAAACGATGACTTGCCAGGCGTTTATACAGCTGCTGTAGTACAAAAAATGATGAATAATGAACATACATTGCTGGGTAAGAATATATTGACCGTGGGTGCTGGTAACATAGGTTACCTCACCTCCTACCAGGCTGTACAAGCCGGAGCCAATGTTAAAGCTATACTTGAAGCACAGGATCGCGAAGGTGGATTTCCGGTACAGGCCAACCGGGTTCGCAGACTGGGTATTCCAATTTACCTCTCACATATTCTTGTAAAAGCTATTCCAAATGAGGACCATACCGGTATAACCGGCGCAGTGGTAGCAGAAGCCAAAAACTTTAAACCTGTCCCCGGTACAGAACGCATTATTGAAGGTATCGATACCATTAACATTTGTACAGGACTGGTTTCTGATGATGCGCTGCTACGCAAAGGAAAAGAAGTATTTGGCCGAAATGTGCATGGTGCAGGCGACGCCATTCGTATTGGCGAAGGCACCAGTGCTGTGCTGCGTGGTAAACAGGTAGCGTACGAGATTATGGAAGAGATGTCGCTCAGGTATAATTACGACGATTATCTGGCACTTTCAAAAGAGTATATCGATTCTCAACAGCACCCGACAAAAGTTATAGAAGAACCGGTGATTCCGGATCGGGAACGGATGCAAAAACCATTTGTAATTGCCGATTGTACCTATGGATTTGCATGTAATCCATGCGCATTTGCATGTCCGCACGATGCCATAACCAAGTCTTCATCAAGCACCGTACCTGTTATTGATTTTGATAAATGTGTTGGCTGTATGCAGTGTGTAACGCTTTGTCCCGGCCTGGCTATATTTGGATACAACCTCAAAAAAGACTGGCTCTTTTTTCCAGTGGAATATGAGGTAGCCGAAGGCGAAGGAGTAGTATTAGTGGATAATGATGGCAACAAAATAGGTGAAGGTGTGCTTGAAAAAATCATGAAGAAACCTAATAAAACAAATCTGGCACGTGTAAAATCAAGCAATTTACATGGCGAAGATCTGGTTAAAGCACGTGGTTTTATAACCAAAGCAAACTTTCCGGAACAGGTAGATTTTGCTCCATCTTCCAACAATATTGAAAGCAAAGAATTTATTTGTCACTGCGATGACGTAACCATGGATGAGGTGATGAAAGTTATTGGAGACCGGAAATTTATATCAGTAGACGAAATTAAACATACAACCCGTTTGGGAATGGGTGCATGCAGAGGCAAGCGTTGCATTAAGCGCCTAAAAACTGCCCTGGCAGGCTCAGGAATACAAATTGTGGGAGAAGCAACCCCCAGGGGCCCCATGTCGAACCAGGTAAGTATGGGCGAAATATACCCGAACGACCTACATGAAAAAACCATACCTAACCTGAACGGACAAAAAATTGAAACCATTGAAACCAAGGTTCTTGTTGCAGGTGGAGGTATTGGCGGAAGCGCACTGTTTCGCTATTTTGCCGAAGCCGGCGAGAACCCCATTTTAATAAATTACGAACGTGGATCATCGTGGCGCAATATTGCTGGTGGACGGCCGGTTTTCAGTGTGCCCGAATTGGCTGATATTGCAGGAAACAACAGGAAAATATTTAAGGAGTTACAGGAAATTTCCAATATTCACCTTACCGATATCAATTATGTTACACTGGCACACGACCAGGCCACATACGAAGCCCTTGAGGCCTCTAAAGCGTGGAGCGATGCCATGATGATTGAACCCAAAGATTTCCCCAAATACATAGCTCCCGGATTTAGTACAAGTAACGATAAGTACATGGCTGCCCTTGTTACAAAAGATTGCTGGCAAGCCACGCCAGGCCTTGTTATTGATCTGATTCGCAAAATAGGTATCGACAATGGCGGTATGATTCACGAGGATGCCAAACTCATTGACCTTGAAAAAACCGATAAAGGTTATATTGCACTGGTGAAAACCCATGAAGGTAAATATGTTAAATACAAAACCAAACATTTTGTAAATGCCCTTGGAGGCAATGCAGGTGATTTTGCCGATATGGTTGGTATTGATACCGGCCTGTTCCCGGTTAAACACCAGGCGTTTATTACAAGGCGTCTGCCCTACCTTGGTGTAAACAATCAACCCTTAAATATGGTAATTGACCGAAGGAATTATAAAGGATTTACAGCGGTTTATGGGCAACAGCTTGCCGAAACGGGTCAAATTATCGGTTGTGCCTCTCCTGCTGTTGAACCATTACAAACATCCAAAAACCTAAAAATCAATGATAAAGACTTCCTTGAAATTGTTTCAGAAGTTTTTGTAGATTGGCTTCCTGAACTTTCTTCAGTTGGTTTTCAGGCAGTTTGGTCGGGCTATTATACCGAACCGCGCATGATTATTGATCCTGAAAAGGGATTATTTGTAGGGCTTCGTGGTCAGGGTTTCATGTTGGGTATGTACCTGGCCAAAATGTATGTGGATGCCGTTACAGGCAAAAATGGACCAGATTATCTGAAGCGACTGGCCCTTGAAGGTGACGGTTTGCAGGAAAAAGCTTTTAAATAACAGGTACCTTATTTTCAAATGTATACAAGAAATATCTGTCCAGGTAAGAAATAAATTACCTGGGCAGATAAATAATCTTACAGATCCAAATAATTCAAAGAGATACCTCAAAATTACTTATCCCCGGGCTCAATGGCTTTTATTTCATTCATTGGGAGTTTCTGAAACATAGTAAGAGCTTGTTTTTTACTAATGTCAGGACTTGCTGTAAGACGGACAGCCAAACCTTGATCAAAATACATCTTTAGATCGTGCTGTCCCATGTATTCCCTGTAATAAATATTTCCTTTCCCGGAATTGACAACATTGCGGCGCTTTTTTTCTTTGCGTTTGGTTTTCTTGAATGTTTTGGGTGTATATAACCAAATTCCGACCTGCAAAATTGCCCCATCTTTACTCATATAACTTGTGCCGGCCCAATTAACCGTTTCACTTTTCCGGGTACTGAAGCCTGCCTTATTAATACCATCAGCAAGCTTTTTAGGAAATATTGACTCCAATGATTCCGGATTCTTAAGCTTTGATTGGTTGTTTTGTGCAAACAAATAAGGGGTATTAAGCATCAAAACCCCAATGATTAAAAACAAAACTAATGGCTGATTACTTCGTTGGAATAAAATTAAGTTAGTCATATCGCTATATATTTTTATAAATTTGATTAGGTTCTACGTTTTCAATAATCTGCAATTTTTTTTGTATACCATAAAAAAGTTTGTACAATAGAAATTTTCAAATGTTTACATCTAAATTTCAATTAACATTTGTTAAACACTGTGCTTTAAGGCTATTGTTTTAACTAAAACAAGTTACAATTCGCAGGTTGCCTGCTATTTATACCCATAGCCCAAAACACCTAATTAACTCATTGTCAAAAGTTAATAAACACTTAAAAAGATGAATTCTCTTGACTTTCATATATTTATGTAATAACTTGTAATGTCAAACAATTAGGCCATGAATAAGATGTTTAGATTTCTAATTGTGTTTTGTTTAGTGTGTATAACAGCACTGACAAGCTGCCAACCTAAAAAAGGTTCGGAGAATGAGATAGCAAAAGTAAAAAGCGTTTTTGAAAGCTACTTTGACGGAATATCCCAGTTCGATTACACTGCTATGCGCAATGCCAGCACTCCTGATTGTATTATTTTTGAAAATGGAGTAAAATGGACTGTACAGAATCACGTTGATTACCTGAAAAACTTCGAAGGCAAGGGAACTATTGCGTATAAGTTCTCTGATATTCAGTGGATTGTTGAAAAAGATGTAGCCTGGACAAAATATAAAAACACCGCGGATGCGGTAATCAATGGAAACCCAGTTCACTGGGAATGGCTCGAAAGTGCAACTTTTGCAAAGGAAAACGGAAAATGGCTTTTTTACACTCTACCATGATTTCACCTCCTAAAAAATAATTTAAGAATTTTTCCGGAATTGAAATAGGCCATTTAAACGCCATCTTATCTAAGGTGGCGTTTTTTATTGTGATCGGAATTTAATTTGCAACCCTTTGAGGAAATTACGTAAGTATTGATCCTGACAATCCCGGTATTTTTGATGTCCTGGTTTTCTGAAAAATGCCGATAACTCGGGTTTGCTTATTTTTATACCTGCATTTTTAAAAATATCAATCATATCATCATCTCGAAGGTTAAGGGCAATTTTTAGCTTACGCAATACAAGATTGTTATTTAGCCGTTTTTCCGGTATTGGCTGTGGTCCTTCCTTTTTACCGCGTTTAACATTGATTAGTCCATTTAAAAATGCAGCCATATATTGATCAGAAATTTCCCGTTTCTCCGGATCATCATCTTTTTTTAACCATTCACTTACCTGCGACCGGGTGACAACAAAATCAGCGCTTGAAAATACTCCAATCATATCGTCATCGCCAAAATCGAAAATGTATCTTATTCGTCTTAAAATATCATTGTTGCTAATCATATCTGAGCTAAATTAAATATGTCCTCAAAGGTAAGAAAAGCAATGGAATTTATTGTTTTACGCAATTATTACTGTTTTTCCAGCTCTTAATTAAATGTTTTATAAGTATGGTTCCCGTGTATTTACGAATATTCATTCCTTTTTTATAAATTGCATCTTATAGACCTTAAAAATTTAGCAATGACAAAAATCATCTCAATATTTTTGCTGCACATCATGTTATTGGGTGCAGGAAATCTGACAGGACAAGATACCAAACACATATTTTCGGGTCCCAGGGACAAATGGGATAAAAATATGGATACAACCCAAACCGGACTCATTTACCAAATCACGAAACCCGGAGAAGGCACAAAACCTGAACCGGGAGATTTGGTAGCTGTTCATTATATCGGACAACTTTCAGATGGCACAACCTTCGACAACTCCTACGAGCGAGGCGAACCCCTTACCTTTAACTACGGTGTCGGACAGGTTATTCGGGGCTGGGACGAAGCAATAGCAATGCTTCGTGAAGGTGGTGCAGCAAAACTTATTGTACCGCCCCATTTGGGATATGGCAATCGTCGGGTGCTCGATATCCCGCCCAATTCTACTTTAAATTTTCACATAGAACTGATAGGTATTAAACCAAACGAAGAATTTTCTACATTCAATACAGCGGGTTACGATACCTTAAGCACTGCATCAGGAATACGCTATATGGTATTAGACTCGGGACAGGGTTTAAGGCCAGATACCACCTCCTGGGCCTATTTACATTACACAGGTTATTTGCCAGATCAGCGAATCTTCGATGCCTCGAAACTCCGCGGAGAACCAGTACGCATCAACCCCGGAGCAGAAGATGTGATACCGGCCTGGGATGAAATGGTACAAAAAATGCGCGTTGGTGGCCGTTACCACATAATTGTCCCCCCTGAATTAGGCTATGGCAGTGCCGGATTACCCGGTGTGGTGCCCCCCGGAACAAAATTGCGCTTCGACCTGGAATTGATTCATGTCTCTGAAAAAAAGGAAGTGAAACCATTTGATGTAGCTGGTAAAGATACTGTCAAGCTCGACTCTGGTCTGCAGATCATTCACATAAAAACCGGACTGGGCAGCAACCCAGTTGATGGCAATGTGGTAAAGATTCACTTTTCTGGTTATTTTAAAGATGGTGAATTATTTCAATCATCGCTTAAAACCGACGATCCTGTAATTTTTGCCATTGACCAGGGGCAGGTTATTAGCGGATTAAATGCCGCAGTAAAACAAATGCGACCCAATGGTAAAGCGAGGGTACTGATTCCATGGCAACTGGGTTACGGAGAAGAGGGAAATCCACCATTAATACCTCCAAAATCTGACCTGATATTTGATATCGAATTAATCAGCGTAGTCAAATAAATTGAAGATTCCTATGAAGCTTCCAAACTGGGTGCAAAAATATCCGCAGGCCATACTTTTCATCCTAACCCTGCTGATTTATGCAAATACACTTACAAATGAATATGCCCTTGATGATGCCATTGTAATTACCGAAAATAACTTTGTAAAACAGGGTCTTGAGGGAATAGATGATATTTTGTCCACCGAATCGTTCACTGGTTTTTTTGGTTTTGACAAGCAACTCGTTGCCGGTGGCCGATACCGCCCCTTATCAATTGCCACTTTTGCGCTTGAGCATGAGTTTTTTGGTCAAAATCCTTTCATTTCACATTTAATCAATATATTGCTTTACGCTTTTGTAGTAGTTCTAATTTTTCAGGTATTACAAAAAAGCAGTCGCGTGGCCACTGAAGCAGCTTTTATCATTGCATTACTATACGCACTGCATCCAATTCATACCGAGGCAATTGCCAACACAAAAGGAAGAGATGAAATTCTGGCATTTCTTTTCGTACTGCTTGCTGCTAAATGGCTTTTTTATAGCAAAAAAAACAAGTTATTGGTATACACCGCTGCTGCAATTTCAATGTTTTTGGCCATGTTGTCAAAAGAACATGCTGTAGTTTTTGTTGTGCTTCTGCCCCTTGGCCTATATTACCTAAAACGCACAAAAGCACAAATCGTACATATAATTTTTGTGACCCTTATTCCTGCTGCACTTTTCGTATTTTTACGCTATCAGGTACTGGGTGGGATGCAAATTCAGGAGAGCAGTGCGCTAATGAACAATCCGTTTGCAGATATGACAACCGGCGAGAAATTTGCCACCATACTACTTACATGGCTCTGGTACCTGCGGTTGTTGATTGTGCCGCATCCCCTAACCTACGATTATTATCCTTATCATGTGCCCATTACAGGTTGGGACAGTATTTATCCATGGCTTACATTGATTATAGTAATTGCATTGTTGTTTTTTGCCGTAAAAACCCTGATTAATAGAAAGTTTTATGGTTTTTGGGTTTGGTTTTTTATTGGCACTTTCATTTTAATGTCGAATCTGTTTTTCCCGATTGGTACCTTCATGAACGAACGGTTCATGTTTATGCCCTCTTTGGCCTTTAGTGTGGCGTTGGGCTACGGTATTCACTGGCTATTGAAGCAAAAAACGTATACACGGGCAGGGTTTGCAGTATTAATTATTGTTGGGCTTGCATACAGCGTTAAAGCTATTGATCGCAATCGTGATTGGAAAAATGATTTTACACTGTTTACGCACGATGTACAAATATCTGAAAACAGTGCCAAAGGCAACTGCGTAGCCGGGGGACAATTATATGAAAAGGCAATTGAGCAAAGCAATACAAGTCAAAAACAGGATTTATTGCAACTTGCCCGAAAGTATCTTAAAAAAGCAATTGACATACACCCAACCTATAACGACGCCCATCTTTTATATGGCAATACCCTCTTTGCATCGGATGAACCACTAAAGGAAGTTATGCCTCACTATTTAAGTATTTTGAATCGTGCACCCCGTCATCAGAGCGCCTGGAAAAATGCACTTGCCGTGTTGCAAAAAGGCAAACCTAAAAACCGGTTACAGTGGTACAAAAAACTAAACAGCATTGATTCTACCCGGTTTGAAATCAATTATCAGATGGGAAACATTTATGGTAAGCACCTGAATGACCTTAAAAAAGCTGAAAAATATCTCAAACGAGCTATACAAATAAAACCAGGAAGTATAAAAGCCTTAAAGGATCTGGCTGTGGTGTATGGCCTTACACGGAGATACAAAGCCTCTGTTTCTCAGCTGCGAAAAGTAGTGAAGCTAAAACCTGAAGATGCCAGCGCCTGGTATAATTTGGGACTGAGTTTAAATGCAATGGGACAAATTGACGAAGCACAGAAAGCGCTTGATAAAGCCCATGAACTTAATCCGGAGCAAAAGCGAGTGGTGATTAGGAAGTGATTGAGTTAATTCAGTTAATGAATTGTGCAGTGGTCGGTTGTAGGTTGGTAAGTTCTTAAGTTTGTAAGTTGGTTGTGATGTATGGGGTTCTTCGCCGATGATTTGCGGTTTTGGAGGTAATTAGCAGCAAGCGCGGCGATTTTTACATTCTGTGATATACCCGGGGCGTTGCCC
>Ga0102940_1001946_pt1 | contig 12728 bp, 9 predicted proteins | sample SalPonR2_C_D1_MG_FD_78215 | JGI IMG/M metagenome (GOLD analysis project Ga0102940, IMG submission 78215) | Salt pond soil microbial communities from South San Francisco under conditions of wetland restoration - Salt Pond MetaG R2_C_D1_MG | ecosystem: Environmental > Aquatic > Marine > Intertidal...
CTTTTTAGTGCCCCTGCCCTGCTCTTTTTAGACGGAGAAAAAGAAATGAAGCGTTTTGTACGTAATTTTGGACTCAATGAGGTGGAAGACTTTATTTTGCGTTTCCAGGACTAATCCCTTGTCATTAAACTAATAACGGTTTCGTAACCTACTTCGCCTCCATTTACCTCATATTCAAGATTTATTTGCTTATAATCTGGTTCTATGGTACCTGAACCCTGAATAATATAATTGCCAACTGGTTGTGTGTTAATACTGATGTTCAGACCATCAACTGTAACATAGGTCTCGCTGCCAATGCCTGTTCTGTAGAAATTGGTTATTATAAACAACGATGTATCGCCCTGTGTACGTTGAATACCCACCTCATAGCGACGGTAATTGGTTAAATCACCCGTATCCTCAACAAGCCATTCACCTGTGATGGATTTATATTCATCTTTATCTTTTTCGCAACCGACAAAGAAAAAAGACAATGCGATTAAAACAGTTATGATTCTCATTGGTCAAATTTTTATGTGAAGTTATGAAAATATACGCAATTTTCACTGCAGGGTTCAAAATCCCTTAAAATCAATGCCCTGATTTTGATAAAAACGGTGAAAAACTAGACCAACGGATTTGTCAATTCAAAAAAGATTTCACTATTCGGAATAGTGCCACTCAAAAAAGCTAAATTTGCATATTCATGACACTAAAATGTTCATACATATTGCTATTAGTCGGCTTGTTGATGCATTCATGCATGGATGATGACCAGTGGTATAACCTCAATGATTATGATGAACAATCAACTGGAGTTTTTATACTAAACGAGGGCAATTTCATGTACGACAATGCTTCGCTCTCTTTTTACAAACCCGACTCACTTATTGTGCAAAATAATGTTTTTGCAGAAGCAAATGGAGCACCGCTGGGCGATGTAGCACAATCGATGACAATAAAAGACAGTCTTGGATTTATAGTCCTTAACAATAGCGGAAAAATTTATGTCATCAATACCAATACTTTTGAGTTTGCAGGAAAAATCACAGGACTGACTTCACCGCGGTACATACATTTTATAAATGATTCGAAAGCTTATGTAACTGACCTTTACAGCAAAACAATAAGCATAGTAAACCCACTGACTTTTGAGGTTACAGGAACCATAGATGTGGATAATAACCATCCTGATTTTGCACAGCATGCTACAGAACAAATGCTTCAACACGGTAAATACCTCTTTGTAAATTGCTGGAGCTACGATGACAAACTTCTGGTTATTAACACAGAAACCGACCAATGGATTGACTCCATTGCTGTACCCATACAACCAAGAAGCATGGTAATGGATAAAAATGAAAATATATGGGTACTGACTGACGGAGGTTTTGCCGGAAACCCTTTCGGACATGAGGAGCCTGCGTTACTCCAATTAGATCCGCAAACACGACAAATAGTTTCAATGCAGCGATTCGATTTATCAACATCACCTTCTGATCTGGCAATAAACAACACTGGCGACACGCTCTATTTCATCAACGGAAATGTATATCGCCGGTCAATTTATGAAAACAGCACTACAGAACTTTTTATTGAAAGCCCTTACGATGGCGCATACGACCGCGGTTTCGCTGCAATAGGTGTAGACCCGCGTAATGGTGATATTTATGTTGCCGATGCAATTGATAATATACAGAGGGGGGCTGTATATCGCCATCAAATAGATGGTACAGCCATAGACACCTTTAGAGTCGGTATCATCCCCACAGCTTTTATCTTTAAATAATCAGGAGCACAGCCTAAAGCACCTCATCGATTATATCATCTGAAGCATCGTTCGGAACGGTAACTTTCAATCTGGGTTCATGCTCCATGGCTCTTTTAATCGCAAATACAGCACCTTCGTTTCTGGCCCAGCTTCTGCGGGCAATACCATTATTTACATCCCAGTGCAGCATCATTTTCAATCTGCGATCGGCCTCATCTGTACCATCGAGTAACATACCAAAACCGCCATTGATCACTTCTCCCCAGCCTACACCACCGCCGTTATGGATAGACACCCAGGTTGCGCCGCGAAAACCATCACCAATAACATTTTGAATGGCCATGTCGGCTGTAAACTGCGATCCGTCGTAAATATTAGAAGTTTCACGGAATGGTGAATCGGTTCCCGAAACATCGTGATGATCCCGACCTAAAACTACCGGGCCGATATCTTCCTTTTTAATGGCTTCGTTAAAGGCTGCAGCTATCTTCATGCGGCCCTCGGCATCGGCATAGAGAATTCTGGCCTGCGAGCCCACTACAAGTTTATTCTCCTGTGCACCTTTAATCCACTGAATATTATCGGCCATTTGCTGTTGTATCTCCTTTGGTGAATTTTGGCGAATTTCATCCAAAACTTCTGAAGCTATGCGATCAGTTGCTTCAAGGTCTTCAGGTTTGCCCGATGTACATACCCAGCGAAATGGACCGAAGCCATAATCAAAACACATTGGGCCCATAATATCCTGAACATATGATGGATACCGGAAATTTTCATTTTGTTCATCCATAATATCTGCTCCTGCACGGCTCGACTCCAGTAAAAAAGCATTTCCATAATCGAAAAAATACATACCTTTTGCGGTAAGCCCGTTTATGGCAGCAACCTGTCTGCGTAACGATTCCCGTACTTTCTCCTTAAATTTTTCGGGTTCCTTTGCCATCATTTCATTCGATTCACTGAAAGATAGTCCTGCGGGATAATAACCACCAGCCCAGGGGTTATGCAGTGAAGTTTGGTCAGAACCAAGATCCACGTAAATATTACGTTTAAGCAGTCGCTCCCACAAATCAACGATATTGCCCAGGTAGGCAATTGAGTGGGGTTGTTTTTTATTTTGATATGCTATTGCAGTATCGATGGTGCGATCTACATCTTCAATCACTTCATCGACCCAGCCTTGCTCCTGGCGCTTATAAGCAGCGTCCGGATTTACCTCTGCACAAATGCTTACAACACCTGCAATATTACCTGCTTTAGGCTGTGCACCGCTCATACCGCCCAAACCAGAGGTTATAAAAAGCCTGGGTTTCGAAGCATCACCTTTTTCGGCAATCATGCGTGCAGCATTCAGTACTGTTATTGTTGTTCCGTGTACAATTCCCTGCGGGCCAATGTACATATACGAACCCGCTGTCATTTGTCCGTATTGTGTTACACCAAGGGCATTAAAACGCTCCCAGTCATCGGGTTTTGAATAATTTGGAATCATCATACCGTTGGTTACTACCACACGCGGTGCATCTTTATGCGATGGAAATAAACCCATCGGATGACCTGAGTACATGACCAATGTTTGGTCATCGGTCATTTCAGATAGGTACTTCATGGCAAGCCGATACTGTGCCCAATTCTGAAATACAGCGCCATTTCCACCGTAGGTTATTAATTCATGTGGATGCTGAGCTACGGCAGGATCCAGGTTATTCTGAATCATTACCATAATGGCTCTTGCCTGTTTTGATTTACCCGGATACCAATTTATTGGCCTTGCCTTAATCTCGCAATCAGGGCGAAAACGGTACATGTAAATGCGGCCATATGCTTTCAATTCTTCAGCAAACTCAGGAGCCAACTCAGCGTGCTGTTCTTTGGGGAAATAGCGAAGTGCATTTCGCAATGCCAGCTTTTTCTCTTTTTCGGTAAGTATCTCTTTTCGTTTGGGCGCATGATTTATATGCGAATCGTATGCTTTTTTCGGGGGCAATTCTGAAGGAATTCCCTCTTGAATTAGTTGTTGAAATTCTTCTTTTGTCATAGCTTCGTTTTTTAATCACACAAAAATACCAAAAAATTGGCTAGAAGCTATATAAATACGATATATAATTAGTCGTAAAATGGCCATGGTAAAAGGGAAACAAATACCTTTTGTGATTAACATGATAACCATTAACTTGCATGCACAATCAAAAACGTAGAAATGGAAGCAAACAAACCGGCAGAATATGCTGCAAAATACATCAACAGCACCAACAAACATATATTCCTAACAGGGAAAGCAGGTACAGGAAAAACAACTTTTTTACGTGATATCGTTCACAAAACCCATAAAAACACAGTAATAGCTGCGCCCACAGGCATTGCGGCAATTAATGCCGGAGGAGTGACGCTTCACTCACTGTTTCAACTGCCCTTTGGAAGCTTTATTCCCGATCAAAATTTCAACATTCCGCCCAACCTTACAGAAGCATTAAACACTCCCGGGACACTGCTCAAAACCATAAAACTCAACAAAGCCAAAAGACAATTACTTCAGAGCATTGAACTGCTCATTATAGACGAAGTAAGTATGTTGCGCGCCGATATTCTGGATGCCATTGATGTAATGCTAAAGTCTGTCAGACGCAACCACAATCAAAGTTTTGGAGGCATTCAAATATTGTTCATTGGTGATTTGCTGCAACTACCTCCGGTGGTAAAAAGAGAAGAGTATAATACAGTAGGAAAATACTACGAAACACTCTATTTTTTTGAAGCCCGGGCCCTACAAAACGATAAGCCCGTATACATTGAACTGGAAAAAGTATTCAGGCAGCAAGATCCAGTATTTATAGATCTACTCAACAACTTGCGGCACAACAAAATTACGCAGCATGATATTGAAATTCTGAACCAACATTATCAACCGCCCGGGTCAGATAGTAATTCTGACAAAGCCATTTTTATTACCACACACAACAAGTTGGCTGACGAAATCAACCAGCAGGAACTCGACAAAATAGATGAAAAGCCAACCTCATTTAAAGCTACCGTTCATAATGATTTCAAACCACACATGTATCCGATTGAGCCGGAGCTGAAGTTAAAAAAAGGTGCCCGTGTTATGTTCATTAAAAATGATTATTCCGGCGAGCAGCGTTATTTTAATGGCAAAATAGGAACCGTAACAGGATTCGAAGAAGAAGGACCCATAGTTAGTTTCGAAGATGGGACATCGCCCTTTGTTGTGGAACGCTACACATGGGAAAATAAACGCTATAAACTAAATAAAGAATCGAACGAAATTGAAACCAGTGTAAAAGGAACATTTATACATTTCCCATTAAAACTAGCCTGGGCAGTAACGGTACATAAAAGTCAGGGCCTAACTTTTGAAAATGCGACCATTGATGTTTCAAGAGCCTTTGCACCCGGACAAATATATGTAGCCCTTTCGCGACTTACATCGCTCGAGGGGCTTACATTAAACGCTCCTATTCCGCAAACTCCCCCAGAAACAGAAACTGCATTGAAAACCTTCACCGAGGAAAAACGAACAGAATCGGACCTTAACGCAGGCTTTAAAACAGAGGCCTGGGTATATTTAAAGCAGAGTGCAGCCAGTAACTTTAATTTCAAGCAACTTGAATACAGTTTTAAAGATCACGTAAAAAGCTACAATAAATCTGAATCGCATTCAAAAAAACAACAATATCAGCAATGGGCAAGGGAGATGGCTGCTGCCATTCCGGAGTATGTCGCAACAGGGGAAAAGTTCGTAAAGCAGGTAAATAAACTAAACGACTCTGAAAACAAAGAAGAAACAACATATTTACTCGAGCGAATAACAGCTGCGCGTCAATATTTTGAGGAGCACTTTAAAGGCCTGGCAGAAAATATTGCTTCACATGCAAAGCAGGTGAATAAAAAAACCGGCACGAAAAAATATTTAAAAGAACTAAAGGCCCTCGAACAAAACCTTTGGAACCAAATTGAAAAGATGCATAAAACACAGGTTTTGGCCCGTGCATATGTCGAAAACACAACTCCGGAGCTTACCGATTATCAATACAAGCCCGAGCAGCGCAAAGCACTGGAAAAGTCTTTTAAACCCGGCAAGAAAAAACCCACAGCAGAAATTTCGCTAGAGTTATACCAAAAAGGATTATCGATAGAAGAGATCGCTGAACAAAGATCATTTGTACCGAATACAATTCAGGGCCATTTAAGTCGGTATGTGGAATCGGGCGTACTGGAAATAACAGACTTCATGACTCAGGAAAACTTTGAGCTCGTGCAAAAAGCAGCGAAACATGCGGGCAGCTACAGCTCCGGCGCCATAAAAGAGGTGATGAGTAATGATTTTGGTTATGGAGATATAAAAATGGCCCTTGCGGCCATGCGTGCAAAAGGGATTATAAATTCTGATACATAAAAGAACCCATCTATTTTATTCCACAAGGCATTGCAATTTCAAAACTGCTATAAAACTGCCGGATTGTAAACATAAACTCATCCGGTAGGCGATCCAGATATTTACAATCTGAATCAGGAATGATACCATAAAACGCTTCTGCAATGGCACCTGCCATACATGCCTGGGTATCGGCATCACCCCCAAGTGCAACAGCTTTACGTATAGCCGATTGATAATCGTTACTATCCAGAAAAGCAATGATAGCCTGCGGGACAGAGCCCTGACAAGTGACATCAAAAAAATATTTGGGTTGAATATCATTGTATTGCTGGTTCAGATCGTAACTGAAGGTTTCAGCAATTTTTTGTCTAATTATTTCCTTATCGGAGCCATTGCGAGCCATAAAAACGGCCAGCGCTATGGCCTGAGCACCTTTAATCCCTTCAGGATGGTCATGAGTCACAATGGCTGTTTTTTCTGCCAGATCCAATACTTCTGCTTCGGTACGGGCAACCCAACCCACCGGACTGGCACGCATAGCTGAACCATTACCATAACTATTGTAAGACCCTGCTCCATCGGCTTTCAGCCACTGTACAAAACGACCTCCATAACCACGGCCGGGGTATTTATTGCCAAAAAGATGTAAATTATCACGAAAATCTTTACCCGTCAAAATGGCATCTGCCACAGCAATGGTCAGGACTGTATCATCGGTAAAATCTGATCGTTCGGAAAATTTTATTTTCGAGATATCTTTCTCTGGACCAAACTCATACACAGAACCTAAAATATCTCCAAGAATGGCTCCAATCATAGCTATTTTATAATTTTTTAGTAAATCTGTCCGAAAATAGGAAATAACTGCATGATTTACAAACAAAAAAGAATTTAAATCGTTTCATAATGTGTTAGCATTCAGCCTGTCATTTATTCTTTCTCTTGAGCATAAATTCCTGGCGAAATAAAGTAATAAATAATTGCACAGTATTTGCAGAACCAATCTAACCTCATAATAAACCAACAAAATGATTAATATTCAGGATATAAACAAGCCAGCTATTATAGGCGCGGAGAAAACCTACAATTATGGTGATTTGCTTTGCAATATAGGATATTACAGTCAATTTGGCCAAAACCTGCAAACAGAAAGAGTGGCAATATTTGCAAAAAATAGTGCCGATTGGGTATTTGCTTTTTACGGAGCATGGAATGCTGGTTTCACGGTAGTGCCAATAGACTTTTTGGCAAGCGAGGAGGATTTGGAATATATTCTGAATGATTGTAAACCCGGAATGATATTTTACGATGAAACTACCCGGGAAAAGCTGGAACAAGTAGAGTCGAATCTCAGTTACGATATTAAAACGGTAGATTTATTAGCCCCAAAAAACATAAACGGACAGAACTTACCTGAATGGAAAGCACCAGAGAAGAACGACGAAACCGCTGTAATCATCTACACATCAGGAACTACAGGATCGCCAAAAGGTGTGGAACTCTCATTCAATAACCTCAGAGCCAACATAATTGCAGTTTCCGAAAAAGTACCTATCTACAGTGGCAATCAACAGATCCTCATGCTGCTGCCATTACACCACATTTTTCCTTTAGCAGGCTCCATGCTTATACCATTGTACACGGGGGCGACCATTGTTGAATCGCCTTCAATGCAATCCGCCGACCTGTTAAAAACTTTTGGGGACAATAAAATTGATCTCATGATTGGGGTTCCCAAACTTTACAAATTGCTTTACCAGAGCATAAGCGACAAAGTCAATCAGAAATTCATCCTGAGGGCTGTCTTTAAAATTGTTAAATTAATTGGCAGTAAAAAAGTTGCGAAAAAAGTATTTAAAAAAGTACATGACCGCTTTGGCGGAAACCTAACGTACCTTATTAGTGGTGGAGCTGCGCTGGACCCTAAAGTTGGTAAATTTTTCCATTCACTCGGGTTTGAAATACTTGAAGGTTATGGTATGACAGAAGCCGCTCCAATGATTACCTTTACCAGACCAGGAAAATTCAAAGTTTCTTCACCGGGTCAGGCCCTGCCCGACCTCGAAATGCGTATAAAAAATGATGAAATTATTGCACGCGGGCCAAACATTATGCGCGGCTATTTTAACAGACCTGAGGAAACAGCAGAAGTAATTAAAGACGGATGGCTGCATACAGGGGATCTGGGACGTGTTGATAAAAAAGGGTTCTTGCATATTACCGGTCGTAAAAAAGAAATTATTGTGCTGCCAAGTGGTAAAAATATAAACCCGGTATTGCTTGAGCAGAAGTTAGAACAGCATGAAAGTATAGCAGAAGTAGCTATATTTTTCCATAAAAGCTTCTTACATGCCCTTATTGTGCCTGATATGGAACAATTTGCCAATACCGATGCTGCTGACATTAACCTCAAATTCAGAAAAGAAGTGCTTCCATGGTTCAACCAACAGGTTACTTCTTATAAACGCGTAATGAAATTTGCCATTACGGCAGAAGAGTTGCCTCGTACCAGGCTTGGTAAACTACAAAGATTTAAACTTCCTGAGTTATTTGAAAACCCGGTAGAAAGTAGAATTACAGCTGACAAACAAGACGATTCAGAAGAATTTACAGTAATAAAAACATTTATCGAACAGCAAGTTGATATGAATGTGGCTCCAGACCACCATATTGAATTTGATATCGCACTTGATTCACTCGATAAATTGTCATTAATTGATTTCATTGACCGTAATTTCGGTGTTAAGCTCGACGAAGAGAAACTTTTAAGATTCCCCTCAATCAGTAAAATAGCCGAACATGTGCGGGAAAACAAGATTTTTCACAAGTTCGAAATGCCCGACTGGTCTGCCATTATCAGAGAAAGGGTGAACATTAAGTTGCCCAAATCCTGGTTCAGCCAAATATTATTGTTTAAGGGCTTAAAGTACATATTTAAAGTACTCTTCAGAATGAGAAGCAATGGCAAAGAAAACATACCTGACGGCCCCGCCATTATTGCACCGAACCATCAGAGTTACCTCGATGCTGTTTTTATTTCTGCTTTTATCAAAAACAGGGAATTGCGTCGCACCTTTTTCTATGCCAAGCGAAAACACATAAAAACTAAATTCATGAACTTCCTGGCAGGTAAGCATAACGTGATTGTAGTTGACCTCGACCAGGGCATAAAAGAGTCGATTCAGAAACTGGCAGAAGCCCTGAAACAGGATAATAAAGTGGTAATTTTTCCTGAAGGAACCCGCACCAAAAATGGTGAAGTTGGTGATTTCAAAAAGACTTTTGCTATTTTGAGTAAAGAGCTCAATGTACCCGTTGTGCCGGTAGCCATTAAAGGCGCCTACAATGCCTTGCCAACAGGTAAAAAATTACCTCGTTTGTTTACACGCATACAGGTAACTTACATGCCTCCCGTTTATCCTGAGAAACATGATTTCGACACATTAACCGACACCGTAAAAGAGAACATCAGAGAAGTAGTTTGCCACTAGGAACCAAACATATTAAGAGCCTTTTATCCTGATTATCTTTATTTTATAAAGGGTATTTTCACGTGTCTGCGTAAAATATGATTCTATATTTTTGTATGTAAAACATTCAGAATTTTTGCATATGAAGCACATTGCCATTTTATCCACGATAAAGAATCTGGTTGCCATTTTTATCATTACACTCGTATCAGTGCAATGTAATTTTAATAAACAAAACCCAGAAATTAGCCAGGCAGCTGTTTATGACCATACTTACAGCACGCTTGATTCCACAGTTCAAAATACAAAACGGCAATTAATCAATTACCTTCAGCATACTCAGAGCAATGCCGGTGAGGTTGTGCAGGATGATCTGGTGAAAAGCTTTTTTAAGACACAAAAGGCTTTTGAGGCAATAAAAGATAAATCGAAATTACCGAAATCAACCCTGGCTAAAAAAGAAAAACTTGAATTGGCATTCAGGCGTCACTACATAAACAAATATCAAAGGTTTTACGACATTCTGATGGTTGATACTTCGGGAAATATTTTTTATACAATAAAAAAAGAAGCTGATTACCATCAAAATATATTTACCCCTGAATTCAGGCATACGCCACTTTCGCGTAAGTTAAAATCGGATATCAAAAAATCACTTGTAGATTTCAGGTTTTACGAAATATCAGGTGAGCCGTCTGCCTTTTTTATAGAGCCATTTTACGAAAATGGTAAATTTCTCGGTTGGATCGTGATGCAATTTTCCGTCAGTAAAATCAATCATATATTTTCACTAAATAAGCACCTCGGACAAAGTGGGGAAGTAATACTGGTAAACAAAGCGCATTACATGCTCACTGATTCAAGATTTAAGCCCCAATCGACCATTCTACAAAAAAAGCTGGCCAGCAACAATATTGAAAGCAAATTTGCATTAGGCAAAGGACACAAACAAGTAACCGACTACATGGGGTTTGATGTAATTAGTGCTTTCGAAGTATTTTCTTTTATGAATAATGAATGGCTCATAATAGCTAAAATTAACGAGGCCGAAGTACGCTCTAATTTTTATCTGAAAAACCCTGATTCACTCAAAGTGATGCTGCTGAAGTATATTGAACAACAAAAGCATCATTATCTTAAATATAGACCTGTGCGTGAAGCCATAAATGTAAATATCGACGAATTTAAACGCGGTAAAAGTGGCGAGGTGTTGTATACCCATGGTATATCTACCTGTTCAGGATTGATTATATCGCTCAAACAAGACTTTGCCTATATGGCACATATCAGTCCATATGATAAAATCTATGGCGAAACAAGAACAGATATGCTTAGCCAGCTACTTAATCGAATAAATTATCTGGAAATTACCAGGGCACAAAAAAAGCTTTTGCGGTTCAAGCTTATTACGCCTAACAAACATACAGCTGTTAATGTCGTAAACACTTTATTAAAAAAAGGTATTATGATCGATCAGATTCAGATTGTAATGAATCCCGATGCATCAAAAGCCGCAATATCGCATTTTGTTGAAAGAGACAGTACTGTAATTCACTGGCAGCACCCCAACAGTTCAAAAAAGGTAAACGAGTACGTAAATCCAAATGCAACTTTAGCTAATATGGCAGAATTATAACAAATATTTAGAGATCGGGCTTTTGTCTGCGGGCCTTTTTTTCGGCATGTTGGCGCTTATTTTCAAGTCTGCGCTTTTTTGAGGCTTTTGTGGGTTTGGTGGGTTTACGTTTTTTAGGCTTTTTCAACGCTGCCGCTATAGTGTCGTAAAACTGGGCAATACATATCTCTTTATTTTGTTGCTGTGAGCGGCTTTCTTGCGAGCTAATTAATAATATACCCTCACTGTTGATGGCATTGCCGAGTTTTTCAAAAATCCGTGCCTTTTGTGCATCTGATAAATGAGCTGAAGCATTGATATCGAACCTCAGCGTAACCCTTGTCTCCGTTTTGTTGGCATGCTGCCCGCCGGGCCCGCTGCTGCGGGAAGTCTGAAAATCAAATTCATCATCAAAATCAATATTTCGTATATCACTCATAACTTTCTAAAATTCAATCCCTTTCCGGGCTTTCACACCTTGCTCATAGTAATGTTTCAGCTCTTCTATGTTCGATACCAGATCTGCCAGGTCAATGAGCCCATCCGGAGCATAGCGGCCTGTTGTTACTATTTCAATATCTTTTTTATTTTGGGCAATAAACTCAGCTACCTCTTTCTCTTCAAGCAACTGATAGTATAAAGCAATGTGGAGTTCATCGAGAATTAGCAAATCGACGGTTTTGTTTTGCACAATTTGTTGTACTTGCAACCATCCTTTTTGTGCCGCTTCAATATCTTTCCGTTCAGGAGCTTTATGTATAAAACACCTTCTGCCAAAAAGCGCAAAATCAATACCCGGAATCTGTCCCAGTATTTGATGCTCGGCATAGGGTTTACCTTTCACAAATTGTGCAATAAAAACCCGCATTCCTGCTCCGGCTGCCCTCAAAGCCATACCCAGAGCCGCAGTGGTTTTACCTTTTCCGTTGCCAGTTATTACATGATACATTGTTTTAATCGAACTTTTATTACAATTTCTAATATTCAGAGGCTGGCACCAGCCTGTCATTTTTAAGTAGCGGCACTACATTGGAAATATCCTGGCGCATAGCCCAGGCCATATCATTTTTTAGTAGCTCATACTTCCGTTTAAGCCTGGGTGATGAATCCAGAATAAACTCCAACCAATTACTTCCTGCTGCCTCCAGCATTGCTTCTGCAATGGCAATGGAATCTGATGTAGAATAAAAACCAGCTTCAGCCAACAAGTCCCGGGCAAATTTTCCGGCCAGCAGTGTATCTTCAATATTCATTTTGTTTGTCCAGCCAGAGCAGAGTAAAAGCACATCTTGTTTACCCGATTGAATGTACTGCATTGCAGCCTTGTAGTTAATAAGTGCCGCGGCGATGGCCTCCTGCCCCTGTGCTGCCGCAAAAGCCTGGGTGCCGTTGGTAGTTGTAATGGCAAGATCTTTATTCTGAATGCGCCCGGTTGTAAACTCCAATGGCGAATTTCCAAAATCAAATTCTGCAAGTTTATGTCCATTGCGCTCA
>Ga0102940_1001950_pt1 | contig 12718 bp, 12 predicted proteins | sample SalPonR2_C_D1_MG_FD_78215 | JGI IMG/M metagenome (GOLD analysis project Ga0102940, IMG submission 78215) | Salt pond soil microbial communities from South San Francisco under conditions of wetland restoration - Salt Pond MetaG R2_C_D1_MG | ecosystem: Environmental > Aquatic > Marine > Intertidal...
CAGGCCGGACACCACATATTTTGAATCTGGAGATTAAGGGTCAGAAAATTCTCAGAATCAATGGGAACCGCCCCATCCTTCCCGGACGAATCGTCGGCAGATATTTGAGACTTTTCTTCCCATGATGCCGACGTTTCTATCGATGTGTCCGGGACAATACCTGCGGCAACACATTGCTTGTACAGGTCGGTATCCTTGAAATTTCGTGTCTCTTTGTATTGATCTGATTCCATGAGCATGGCATGGACCATTTTGCAGCCCTGGCAGCAGAATATCTCTTTTGAAGTAGCTTTAGAAACCTTAACCGTCAGGCCACAAAGGGTACACGGAACTTGTATTTTCATTGTCTGCTCTTCGAGCTGGATAAGTATCAGTTGATCAGCGGGCGGTTTGCTGTATGTGTCGGATATACCGGATAACCGCATTCCGGCTTTCAACAGACATGGAACTTGCCAGGGCAGGCGCTTTTTTGCCGCCATAGCTGATCGAGGCAAACAATTCCCCATCACTCATGGCGACGGTTTTCTCGCCAGTCAGGTCCGTGGGCAGGGGGGAAAAACTCTGTCCCACGGTGCCAAGCCCATCCATCCTGGGACCGTGACAATGGGAACAGAAGGCTTGGTACTCTTTTTCACCCTTTGCCACCATGGCTTGGGCGGGTCCAATGGGTGTCAGGATAAAATCGGTTTTCAGCAGTTCCCTGATCAGGGTCTCACTTTTTTTGTCGGCAATGGTTCGTTTGTCCATTATAAGTTCCGGCTCCTCATGGGGCCGGACCACCGGGGTTTGATACATTCTCCCGGCTTTCAGGTTTGAGTCATACAGGGTAATAACCGTATACACCCCTGTCAAAACCAGCAACACAAAAACGGCAAGAAACAGGACTTTTTTCATTTAGTTGGTCTCCTCGCCGCTGACATGCTGGCCCCGGGGATTTTTCTCATATACCGCATAGGGGGATTCTGAAGGAAGGCTCTTCACGGGCCGGTAATCCCAGGTGGGAACGCCTTTGTCCGCAACCACCACAAACGAAAAATATCCAACACCAAGTATGATGGCAACCATGGCCATGATCCACAGCCAGGTGCGCAAAAGGGTCTCTTTGTTTTTGGTTTTGAGTGTGTCCATACGTTTATAATATAACCTCCGAAAGACCGTAATACAGAATATAATAAATCGCCCATAAAACAGTGCCGCCAACGATCAGGGCCATGATCATGGGGAACGGACCGTCTGCCTTTTCTATGCCGTCGGCAAAGTGCTGGACGGCTTTAATGTTAAGGACCCTGGCTTTGGACCCGAACAAGGGAAGAACCGACAGGGTCACACCAAACAGGATTGCGAAAATAAGGGTCAGAAGGATCAGGGCAAGCACATGCTGGGTATTTAAAAGTTCAAAAAATCTCATTTGTCAATCCTTAGTTTTTTGGCCTCTGTTTCGGGTTTTTATAACGCTCCCGGAGAAATCACGGGCTATGGGAAAAAAGGGCATAGCCCACCAGGGCAACGCTTGCCGCAATGGCTGCAAGGGCCAGGTAAAATACACAATAGAGATCACGTCCGGCCTTTACTGGGGATACTGTCAGTTGCGTGGTCTCCTCCATGGCCAGAAACCTTGCCCGCTGCTGGTCGGCGAATTGTCCGGTTTTCAGCGCCCATACAAACACGGCAACGCCGATAAACAGTCCCGTCAGAATATACGCCAGAAAAAACGGATAATACATCTTTCTACCCCTTTACGCGTCCAAATGGGTTATTCATATGCGGCATCAATTCCTTTGGGTTCCTTATTTGCATCGATCTGACCAATAAAATATTTGGCAATATAGTTTCCCACATCCCATATTTTTTCAGATTCCAGTTCCCGTTTAAAATAGGGCATGGCCGTTCCGGTGATGCCGTTCATGATCTGATAGTAGATGATCCCCCCGGTGATCCCCCGGCCTTTGAGGATGGTAAAGTTTAAGGGCGGTGGATTCAAATAAGGCTGGGCCGGACCCATGCCGTCTCCCACGGGTCCGTGGCAGCCAAAACAAAAATCCTGATAGATTTTTTCCCCCCTTGCAAGGCTCGCCTCCGAGGCCGGATAAGGGGTGGGGATTTCCCGCCATCCCTTGGGGACATTTTCATGAATCCATGCGACGTTTTCATTCACACCCGCTTCATATGCGTCAACAGATCTCTTTTTCCACAGGGTTTGTCTCTCCATTCTCCGGTCTGCATTTTTCAGCCCCAGGCTCTGGGTATATTGGATCAATATGTCCAGATTGTCCTGTTTTAAAAATTCAAACGGCGGCATGATGGACAGGGGCCGTGTATATCTGGGGTTTGTAAAATGGGCCTGATGCCAGTCATCCGGATGCTCTCCGCCTTCCTGGGACAGGTCCGGGCCTGTCCTCTGGGAGCCCAGGAGGATGGGATAATCCTTTAGATAATCCCCGGCCTGGGCCAGCCTTTCCGCCCCCAGTCCCCAGTCCACCGATCGAATCGACTGGGTATGGCAGTAAACGCATCCGTTACTGATATAAAGCGCCCGTCCTTTTTCTTCCATGGCCGTCCGGGTTCTGAACAGATCCGAAGGAATGGTTTTGCTTGTGTCGGCATAGGGAAGAATGATGACGACCGATACCACTGCAATAAGGATAAGAAGGCTGCCGAAGACAATGGCCGCAGGTGTCATTTTCATGATGTTTCTCCGGGAGTTGGAAAGAGTGATCTGAAAATATTATAAAACCCTGACAGGGCGGACAGAAAAATTAACAGCCCCAGGGACGCCCGGACAATATTGTATATGTGGATTTCGGGGAGTACCCGGTACACGGTTTCTCCGTTCAGCCAGGCATTGCCCTGAATGAGTCCGGAAATGGTTAATACGATGGTAAATCCGACCACGCCGATCAAAATCATCCAGTACTGGAAATTGGCCAGAAATGGACTGAAGAGCGGTTTACCCGTTATTCTCGGGAGGGTAAAATACATACCTCCCAGGGCAATCATTCCGGCAAACCCGAGAACCCCCACATGGGCGTGGCCCACAACCCAGTGGCTGAAGTGAGTCACTCGCTGGACATCGGGCAGTGCCATCATGGAGCCCCGGATACTGACGATAAAATACATGATGGTCCCGGTGAAAACAAATTTTCCACCGATATCTTCACTGATCAATCCAAGCTTTCCCCTGGCCGTGTACCAGATATTGATGAGAAAGGCCATCACCGGAATCACCATGGCAACACTGTCAACAATGGCAACCACCTTAAGCCAGGTGGGAACCGGCACCTGCAGCAGATGATGGGTTCCGATATGGGTATAAATGACAATCAATGCCCAAAAGCCCAGGAGGGACAGCGTATGACTGTACAGCGGGGTCCGGCAGACCTGGGGAATAATATAATAGGCAACGGCCGCAGCCAAGGGCGTCAACAAAAGTCCAAACACATTGTGTCCGTAAAACCAGAGGAGAATGGCATCGGGAATACCCACCAACGCGCCGGAGTCCGGCTGCCAGATAACGTTGCCCAGGCTGTAGGTACAGGTGGTGAGAAGGATGCCTGCCAGCACATACCAGACGGATACATACAGGATTTTTTCCTGTCGGTTTTTCACCGTCATCATCAAATTAAAGAAAATCAGGCTAAAGGCGATGACAATACCCACATCAATGGGCCAGATCATTTCTGCGTATTCCCGGCCCTGTGTTAAGCCTGCGGCAAGGGTGACCACCAGGGCCACAAGGGCAATGTTCCACAGGATAACCGTGAAGACGCCCAGCCGTTCACTGTAAAGCTCGGTGCGCAGCAACCGGGGAACCAGATAAAACGAACTGGCCAGAAGGCCCGGGGTCACAAACCCGAACAACACCAGGTTCACATGCATGGGACGAAGTCTCGAAAAGAGGAGCCAGGCAATGTTGCCGGTTAAATCAGGGGCCACAAGCTCTATGGCCGCAATAAATCCTGCCAATGTGGCCACCATCATCCAGGCGGCGGAGGTCAGGCAAAACCCCTTGGCTGTAATGTAGGTAGCAGTATCGGGTTGGGTTGGTATTTCAGGCAAAACAAACACTCCTATCTTAGTTGTGACAGGAAAGCCAGCAGTCTAAGTTGGCTTTTTCTTTCCTGTGACATTGAATGCAGAATCCCATTTTAAAGTCATGACGTTTAAGTCTGTCAGTTCCCGCAACGTCCCCATGACAGGCTTCGCACGCGATCTCTTTTTTTATGTGGCGTTCATGGTTAAACATGACATGTTCGGGCACATAAAAAACCTTTTTCCACGGTGTGGGCGTCTTTGTATCAAAATATTCATGTTCTTTTCTTATTTCCGGGTGGTTGGGAATAATAAAGTTGTGGCAGTAAAGGCATTTTTCCACCGGCGGGATCCCGGGATGAATGGACCGGTCCACATATGAATGGCAGAAACGGCAGTCAATTTTTTTGTTGCCTGCATGGAGCCTGTGGCTGAAAGCGATGGGCTGGGCCGGCCCTGCATCCACATGGGGCATGATATAATAAAAATAGGCAAACAAAAAAAGCAGGATGATCAAAGCGCTTAAAACAAACAATTGGATTTTATTTTCTTTTACCTGGGCTGAAAACGAGTGGAACTGAGAGACAAGGGTCAAGGGCTTGCCTTTTGTTCCCACCAGAATCACCAGAACCATAAGGGTTAAAAGTGTCAGGGAGACCAGTATTATTTCCATTGAACCTCCTCCCCTGAATTTGTTTTCAGTGCTTCGGGCAATTCTTTGAAATAGGCTAAAATGGAAATACTAAAGAGACCCAAAAATCCAAGGGCAATGATGAGTTCACCGACGCCGATGGGAAACACAGCCGGATCGTGGGCAAGAAAACTGGGTCCTAAAAGGAGAAAGTGCTCGATCCAGAGTCCTGCCAGCACGCATGAGCTGATGACGATCATGCACCGGGGGGATTGTTTTATTTTTCTGCTCAAAAGGATGATAAACGGCAGGATAAAACAGCCAAGAAAGACGGTCCATGCCAAGATGCTCCATGGCTGGGTCATGGTTCGTTTAATGATATAGGCGGACTCTTCGGGAATGTTCCCGTACCAGATAACCACGAACTGGGAATAGAAAAAATCCCCCCATACAATGCTGAAGCCGAAAAAAAGCGTGCTCATGTCGGCCAACTGGCTCGGGGTAAGGGTAAAGGGAACCTTGGGGTTTAGGTGAAGCAGTGAGACTAAAAGGATAATGGCACCGAACCCGGCAAAGATGGCTTTGATAAAGGTGTAGGCTCCAAACAGGGTGGAATACCAGTGGGGATCCGCACTCATGACCAGATCAAAACCGATAAGGGAGAGACTCATGGCAAAGGCAAACATATACCAGCCGGCAAAAATCGTCATCCGGTGTTTGATGATTTCAGGGCCATGCAGGCTTTGCTCAAACCGCTTGAATAAAAATATTTTTAGACGGGTATTTGGGGGGGCCGTTTTTAATCTGAATTTAAGCGAGTGATACAGGTAACCAAATCCGAGGCTGTAGAGAATCAAAAACGCCACACCGTCCCGGGCAAATAAAAAGGGAACATTCAGCCACACTTCCTTGCCGTGCAGGTCTTGTCCCACCCACGGAAAGACATAGTTCTGTCCGATGAAAAGAAGGATAAAAAGAACAAAGGAGACAGGAAAAAAGGCGGAAAAAGCCTCTGCCACTGCTGCAAAGGCGTGGCTCCACTTGGCTTTGGTAAAGTGCATGAGGGTTGAAAACAAAAGTCCCCCGCAGGAGAGGATGGTAAAAAACATGAAATTTGTCAGAAAGGCAAGCCAGGCTTTTTCCGGGTGTCCCGTTGCTGCCAAAATAATGAAAAACAGGAATCCTCCACCGGCAATGAGTGCAGGAATGAAGAACACACTCTTTTTCAAAGGTGCTGACGGTTTTGTGAATGCCGTGTCCATGGACGTCATTTGTTTTCCCTCTGTTTTTTAATAGACCCTGTGTGGTCGAGCAAATCTCTTAGACTGTCAGCATTTTCCGTCGTTGAAGCCACTTCAATCCCATACATAGAGCCTGAGCATTCCGGGTCATAATTTTTTTCATAGTCTGGGTCGGGAAGCCCCACCTGGGTCACTATGCCCAATACATTGCCAAGCACAGCAAACAGGATAGTAAACTCAAAAGCGATGACAAAAAATGGTATCCAGGAAAGTATGGGCTTTCCACTGACAATGAGGTCCCATCGGGTGGACGTAAACACGGCAAGGGAGAATCCGGAAAAAAATCCAATGATTCCGCCGATCAAAGTAAACCATCCGATCTTGCTTTTTTTCCTGCCAAGCGCCCGAGCAAGGGAGTTGCTGGGAATGGGGCTGTGAACTTCTGTTACCTCAAAGCCCTTCGCCTGAATTTTTTTTACGGCAGCCAGGGTTTCTTCCTGGTTATTATAAAGACCTGTGAGTATGATGGCATCCGTATTCATGAATTACTCCACTTTGTGTATCATTTCCTTCATCTCCGTCATGGAAACCGACGGCAGGTGCTTAACAAACAGCAAAAACAGGAAAAAGAAAAGACAAAAGGCACCCACCATGATTCCCCCCTCAACCCATGTGGGGCTGTAATGCCCCCAGGCATTGGGCAGAAAATCATGGGCAACGCTGCCCGCGATGATGACAAATCGCTCATACCACATGCCGATATTTACAAAAAGGGAGATGATAAACAACGGGATGACATGGGTTCTGATTTTTTTTAATAAATACAAAAGAGGGATGACGGTGTTGCAGATCACCATGATCCAGTATTCGGGTGCATAATGACCGAAGGCCCGCCACCAGAAGGTTTCCATCTCAATGCTGTTGTGGCTGTACCAGGCGATGAACACTTCTGTGGCATAGGAAAATCCCACAATGATGCCGGTAAAAACAATGGTTTTTGCGATGCTTTCAAGTACATCCATGGTGATCAGCGCTTCGTACTTGAGAATTTTTCTCAAGGGGATACTTAAGGTCAGCACCATGGCAAGGCCTGAATGAATGGCGCCGGCAACAAAATAGGGAGCAAAAATGGTGGTGTGCCAGCCGGGTATCACGCTCAGGGCAAAATCCCAGGACACCACACTGTGGACAGAAATAACAAGGGGAGTGGCCAGACCCGCAAACAAAAGATAGGCCCTTGAGTAGTTCATCCATTGACCGGTTCTGCCGGACCATCCAAGGGAGAGCACCTTGAAGATCTTTTTGCGAACCCCCTGGGACCGGTCCCTGATAATGGCAAGATCCGGAAGAAGGCCGGTATACCAAAAAAGGCTGCTCACGGTGAGATAGGTGGAGATGGCAATGACATCAAAGATCAGGGGCGATTGAAAGTTGGGCCACAGGGTCCGCTGGTTGGGAATGGGCAGCATATAAAACACCAACCAAACCCGTCCCAGGTGGATAAAGGGAAACAGGCCCGCAATGCACACGGCAAATACGGTCATGGTTTCAGCAGCCCTGGCAATGGGATTTCTCCAATTCGCCCGGAACAAAAACAAAATGGCGGAAATCAGGGTGCCGGAATGGGCAATCCCCACCCAGAACACAAAGTTTATCAGATAGGTGCCCCAGTGGACCGGTGTGTTCATACCTGCCACGCCCACGCCCACAAAGATCTGGTAGGCCCAGCAGGAAGCGCCCATGATGGCCCCGCAAAACAGCAGAGAGATGATGCACCAATAGGCCTTTCCCGGACGGCTCAGCGTGTCCAGAACCGTGGTATTAATGGTTTCAAAGGTCAATTGAGACATATGTTTAAAACCCCTGGTTGAAGGTTTATAATTCCTGCACCATTTTCTTGAGATATATAACGGCAGGTTTGGTATTCAGATAGCCCAGCACCTGATAAGCCCGTGATTCCCGGGCCAGGATGGAAACCGCACTGTTCTTGTCCAGGAAATTACCAAAGGTCAGTGCATTGGCAGGACATGTCTGCACGCATGCTGGCTGAACCTCTCCGTCCCGGATCTTGCGGTTCTCATTTTTTGCCTGATTATGGGCTTTTTTAATTCGCTGTACACAAAATGAGCATTTTTCCATGACCCCTTTACTTCTGGCGGTGACATCGGGGTTGAGCTGAAGGTTAAGGGGGGTGGGTCTTTCCCAGTCAAACCAGTTGAACTTTCTGACTTTGTACGGGCAGTTCTGGGCACAGAACCGGGTGCCGATACAGCGGTTGTAAACCTGGTTATTGAGCCCCTCTTTGGAATGGTGGGGGGCATACACCGGGCATACGGACTCACATGGCGCCGCATCGCAGTGCTGACACATCATGGGCAAAAAAATCAGCCGTTCGTCACGGTTCTGATCCTGGTATCGTTCAATTCGCAGCCAGGCCATTTCCCGGCCTTTTATGACCTGATCTTTTCCCACAACGCCGATATTGTTCTCTGCATAACATGCGGCCACACAGGCGTTGCATCCCACGCATTTGTCCAGATCCACGATCATTCCCCACCGGTAGCCGTCATGCTCGTGGGGCGCGTAAACATCTCGTTTTTTATCGTATCCTTCCCTGGTTGGCAGGGTTAACGGGAACTGGTTCATATCCAGGCCCCCCCCCTCATTTTTCCCATGTCCGTCAGATTTACCGTGGCTGGTAGATTCTCCTTGCCCGTCTTTGCTGTGGCTGTTGGCCAAGGTCATGGACAGGGCAATTTTTCGTTTATACTGGGACCGACTGCCGTCTGTCTGGGGAAGTGCTTCAGCCTTGCCGGTTCGTTTAACCGAAGTGGGGGTGATCAGATAAGAGAGAAAATCAGCGGTTTCAAGATTGCCCGACAACAGATCAACCGGGCTGCTGCCGAATCCTTTGGCATACCGACCATAGGCATGGTGTCCCTGGCCCATCTGCATGACCATCACTCCTTGCGCAACCCCCTGGTAGGAATAGACCGGCGCTGCGATGGCGTGATCGCCTGCTTCAATGGTCAGGATATCCCCGTGGGCGAATCCACGTTCTTCAAGGGTTGCCGGGTGAATCATGAGCATGGTTTCCCAGGCAATACTGGTCACGGGATCGGGTATTTCATTGAGCCAGGACTTGTTGGCCCCCCGGCCGTCATAGAGCCGAAGTGACGGAACCGCCAGAAATTTTAATGCTGGTTTTTCAGCGGGTTCGATGGCGTAAAGTGCATTTTTAAGCGCCTTGATGGATCCAGGGTCAAGGGAGGGGGGGGCGGCCCCGGATTTGCGGTTGGAATGAAATATTCCCCCTGTTTGAATGGTTTGAATGAAAAGGGCTTTGCTCTTTTCAGGCAGATTCGTATACAGGTAGTCGGAAAGATATTGATAGTAGTCATCAAACTGCCGATCCTTGTCTGACAGATCAAGGAACACATCGCCCATGGAGGGGGCCCTTGTGAGCTGTCCCATGGCAGGCTGGACGGTTGAAATACATGCCGTGTTGCTCGCATAACTGTCCCAGGTCTCCAGGGGCAGCTGCACCGGAAAGACAAGGTCTGCGTTTTTGGACGTCTCATCCATGACATTTGAAAAACTGACCTTGAAGATCGCTTTGCCATTGAGAAGCGCTGTTAAATCAGCGTTTTCTGGAAACGTAAACAGGGGATTGGTATTATAAAATAATAAGAGATCTGTGGGTTCAGTGACGGCCGTTTTAAAGAACTTAGCTGTTTCTTTTGCTGTCATGACCTTTTCAAGGGCGTGCCTCTGTTCAAAATCATACAGGGAAAGATCCTTGTCCAGCAAAAGATTCATCAGGGTCACGGCCATCTCCAGGGCAAAGGAGGTGTCCGCCGTTGTAGTGCTTGTTGATCCCAGAACCAGGGGACGGTGGGATGCGAGCAGGGCTTCGGCCAAACGGTTTTGATCCGCTTCCGGAAATCCGGTATATTCTTCAACGATGTCGGGCTTAAATGTTCTGACAACAGTCGTAAGGTCTTTTAAAAAAGGCCCAGGCAGATGATCGATTGTTTTGGCTTTCAGAATTTGGCGGATCACCCCCAGGGCCACCATATATTCCGTTCCCGCAGTGACTGGGAAAAATTTGTCTGCATTGGCGGCTGTCAGGGACCTGTAAGGCCCGACATGGACGAAAAGCCCCTTTGTACCCTCTTTTAAGGTGTGCATGGATTTGAATTTGCGGATATATTCAACCGGTGACAGCCAGGTCTCCAGAAAATCGGCACCAAATCCCAGAATAAAATCGGCTTTCTCCATATGAAAAGAGGGCAGCATGGGCTTTGAAAACAGGGCCTGATGGGCGGCCCTCAAGGCGTCGTGGGAGTAGGGTTCGTACATGGCTGCGGGACTTGCGCCAAAGGCTTCCAGGGTGGTTGCAAACAGGGCGGATAGGGGGGCAGATGTCATGCCAGTCAACAGTTTAATGCGGTTGCTTCCCTTTTCTGATGCGGCTTGCATCCGCTTTTTTAAAATGTCAAAGGCTTGATGATAGGAGATGGGTTTAAACGTCTGGCCTGTTTTGAGTTGCGGCATCATCAGTCTGTCTGGATCATAAACAGACTGCAGGGCAGCCTGGCCCCGGATGCACAGTTTTCCAAGGTTCACCGGGTGGGCGGGATTCCCTTCCAGTTTAATGACGCGGCCCTCTCGGTTTTTTGCAAGGATTCCGCATCCTGCCGGGCATTCCATACAGGTGGAGGCATACCATACCGCTTGTCCTGTCACAAAATCTTCCGGGGCCGTTACCAGCGAGAAAATTTTTTTTTCATAGTCGGACTTGCAGCCATAGGCAACAGAAATGCTTCCGATTCCGGCAGTTTTGAGAAATGCTCGCCTATCCATTATGCGTCCTTTTATCGTAAGGGTGCTAATATATTTTGATACATTTTTCCTATTCAGAGGCCATTTGAATTTTCCTACTTCAGTGGGTCATTTGAGAAACCCGGTCTTGAATCAAAGAACCAATAGATTTTTATTTCCTTGCTGAATGAATCACTGCGATGCCATTTGTCAGCTTCTTGACTTTGATATCCTTAAAACCAATATTTTGTAAAATCAGGCTTAACTCTCCGGGGAGTGGAAACGCGCGTATGGATTCGGGAAATGCCGTGTAGGCTTCTGTTGAGCCGGTGATGAGCCCCCCTATTAACGGCATTATCCTGAATGAATAGAAATCGTAAAGATATCTAAAAAAAGCGTTATCAGGTTTTGAAAATTCAAGACAACACATGGAACCGCCTTTTTTCAACACACGGAAGATCTCCCTGAAACCGGTTTCAAGATGGGTGACGTTTCGAATCCCAAATCCAATGGAAACAGCATCAAATGAACCATCAGGAAAAGAGATGCTTTCAGCATCCCCTTGAACAAAGGTTACCCCATTTATGGATTTACGTTTCCCTTGCTCGATCATTTTCCGGTTCATATCGTACACAACCGATACCCCTTTTTTGCCTGTTCTGGATGCGGACAAACAGGCCATATCCCCCGTTCCGCCGCATACATCCAGAATTTTTTCTTCCGGTTTGATCCTGAGTGTTTCAACGGCCCTTCGTTTCCATGCATAATGAATTCCGCCACTCAAAATGGTATTCATCAAGTCATATCGTGTGGCAATGGAATTAAAATGCCGGTTGACCCGGTGACGCTTATCGGATTCGGCATAGGTGGTAAACCCAAATTTTGCCGTCCGGGTTTCTGATACATGCCCTTCAAATTGCTCGTGTCGTTTTTCTCTATTGTACCATTTGTCAAAATCTAAAATCATTCTCTTGTCCGTGTCCATTTGATATTGATGTGAAAGATTCTTTACTCATAGCACTTGTCACAACAAATGAAAATATTTTTTTATTTGCCAGGGCGTCTTTTTGAACATGGGACTGTCGTAACAAAGAATGGATCAGGAGCCACCCCTTTTACGACAGCCCGATACCCGCATTTGAGGATCGTCCCTCCTGAATTTCGAGCCTGTCAGGATTTATTGTTTGATTTTGGGACGTCACCGGCGTATTATGCATTTTATGAGATATTGCTTATAACATTGACCAGCAATCATACTTTGTGGCTACAACATAAAGCGGGACACTTTTTGGGCATGCTCCTTTGGGAATGCCTATGAAATGGAGAGTCAAAACACAATGGTGATTGAAACTGTCCCAGCTTATGGCGGCAGCCTACTTTGTTGAGCCAATCCAAGGCCAAGGTGGCCGACGTTGTAACCAAGCCTCATCTTAATGAGCTTTACAACTCTTTATGTGTTTATTTAAACGCTAACGATACATTTAACGGGAGGATGATATGAAACTTTGCATAACAGCAACAGAAAAAAACATTGATGCGAACGTTGATACCAGATTTGGCAGGGCACCTTGGCTTTTGATTCTCGACACAGACACAGGCGCCATCATGGAGGCAGTTGAAAACACAGCGGCCGCCCAGACACAGGGAGCTGGCATCGCTACTGCCAAGCTCATGTCAGATAAAAATGTAGCGGCGATTCTCACCGGAAGTGTCGGCCCCAATGCCGCCAGTGTATTTCAAGCAACCGGTGTCAGCCTGTTTGAAGGAATCTCTCCCCAAGACACAGTACAGGAGGCCCTGGCCAAATTTAAACAAGGTGCTTATGGTCAGGGTCAGGCCCAGAACGGTGCATCAACAACGCCTCCCACCGGGCAGGGTGAGGCAAGAGGACGAGGCATCGCCGGCGGTGGGCGTGGTATGGGCGGTGGTGCAAAGGGACGGGGCATTGCCGGTGGTGGTCGTGGTATGGGCGGTGGGGGACGAGGACGAGGCA
>Ga0102940_1001955_pt1 | contig 12703 bp, 14 predicted proteins | sample SalPonR2_C_D1_MG_FD_78215 | JGI IMG/M metagenome (GOLD analysis project Ga0102940, IMG submission 78215) | Salt pond soil microbial communities from South San Francisco under conditions of wetland restoration - Salt Pond MetaG R2_C_D1_MG | ecosystem: Environmental > Aquatic > Marine > Intertidal...
GGAGGCCGACGGACTGCGCCTCGCGCAGCACCTGAAGGAGACGCCCGACGGGGCGGAGAGGCTGCGCGCGGCGCTCGCCTCCGCCTCCCCGGGCCGGACCGAGGGGGAGGAGCGCGCGGCGCTGCTCGCGGCGCTGCCGTCCGGAGAGGCCGCCCCGGCGGAAGGCGGCGCGCACCCTGCCCCGGAGCCCGCCGCGCCCGCCGAAGCGCCGGACGCGGCGCGGCAGCGCAACGACCCCGCCGCGCGGCCCGCGGTCTCCGCCGCGCTGTCCCGGGGGCGGCTGACCCTGAGCGGCCCCGGCGTCGACGCCGACCTCCTCGCCGCGCTCGAAGCCTGGCTGCGCCGCCGCGGGCACCCCGGGGCCTGAGGTTTCGCCGCGAAACCTTTGGTCAGCATTTCTGCCATATGGTTTCGTCGCGAAACTTTCGGTCAGCACTCCTGTCCCAAGGTTTCGCCGCGAAACCCCGGTCCGGGCGCGGGCGCCTCCGCCTCAGTCCAGCAGGTCGGTGGCCGGGTTCCCGGCGATGTCCACGTCGTCGTAGTAGCGCTGCGCCTGCGCCGAGGAGCGGTGGAGCGAAAGGCGCATCGCGGCCTGGAGCGGCGCGCCGTCGAGCGCGGCCTGGGTCAGGAAGCCCGAGCGCAGGCCGTGGGGGCTGGCGAAGCCCTCAGGCAGCCCGGCGGCCGCGAGGCGCGTCTTGACGATGCGGTAGATGCCGTCGGGCGAGAGGGGGCGGGGCAGGGGGCGGCCCGCCTTGCTGATAGGGCGGAACAGCGGGCCGCCGTCGATCCCGGCCGCGTCGATCCAGGCCACGACCGCGCGGGCGGCGCGGCCCTTCAGCACCAGTTTCGGCGTGGCGCCGGGGGCGGTGGTCTTGGTCTCCACGAGGCGGATCCAGAGCAGGCCCTTCGTCGCGAACTCCTCCAGCGAGACATCCTCGCGCCGGAGCGCCGACAGCTCCGCCCGCCGCCGCCCCCCGCTCGCCCAGGCCAGCAGCAGCAGCGCCCGGTCGCGCAGCCCGGGCAGGCCGGGGCCGCAGGCCGCGAGCATCCGCTCCAGCACCTCGCGGGTGATGGGCTTGGCCGATTTCGGGGCGGGCGGCCGGGCGGCGGCGCGCCGCGCCTTGCCGCGGGCCTGCCGGAGCGCGGGCGCGTCGAAGGGGGAGGGGAGGTTGCGCATCCGGTGAAAGGCGCGCCACGACGCGATCCGCCGGTCGAGCGTCGAGGGGGCGGGGCAGGCGAGCGACCGCCGGAGGCCGGCGGCGATCAGCGCCTCGGCGGTGCGTCGGCCCGCGTCTTGCGCAGGCGCCGCGCCGAGGTCGCGCGCATGGTCGAGCACGAAGCGCAGCGCGACCGTCTCGGCCTCGGGCCAGGCAAGGGGCGTGCCGAAGGAGGCCTGTTTCCAGGCGGTGAGGTAGATCAGGTCGCGCTCGTAGGCGCGCAGCGTGTTGGCCGGCGTGCCCCGGACGTAGAGATCGTGCAGTGCAGCCTCGTCGGCCTCGGTGAGGGCGGGGGCGGGGATCGGTCGCTCGGGCAGGTCCATCATGCGTCTCGGGCCTCGGCTGACGGGGCGGGGGGCGTCCGACAGGGAGGATGGCGCGGCGTTCCCGCGAAGAAAAGCGGCCTTAAGACCTTTATCCCCGATAACTGCGCCTTATCGGGTGTGATGGCCCCTTCGGACAAAACCCCGCAGAAGTGCGCAGAAGAGGTGAGAAATGCGCATCCCGAAAGCCGAGATCCTGAATTGGCGGGTCAGGGCGGTACCGGCCGAAAAACCCAGCCGGGCCCCTACCGGGTGAAGCGGGTCGCGCCGGCCGTCGCCGCGCAGCTCACCACGTCGTCCCGGAGGACCAGACCGCTGCCCTCGATCATGCGGCGGGAGGGAAGGTTGTCCTCGGCGGCGTACTCGACCACGGCGGCCGCGCCGTGCCGCGCGATCATGGCATCGACCACCGCGTCGTTTACCGCCCGGCCCAGGCCCGCCTTCCGCGCCGCCGGATTCACGGCCACGAGACCGCACCACGCCGTCCCGTGCCAGAGGCTGTGGGCGTTGAAGCAAAAATGGCCGAAGGCGACGGCGGCGAGGGCGCCTTCGGCGCTGCGGGCCGTCGCGAGGACCGAGGGGCCCGACCGCCCGGCGAGGATCCTGGCCGTGAAAGGCCGTATGCCATGGGCGCGCAGGAAGGCCATGGCCTCGGACACCGTGGCGTCGGGCGGCCGGGTCTCGACGGCGATGACGTGGCCGGCCTGGGGAGGGGCCGGGCGGCGGCGGGTCGGGATCGCCGCAGCCGCCCCGTGGAACACGCGCCAGCTATGCAGGGTGAACCCCCAGGCCGCGACGCGCGCGGCGATGTCGTCCACGGCGGACACCGGGACATGGCGGAAAGTGACAACGCCGTCTTCGCGCAGATGCCGCTCGATCACGTCCCATCCCAGCCGGTCGGGATCGTCGGTCCCGACCACCCGACCGCCGTTCGACGCGCCCGGCGTCGTGGCGAACCAGCCGCTCAGCGCGTCGATCCGGTCGAGCAGCGGGTCGCCGTTCGTGAGGGTCATGCCGTCACTTCCGCTCTCCTGGCGCCCCGCACCTGCTGGCGCGGGGCCGTGTCAGCAGCACCTCTGGCCCGGTCCGCCGGCGCGCCAGAGCATGACCTTGCCGTCCCGGCTCGCGCCGTCCCCGAGTGTCGGAACGCAGCCTGCGAGAGCGCCGGCGACGCAGAGGGCCAGCACGAGAATGGCACGGCCCACGGGGTTCATCGGAAGGTCCCCTGCCTCGTTGCACGTCAGATCCTACGCGCATGCTGACCCTTGGTAAATCTGCGCGCCCGTGATCTGGCAGAAGATGTCGCCGAGCTTTGGACCGGACCGAAGAGCAGGGCAGTGGATCTGCCGCTGTGAAATGTGGGAACGGGCGACGAAGCTGAGGCGTTTTGGCAAGGCAGACCCTTGTCGGGACACAGAGGAGGTCACCCCATGCTCAAAAGGGCCATTGCCGGCGCCGTCGCCCTTGTCACGCTTGGTAGCGGAGCTGCACTTTCGGCAGAGGCGCAGGCCACCGTGATGGACCGCGACGCGGTTGCACTGGGCACCGTGAGCGTCGTGGACACGCCGTCGGGCATGGCTCATGTGCTGATCAGCCTGACGAATGTGACGGCGGGTGTCCACGCGATCCACCTGCACGAGATCGGCGACTGCTCCGCCGACGACTTCACCTCGGCGGGGGGGCATATTTCGGAAGGCGCCACGCATGGCGTGCTGACCAGGGACGGACCGCATCCGGGCGACATGCCGAACGCGACGGTCCAGGTCGACGGGGCACTCCAGGCCGAGTTCTTCCTGCCCGACTTCGACGTGACCGGGATGCTGCGGGACGAAGACGGGGCAGCCTTCGTCATGCACGAGGGAGCCGACGACTACGAGAGCCAGCCGGCGGGAAGCGCCGGGCCGCGGATTGCCTGCGGCGCGTTCACGAACTGAGCCGCGAGGATGGCTCCTTGAAGGTTCGCAGACTTCACCGACCGGCAAACCGGCCGATGTGGCTTACCATTCCAACAAGACGTACCAGACGATGAGACGAGCAGCCCGCGGCGGAGGGGGCGTCAATGACGGAGAATTCGACCGATCCTCAGCCGCACGTCGAACAATCCTGTCTGCTCATGCTGCTCGGCAGTCTCGGTCTGCTCGGCTGTGCATCCCTCGTCGCGGGAACTGTGGTCGCGCCATTCTTCGTCCCGGGCCACGACTGGGTCAGCGACACGATCAGCGATCTCGCCGCAGGTAACTCCCAGTTCATCATGGATTTCGCCCTGTATGGCTTTTCCGGGGGCATTCTGGCCGTTGCGCTAGCCGCTTCGCATGCCCATCAAGGCGGAGCTTTGTGGTCGTCCGGGGTAGTCGCCTTGGCGATCCTTGCGGTGCTCGTCGCCATCATCGGCGCGCGCGACGAATACGGCGATCAGGACACCGGCGGCATCGTAATCCACATCTACCTCGTCTACCTGCTGGGCGCGCTCTTTCTGGCCGTACCCTTCTTGATGTACCGAATCGGCAGCAGCCACCCCAGGGCGCGCCGAATCCTGACCGGGCTCGGTCTGGCATGGGGCCTTGCGGCGCCCGTATTCTTTGTTCTGCCTACATGGGTGGACGGCCTCTACGAGCGAGTGCTCGGCGTGATCGCCTGTGCAATAGTCGCCGTGCTGGCCACCGTGTTCTGGATCCGAGGGGCCTCGGCTTTTCGGCGCGGTTAGAGTCCGACGGGCTATTCGGTCGGGGTTCCGGCCATACTGAACCGACGCGGTGGATGCCCCCGCTCCTCGGCGACACGCTCCACGCGGTGCTCTGCGAGTGCGGCCACGACATCCGCCTGATCCTCGCCCAAGTCCGCCGCCCGGCCCCGCCATCACTTCCAGCCGGTCCACGGCACTCCGGCCCCCGGCAAACGAAAGCTGCGCACCTTCCTGCAAGGCTCCCGCCCCGTGCATCGCCAGATCATGGGCGAGCGGATCAAGCGACGCGCGCCTCAGGAGGGCAGGGCGCCGAGCCGCCGCTTGCGGCGCGTCGGTGATCCCGGCAGGATTTTCGGTCCGAAGAGCCAGCCGACAAGCGTCAGGAGCGCGACCGAGCCGGTCTGCCAGACGAGTATCATCAGCGCCGCGTCCTGTGCGTGAAAAACGCGTAGCCCCACGTTGCCCAGAGCAGCAGCAGCGAGAGCGACAAGCGCCACGCAGAGCCGTGGACGAACGGGAACACCGAGGCGCACCATGGGGAGAAGCAGGAACAAGGGAAGCGAGCCCGTGAGGGCGATGAGGGCGAGGCATTCCGGCTCGGCGGAGATGTCCCAACCTGTGCGGGCGGCGACATCGACAAAGCAACCAACGCCCTGTGACCCGATCCAGACGGCTGCCGGCCCCAATGGGGTGATGGCAATTCGACGGCTGGTGCCGGGGATGCTGAGGGCAAGTGCAGCATGTGCCGCCAGAACGGCGGTCAGAAGAGCGGCGAGTTGCTCCACCCAGAAACGCGAACTCCGCAACGCCTCAGCAAGGTCCGGGCGCGGCGACATCACCAGTACGACGATCGTCACGAAGGCGGCCGAAACTGCAAACCACACACCGGCACGCCGGCCCGGTGCGGGCAGCGGGCGTACGCGGTCAGCGTCGCGGGCAAGACGATCGATGAGGTCTTCGGTCCGCATCAAAGTTCGCCATCCTTCACAAGGGTCTGCAGCTTTCGAGCGGCGCGGTGTACGGCAACCTTCATGGCATTCGCGGTCGAGCCGCTGAACCGCGCCGCCTCGGCGAGCGACAGCCCCCTCAGACGCACAAGGGTGAACGCCCGGCGCTCGGCACCCGAAAGGATCGTCATCGCGCGCGTCATCGACATGGCGTTGACGACCTCCTCCGAAGGTATGTTCGTGCCGGATGCCGGAAAGGTTTCGGCGATCCGCGACGCTTCGTCGAAGAGCCGGCCGGCGCGGCCGCGGCGACGAAAGTGGTCAACCAGCCGATAGCGCGCGATCGCGGCGATCCATGGCCACACCGGCTTCGAGGCGTCCCATGTCGCGCGGGAGGCATGGATGGACAGAAGAATGTCCTGCACGAGGTCCTCGATATCCGCCTCGTCCAGACCGCCCGCACGCCTGCGAAGCTGTCTGCGCAGGCGGGCGCTTACCTCGGTGAGAAAGGCATGGTAGGCGTCCCGCTCGCCCTCCCGACCGCGCCGCATGAGCCCGGCAAGACGCGCGTCGTCGGCACCGACATCGTCCCTTCGCTGCTCTTTTGCCCTCGGCACAGGTACCGCCTTGCTCGCTGGACTCGTGGCAGTCATCCGCCAGCGTGCCTGCGAAGAGGCCGCCCGGGAAGAAACATTTCTGTAACCGAAAGCGGACGGCCGACGAATAATGGACAGTTCGGGGTGAAGTGGCGCCGAACCGACACGGAGGAAAGCATGCAACGCACAATCGCAACCATGGCGGCTCTGGCGCTGGCCTCGAGCGCCGTCTTCGCTCAGGAGTTCGGGACGGAGGACGACGTGACCTATGCGGCCGAGCTCTGGCAAGACATGGTCGAGGCCGGGCTGGCGGGGGACGGCGCGGTGCAGGCCCTGCCCTATGAAGGGCTCGAGCCGCACGGGCTGATGCTGGAGACGTTCTACACGCGCGCAACGATCGACGGGCACGAAGGCGCGCTCGTCATCAAGCGCAACTACGGGCCTGCCGGCGTGACCGCAGACGAAGTTCTCTCCGATCGCATGGGCCACCTTGCCGCCGTCACCATCATGTATCGTCGGGCCGAGGGCTACGACGAGGAGACGGGAAACTGGTTCTACGCGAAGTATCTCCCGGATGGCACCGTGGAGCCGAACCCTGCCGGAGTTCCGCTCGCCGGTCTCGTCGGAAAGGGTGGAGACGCGGGATGCATCCCCTGTCACGCGAACGCCGGCGGCGGGGATTACCTCTACACGACGGATGCCGATCTCGAGTGACGCCGACAAGCCGATCTCCCAACCCGGCCGGTCATGGTTCAGGTGAGACGGGCTCGGCGATCTGCCGGCAGCCAACGCCTGCCCGCGTTCCCTGCGAGGATCGCACCGGCCCTGTCCGCAGGCCGATGGCGCTGCCGGTGCGATCGGGATCGGCCTTGAAGTGCCCGCCTGTCTTGTGACCGGCTTTGTGTTGGGGCCGGATCGCGGACGGCGCGGGCCGCCCGGGCCTTTATGATCGCGGTTGACCAATCGGCCCAAATCCGGCGGGCCGTCCTTGGCTGTGACCAGACTTCAATATCGGATTTTTCCGAATGCACTCGCCGCGGGTCAGCCGTACAGGGGAACCAGTCTCCAATCCCCTGAAGCGCCGCGACCGAAATCCTGCTGCATTCAGGGAGACCCTTCTCACGGCGAAGCGATCGTCCATTTCCTGTTTCTCGCGCGATGTTGTTTTGTCTCAAGCGACCGGTGGACGTAACGTCAGCCCAGATGCATCCCCAAGGAGAGTCAGCGATGAATATACATCCATTGAAACTCACACGCCGGGGCTTTCTCGCCTCCTCGGCTTCGTTGGGAGTCGGCGCCGGCACGGTCTCGTACGCATCCACCGGCGTCCGGCCTCGCAGTCCCGAGAGCGATCCTTTTGTCTACGAGATCCAGCGCTCGGACGAAGAATGGCGCGCCCTGCTGAGTGAGGACGAATATGATGTTCTGCGGCGCGGGCAGACAGAATTGCCGGCTTCGAGTGATATCTGGGACGAGGCCCGCCCGGGCGTCTATGGTTGCCGGGGCTGCAACCTGCACGTCTATTCATCCGATTGGAAGGTGCCGCTCGACAAGGGATGGGTGTTCTTCGCGCATGCCGAGCCGAACAGCGTGCTTACCGATATCGACGGCCCCGAGGAGCGCTACACCATGAATCCAAACGGGCCCGGCAATCAAATCGAGGCACACTGCAGGCGCTGCGGCAGCCACCTGGGGCACATCCTTCTCGTGGAAGGCGAGGTTCTCCACTGCATCAACGGCCGCAGTCTGACGTTCGAGTTGCGCGACGCCTGATTCTCTTTTCAGACGGGCGTTGCGAAGGGCCTGGCGTACGCCGGGCCCTTTCCTTTTTCGGAAAGGCCGTACCACATGGGAAAAGACTCACGCTCGCTCGAGCTCGCGTTATTCAGAAAGAGTTGAATTCGTGAAACATCGAGGCGAATGTCGCTCCGGTCGACGATCTGCCAGCGACCGTGTGAAGGCGGAAGTGAATCCAGCCGTCAACCCGCGGAGTTCGGAAAGCGCGTTCAATGATCAATGCAAGATCTGCGGAGGCATTGGCAGGTCGATAGGGAGTCGCACTCACGAAAAATGAAATCCGCGTCATGGGCTGGAATATGTTTCATGGCGTTTCCGGACAACCAGAGTGCGGCAGCGGAATGGTATTGTCGATGCACCCCGAAGGGTTTTCGGGGTTGCGCAAACCAGATCATCGGAGAATGTCAAATGAGAACCGTTATCATCACCGCCGCCGCCCTTGCCGCCCTGACGCTTGGCGTTGCCGCCCATGCCCAGGAGGATCCCGAGATGCGCCAGGGGTTCGACATGCTGACGGGTGCGGTGTACAACGCGTTGAATTCCCGGGGCTTCGACACGTCCAATATCAACAGTCTTTCGCTGTCGGAGATCGCCCAGATTCGCAATCTCCTGACCGACGACATGGACAACAGCGAGCGTCAGCGCATCGAGCTGATCCTTGAAAGGGCCGCAGCAGGGTAGGCAAGGGAAAAGGCTTCAGGACGACCCTTTCTGGGGGGCCACCGGACGGTGGCCCCACCTGTCCGCTCCGGGGGAGGTGTCAAGGCGATCGGCCTGAATCGCCAGAGGTGCCCGTAAGCCCGGCGGCGCCCCGTTCTCCGGGGCGATCCCCTGGAAGCTCCCGGCAGGCGTAGAGCGAGGTCATGCCTGCCTCTTGAGCTACTCCCTCGAGACCCCCCGAGGGCGCTTGTCGGTGTTGCGCTCCATCGAGATTTTGCGCAGCACGTCGATCCATGCCATCATAGCAATGACATCTTCATGTCCGGGAGGGTTCCGGGAGGGGTGCCGTGATCAGCCGTTTCGAGCGCCGGGAGCCGTCGCGCAGCCTCGCCCGCTTCTATCGGCTCGAGGTCGCCCCGACGCTGTTCGGCGAATGGAGCCTGCGCCGGATCTGGGGGCGGATCGGCACCGAGGGGCGGGCGCGGCTGGAGACCTACCCGACCCGCGCCGAGGCCCTCGACGCCGCGGCGCGGATCGAGCGCCTCCGCCACCGCAGGGGTTACGTGCGCCGGCCCGGCCCGGCCGGCGGGGCGGAGTGAGCCCGGCCCGCCGGCCTCCCGCCGAAGAGGACCGGGACGCGGCGGAGCCGGGCACCCCCGAGGCGGATCTGTGGTTCCTGCCCGGCCCGGACACCGAGGAGGACGTGCCCCCCGGCGCGCCCCCGCTGCCCCGCGCCGATCGCCGCCCGCTCTTCGAGCCCGACGCCTGGCGCCGCGCCGAGGCGCGGGCCGGGTCCGATCTCGCGCGGGTGGCGCTGCTCTTCGGCGAGCTCGACGCGCGGCTGCGCGGGGCGGCCGAGGGGCCGCGCCGCAGGCTCGCCCTGCGCGAGGCGGCCGATCTCTCGTGGTGGAGCGGCGACCGGGTGTCGCTCGAGCGGCTGGGCCTGTGGATGGCGCTGCGCATCGGCGCCCCGGACGAGGGCGCGCAGGCGCTGGCCCGGGCCGGCTGGGCCGGGCGGCGCCTCTCGGGCGGGCCGGCGCCCGCGGCGGGCCTCGCGGCCTTTCTCGAGCGGCCCGAGGACATGCACGCGGCCGGCGAACACGGCGCCGAGCCGGGGGCGGTGGCCGCCCTGTCCGAGCTGCTCGAGGCCGCGGACGATCTGCACCCCGTCACCCAGGGCGCGCTTCTCTTCCATGCCTGGCGGATTCTCGGCGCGCCCCGCACCCGCGACGTGGAGGCGGCGGTCCTGGCCGCGCGCCATTGCGCGGCCATGGCGCGCCGGCCGGGGCAGGGGGCGCTGTTCCTGCCGCTGGCCATGACCGGGGCGGGTGCGCTGCGGGGGCAGGGGCCGCCCGCGCGCAAGCTCGCCGCCTGGCTCGCCGGCGCCGAGCAGGCCACGCTCGGCGCGCTGATGCTGCTGGACCGGCTCGCCGAATGGCGCCGCCGCGCCGCCGCGGCGGTGGCCGATCTATCCGGGCGCACCCCCGGCCGGCTTCTCGAGACGTTCCACGCCTGGCCGCTCGTCTCCGCCCCCCTGGGCGAGGCCGAGACCGGCGCCTCCCGCGCCGCGGTCCAGCGCAATCTCGACAGGCTCGCCGCGCGCGGCGTGATCCGCGAGATCACCGGGCAGGGCCGCTACCGCGTCTGGACCGCCGCGCTCTGAGCGTCCCGGCCCGCCAAAATGGCATGCAATTTCTCCGAAAAACGCCTATCAAATCGGCAAATGACCCGAGGTCAGTGATTCTTGCCGGCGAAAGGCGTCGAGTCGTTCGCGCGTCGCGCGCCCTCACCGGTAGCCCTTTCGGGGGAAGCGACGGGCACCGCCGGGGATATGCGCCGGCACGGTGGCCGCCGGCCATGATGGGGGCCCGACGGGCCAAGAACCACGAGGAGACCTGGCGGAATGACACATCGGTTCAACAGCACGCGGCGGACGGCCCGCGCGATGGCGCTCGGCGGCGCGCTCTGGGGCGGGCTGGCCCTCGCGGCGGGGGCGCAGGAGCTCGACGAGGTCGCCTTCCAGACGGACTGGATCCCGTCGGGCGAGCACGCGATGTATTACGGCGGCTGGTCGAAGGGCATCTTCGAGAAGCACGGCATCGACGTCACCATCACGCGCGGCTACGGCTCGGGCGACACGGTGACCAAGCTCGCCAGCGGCGGCTTCGACTTCGGCGTGGCCGATATCGGCGCGGTGCTCGCGGGCAAGGCGCGCGCCGGCATGCCGGTCAAGACGATCTCGATGCTCTACACCCATTCGCCGCATTCGCTGTTCGTGCTGGAAAGCTCGGGCATCGACAGCTTCCAGGGGCTCGAGGGCAAGCGCATCGGCATCACGCCGGGCAACAGCCACCGGCTTTACTTCCCCGACGTGGCCGCGCGGGCCGGCACGGACCCCTCCGAGATCGTCTGGGTGAACACCGACGGCGCGGCCATGGCGCCGCTGCTCATCCAGGGCCGGATCGACGCCGCGCCCTTCTACTCGATCCACCACTACTACCAGAACAAGGCCGCCGAGGAGGCGGGCGAGTCCATCAATGTGCTGCCGTTCGAGGAGGTGGGCTTCGCGATCTATTCCGCCTCGCTCGTCTCCAGCGAGCGGATGATCGAGGAGAACCCCGACCTCGTGCGCCGCTTCATCGACGCGGTCCACGAATCCTTCGAATGGGCGCGCGACAACCCCGAAGAGGCCTGCACGCTGCATGTCGAGCGGGTGCCCGAAGTGGCGATGGACGATTGCATGGGCAGCCTGTCGGCCACGCTCGACTTCGTTTTCAACGAGCATTCCGAGGCGACGGGCCTGGGCCAGTACGACCCCGAGCGCCTCGCCTTCACCTGGCAGGTCGTGGCCGGTGCGCAGGAGCTCGACCCCGAATGGGATCCGATGCAGGCCGTCGACACCAGCCTCGCGGACTGAGCCGCCGCCCCGCCGGCCGGAGCCCGCGGGCTCCGGCCACTCCTCACGCGAAAGGCAGGCCATGATCTCGCTGAGAAACGTCTCCCGCCGGTTCGAGAGCAGCGACGGCGGCATCATTCACGCGCTCGACTCGGTGAACCTCGATGTCGGGCGGCACGAATTCGTCTCGCTCGTGGGCCCCTCGGGCTGCGGCAAGTCCACCCTGCTGCGGCTGATCTCGGGGCTCTTGCCGCCGTCCTCGGGCGAGGTCGAGGTGGGCGGCGAGGCGGTGACGGTGCCGCGCGTCGATACCGGCCTCGTCTTCCAGAGCCCCACGCTGCTGCCCTGGGCGAGCATCGAGGAGAACCTCCTCTTTCCGCTGCGCATGCTGCACCGCCCGGTCGACGCCGCCGCGCGGCAGACGGCGGCGGAACTCCTGGAACTCGTGGGCCTCGGCGGCTACGGCGGCAAGCGCCCCTCGGAGCTGTCGGGCGGCATGCAGCAGCGCGCCGCGATCTGCCGGGCGCTGATGCACGACCCCGGGACGCTGCTGATGGACGAGCCGTTCGGCGCGCTCGACGCCCTGACGCGCGAGGAGATGAGCCTCGAGCTTCTGCGGATCTGCGCCGAGCGGCCCAAGACGGTGGTCTTCGTCACCCATTCGATCGTCGAGGCGGTCCTGCTGTCGGACCGGGTGGTGGTGATGAGCGCACGCCCGGGGCGCGTGCAGGAGATCATCGACGTCCCCCTGCCCCGCCCCCGCACATTCTCGATGGAGCGCAACGATGACTTCCAAGACCGCGTCGAACACATCCGCGGCCTCATATTCGGAGAGCGCGCCGTCGCCTGAGCGCAAGGCGCGCCAGGCCCTCGTCCTGCTGGCCCAGTCGGCCGCGGTGCCGGTGCTGTCGCTGATCGCGCTGTTCGCGGTCTGGGAGGCGGTGGTGCGGGTCTTCGACCTGCCCGTCTTCCTGCTGCCGGCGCCCTCGGTGATCTGGCAGGCGAGCACGGAGCAGGTCGGCACGCTGTTCGGCCATACCGTGGTGACGCTCCGGACGGTGCTCTACGGCTTCTTCGTCTCGGTACTGATCAGCCTGCCGCTGGCGGTGGTGATCACCTCCTCGCAATGGCTGGCCAACGTGATCTATCCCGTTCTCGTGCTCACCCAGTCGATCCCCAAGGTGGCGCTCGCGCCGATCCTCGTCATCGCGCTCGGCGCCAACGAGCTGCCGCGGATCGTCGTCACCTTCCTCGTGGCCTTCTTTCCGCTGGTGATCGCGGTGGCCACGGGGCTGATGTCGGCGCCCAAGGAGCTGATCGAGCTCGGCCGCTCCTATCGCGGCTCGGGCTGGCAGATCCTGATGCGCATCAAGCTGCCCTTCGCGGTGCCGATGATCTTCTCGGGGCTGAAGGTGGCCGTGACGCTGTCGGTGGTGGGCGCGGTCGTGGGCGAGTTCGTGAACGCCGATGCGGGGCTGGGCTACTTCATCGTCACCTCGACCGCCTTCTTCGAGACGCCGCTTGCCTTCTCGGCGCTCATCATCCTGTCCTTCATGGGCATCCTTCTGTTCCAGCTCGTCTGCA
>Ga0102940_1001957_pt1 | contig 12696 bp, 12 predicted proteins | sample SalPonR2_C_D1_MG_FD_78215 | JGI IMG/M metagenome (GOLD analysis project Ga0102940, IMG submission 78215) | Salt pond soil microbial communities from South San Francisco under conditions of wetland restoration - Salt Pond MetaG R2_C_D1_MG | ecosystem: Environmental > Aquatic > Marine > Intertidal...
ATGATTATTTTTGCCCGCAAACATTTCTCGAGACAATATGCCGGGTTGTTTTCATTTTTTATTCATCTGGCAATTTATATCAGGGCAGGTATCGCCGCTGTGCATCGTTTGGTAAAAAAATTATGGTTGCCAATTCTCGATTTTATTTTGATGTGGACCGGGTTTATGCTTCTGCTGCCATACTGGGAGACCTATCGTTTCGACCCTGGCTATTATCCTGATTCGTTAATTAACTATATTGTGCCGGGATATATTTTGTCATGGCTGGTAGCCATGTATTATTCAGGCGGATATGAACGGCCGGTGAGCTTGATTAAAATAGGCAAGGGGCTGGGTTACGGAACCATATTTATCCTGGTGGTTTATTCATTGTTGCCCAACAGCATGAGATTCTCAAGAGCCATTATTCTGTTGGGGGTTGCGATGTCGGGGTTTATAATATTGTTTGAGCGTATTGCTCTTCACTTTCTGAATAACGAAAAATATAAGCTTGGAACGCGCAAGCCCAAACGGGTTGCTATTGTTGGGCTTAAGAAAGAGAGTGCCCGGGTATATGATTTGCTCAGTAAAACAGGGCTTCCGTTCACCCTGGCTGGCTATATTTCAACTAAATATAAACCACGTTCAGAGCGTTACCTGGGGGCTGTTTCGCAGGTGCGCGAAATTATCCGCATCAACCAAATTGATGAGCTTATTTTTTGTTCAGAAGATATTTCGTCACAAACGGTAATTCGGACTATGTTGCAATTGTCCGATTTTAAGGTTGATTATAAAATAGCACCACCTGCCAGCGTATCGATTATCGGGAGCAATTCCATAGAAACAGCCGGCGACCTTTATGTAGTGAATGTAAACGCGATTACGCGTGAGAAAAATAAACGCAACAAACGGCTTTTTGATGTCGTGTTTGCACTTTTTCTGTTACTGTTTAGTTTTATAACCATTTGGTTTGTTGATAACAAGAAAGGGTTTTTTAGAAATGTTTTCAACGTGCTTGGCCGGAAATACAGCTGGGTAGGTTACCATCATATAAATACAGAATTGTACCTTGGGCTTCCTGTGATTCGCAAGGGTATATTGCAAACTACCGACTTGCTGAATGTTGAATCCCCCGAAACCGATGTAATTGATAGGCTGAATGTTTTTTATGCCCGCGATTACAAGGTTTTAAAGGATATTGAAATTGTTTTTAAAGCATTTAAAAAAATAGGGAATTAATGAATATTCAATATAAGACCATAACACTCAGAGCTTTTGAGCCGGAGGATGTTGATCGTTTGTATGCGTGGGAAAATGACCCTGAAAGCTGGCGGGTGAGCAATATCCATGCGCCTTTATCAAAGCATAACCTGGTGCGCTATGTGGAAGCATCGCACCGCGATATATGGGAAAGTAAAGAAATGCGGCTGATGATTGAAAATGCCGATAAAAAGCCGGTGGGTACTGTCGAGCTGTTTGATTTCGATCCTTATCACTCTCGTGCCGGTGTAGGGATAATGATTTATAATAAAAAGGAACGCCGAAAAGGAAATGCCGGACTGGCGCTTGAAGCACTTTCGCTTTATGCCCGTAACGAGCTGGGGATTTTTCAGCTTTATGCCAATGTTTCCGACAGCAACAAGGCCAGTGTAAACCTTTTCAGAAAAAATGGATTTGAAGTAACCGGCGTGAAGACGAAATGGCTCCGTACTCCTGGTGGCCGTGAAGATGAAATTTTAATGCAAAAGGTACTTTAATTCATCGACCCTAATGTTAACGTGACCCATAACAAACAGCCGAAATTATAAAAAAAGCCGGAAAATTAGAATTTCCGGCTGAAGTCAAGCTTGTGCGCTTGGGGTGCGTGGTTGGAAAAGAGAAAATTAAACTGGTTTTGATTAAGCATTACAAATATACATCATGACATATGCAAAGTCAAGCGTTTTTTTAATTTTAATGAATTTTCTTTATCCATTATTTTTCCCGGGAAAAAAATCAAATTAATAAATCCATTCCTTTCTTAAAATACTAAATACATCCAAATCAAAATATTGATTGTTATAACGCTCACCGGCCCTTTCAATTCCTTCAAAAGTAAAACCCAGTCTTTTGGGAATTTTGTTGCTTTTGATATTGCCTGCAGCACATTTAATACAAATACGGTTCATTCTCATATGGCTAAAACAAAATGACACCAACTTTTCAACCGACAAGGTAACAATACCTTTCCCTGTCATTTTTTCAACAAGCCAATATCCTATTTCAGCTTTGTGGTTCAGGTAATCAATATCTTTCAGCCCAATCAATCCTGCAAATTCATTGTGGTAACCGATGGTGAATACCTCTTGTCGCCACTCAGCATCATCAACAATCGCTTTAACAAAAGCACGGGTATCCTGTACGCTTTTTGTGGCATCAACAAACGGCAACCAGCGTCTCAAAAAAGTACGATTGTTATTAATTGCATCGAAAATAGTTTCTGCATCGTCAAGACCCATGGGGTTCAAAACGATACTTTTGTCAACAAAAATTTTTTGCATTTCCATTTTTTCTATTTTTGAAGTGATAAATTTATCAGATATATTTTTAAAACCGTAAACAAATGAACATAAAAAACTATTTTTTGTATATGATACTCATCGTTTCGATGATGGCTTGCAGCGGTAAAAAAACCAATGCAGGGGATAGTGAAAGGTCTCAAATCCTAATTAAAACAGCATATGGCGATATGCTGGTGGAGTTATATGACGAAACCCCTCAACATCGCGACAATTTTTTAAAATTGGCGAAAGAAGGTTTTTACAATGACTTACTTTTTCATCGTGTAATAAATGGATTTATGATTCAGGGCGGTGACCCGGATTCAAAAAATGCACCAGCAGGCAAAAGATTGGGAGGCGGTGGCCCCGGATACACCATCCCTGCTGAAATTGTTGATGGGCTTTACCATAAAAAAGGAGCTTTATCCGCAGCCCGCCAGGGCGACAATGTAAACCCCGAGAAAAAATCATCTGGTTCGCAGTTTTACATCGTTCAAGGAAAAATCTGGAATGAAGAGATGTTGGGTAAATTTGAAGAACGTCAAAAATTTCAGGCTGTGCGGCAAAAAGCCATGGATCTTTATAACAACCAAATGGACGATGTTAAACGTTTTCAGAAAAATAACATGCAGGACAGCATCATACAAATGCGTATCGATATTCAGGAGGAAGCTGAAAAGATGGTTGATAGTTCCATGTATCAAATTAACACCGAACGCCGCAAAATATATTCAACAATTGGAGGAACACCTCAGCTTGATGGAGGATATACTGTTTTTGGCGAGGTTGTTGAGGGGCTCAATGTAATCGATTCTATTGCGGCCGTAAAAACAAATAAAGCCGACCGGCCTCTTGAGGATGTAATAATGGAAATGAAAGTGATAAAAGAATAAACTTTTTTATGCTGAAAAGATTTTTGTTTGTACTGTTTTTATCAGGTGTTATTCTTCAGGTTAATGCACAAACTTATCATGCCGGAATATCGACCAACATGGGCGATATGACGTTTGAGCTTTATGACGACACACCACTGCATCGTGATGCTTTTATTGAGCTGGCACGTAAGGGGCATTTCGAGAATACCCTTTTTTATCGGGTCATCGAAAATTACATTATTCAGGGCGGATCAAAAGATTCTCGTAATGCACCGCCTGGAAAATTCATAGGATATGGCGACCCTGAAAAAACGGTAAACGATGAAATATTTGATCATCATATTTGTAAAAAAGGGGCGCTTTGCGCTCCGCGCCAGCCCGATGAAGTGAACATTTTTAAACAAAGCGACATTTCACAATTTTTTGTTGTACAGGGTACAACCTTTCGTCCTGGTCAGCTCGACACGATGGAGCTTGCCGTTAACAGGCCTATTAAAAAAAGAATTTACCGAAACATTTACACGCCGGATAAGAAAAAGCGCCTGAAAAAATTGAAGAAAGAAGAACGCTGGGATGAAGCTCGTGAACTTGCCAGTGCTATAAAAGACGAAATTGATGTGCGCTATGAACTTGCTGAGGGTAAGCTGATATTTACCGAAGCACAACGCGAAGCTTACACGACCATTGGCGGAGCCCCGCAGATTGAAAATGAATATACCGTGTTTGGTGAACTAATATCGGGAATGAATGTAATTGATAAAATTGCAACGCTTAAAACCGACGAAAACAACCGCCCATACACCGATGTAATTATACACGTAACAATTAAAAAAGTTAAATAATGCGTTTGTTTGCCTATATATTAACCTTCGTTATTCTTGTTTTATCGGCTTGTTCGGATACGAAAAAGCAGAACGAGCAAACAAGTAACAATGAACCAAACTCAAAAGAAAAATCGCAGCGTAAAAATGACGGCTATTCTGCATTGGCAGAATCGGTATTCGAAATAAAAACTTTCGATGGGGATCGTATTCTCGAAACAGGAAAAGGATTTTTAGTAACCCCCACCACTATTGTTGCTCCTTTTTCGCTATTTTCCAGGGCAAACCGTGCCGTTATAGCACCCATAAATGGAGGAAAACAAACTGAAATTACAAACTTCTATAATTACGATAGGATAAATAATCTTATTCTGTTACGGGTAAACGAGTATCCGGCTAAACCGTTAAAGTTATATGGGGCCAAGAAACCCAAAGGTCTTAAAACGGTGGTATTGGGTAAAAAAGTTGGAAACCGTCAACCTTTATTTGGAGGTTCTTACCTTGAGGAAAGAGTATTACAAGGCAGGAAATTATACAGCATATCAAACCGGATTGGAAAAATAAGCACCGGCACACCGGTTTTTGTTTCTAATGGGGCTGTACTGGGAATGGGAATTTCGGAAGAAGTGATGTACGAACGACAATATTTTGCTGTGCCAGTGAATGAAATTCTCACTCTGGTTAACAAAAGAGGCGAACCAAAATCATTAAAATCAATTCAATCGGCAAACTCAGAACGCAATGCATCTGTAAAACGAATCATCCTTGAAACCGATTTTGGTCACATTACCATACAATTATACAATGAAACGCCAGCCTATCGCGATAATTTTATCAAACTGGCTGAAGAAGGGTTTTATGACAGCCTGCTTATACACCGGGCCATTCGTGATTTTGGGATTCAAACCGGCGCAGCCGATACCCGACATGCCGGGCCCGATGATATTGTTGGCTGGAAAGGGCCGGGCTATACCATTCCGGCAAATGTTGTTGACGGACTGTACCATAAGCGTGGAGCCATAGGCTCGCCGCGCAAACCCGATGATAAAAATAACCAGCGCCGCTCCGATGGTTCGCAGTTTTATATTGTAACCGGAAGAACATACACCGATGAAGAACTTGATGAATTGGAAGAAGAAAACAATATTACTTTTACCGATGAACAACGTGAAACCTATAAAACAATAGGAGGAGGGCCGCATCTCGATGGTTCATACACCGTTTTTGGTGAGGTGGTTTCAGGAATTGAGGTGGCCGATCGCATTTCAAAGTTGCCTGTAAAAGGTGATTTTAGGCCAATATCAAATGTACGGTTGAAGAAAATCCGGATTATATACTGATTGTTACCAATTAAAGCACCATTCCAATACCAAATAACGATGCAAATAAAAAAGTTGTCATGGCAAGGTTTTTCAACTCGTTATTTAATTCTTCGGGCGATTTATGGCTGAAAATTCGTAAAATATTGCGGATAAAGAGCGGTAGTGTTACCAGATAAATGAACTGCCACCCACTATAAAATGAAGAAAAAGTGAAAACAACGCTCAAAAACCATCCAACAGCAATGAGCAATACATGGTAACGGCGTGCAAAACGGAGCCCGTATTGAACGGCCAGCGTATTCTTACCTGTTTCTTTATCGGTTTCAATGTCGCGCAGGTTGTTGATATTTAAAACACCAGTGCTAAATAAACCTATGACAGCTGCCGGGTATAGTAAGCGGGGTTCAAACCAATGGGTATGCAGAAAATAAGTACCCAAAACACCAACCAACCCAAAAAATATAAAAACGAAAATATCGCCGAAGCCTTTATATCCGTATGGATTACGGCCAACAGTATATTTTATGGCAGCAATAATCGCTGCAGCTCCAATTCCAAAAAACAACAGAATTTTGTCCCAGTCAAGGCCGGCCAATCCAAAATAAATTAACAATGATCCTGAAATGACCGACAGGGACACAAAAACGATGATCATTCGTTTCATTTCGGTACGGCTTACCATACCCGAAACGGTAACCCGTTTGGGGCCGACCCGCCTGTCGGTATCTTTTCCCGAAACGGCATCGCCGTAATCGTTCGCCAGGTTCGAAAGTATTTGCAGAAATGTTATGGTGAGCAGGGTTAGCACAAACACCGGCCATCTGAAAGCACCGTGCCCCAATGCCAGCATGCTGCCCATTACAGCATTGGCCAGCGCTAAAGGGAGTGTGCGCAGACGAAAAGCCTGTAGCCATATTTTTGTTTTTCTTTGCATTTGAAGTTGGCTTGTGCTACCCAAGCTTGCTGATGTGGTCTAACTTTTCAATGTCGAGAACTTTCACTTTGCGCCCGTCTATTGCAATAACTTTCTCGTTTACAAAGCTTGAAAGGGTGCGTATTGCATTTGAAGTGGTCATGTTGGAGAGGTTGGCCAAATCTTCGCGCGACAAGTAAGCTTTAATGGTCGTTCCGTCGGGCTCCATGCCATACTTTTGAGTAAGAAGGATAATAGATTCGGCAAGGCGGCCTCGAATGTGTTTTTGTGTGAGCGTTACGGTGCGTGAATTAGAGAACCCGAGTTCTTTGGCAAGCTTGCTCAGCAATCGCAGGGTGAGTGCATGGTTTTTAAGCAAACTGTCGTAAAAGTATTCTGTTTCTATAAGGCAGATAACAGAATCTTCAAGGGCAACGGCTGAGGCAATATGGGGTTCTCCAGCCAACAGTGCGCGATAACTAACAAAACCTCCGGGCTTTATCATTCGTAATATTTGTTCACGTCCGCCAACCCCTTCTTTAAATATTTTTACTTTGCCGGCCTCAAGGGTGATAAAACCCTGTGGGCGGTCACCCTCCTTAAAAATTAAATCGTTTCGTTTCACCTGTACTCGGGTGAGGTGATTCTCCAATTCAACTTTTTCTTCTTCGGCAAGATATTTATAAATTGATTTTCGCGGTTCTTGCAATGAACTTAACCCCGTTTCAGCATTAAGCATAAAGACTAAAATTTATGTTGTGCAGCATCAAAGTTAACTTTTTTCTTTTATAAGATACCTTTTTAAAATATTTTTTGAGCTCTAAAAAGATAAAAAGGCAACAAAAATGCGAATAACAAGTAAAAAAATACAAATAAACGATATGAAACGAACATGATTTTTTTTAATAAATTAACCGTTGTATTTAGCCACCAAAGGCATTTTACGGCCAAAACCAAATGCTTTTGACGAAATACGCAAAATGGGAGGTGTTTGAAAACGCTTATATTCGTTAATATTCACCATGTGTGATGCCCTTTTTACGGTTTCAGCATCAAAACCTGCACTGATGATTTCATCGGGCGACTGATTAAGTTCAATGTAACGGTACAAAATGTCATCAAGAATATCATAGTCAGGCAGTGAATCTGAATCTTTCTGGTCGGGGCGCAACTCTGCTGAAGGTGGTTTAGTAATAATGTTTTCAGGAATAATTTCACGATGGCGGTTCATATAACGCGCCAGATTAAAAACATCGGTTTTATACACATCGCCTAATACTGAAAGTCCACCGTTCATATCGCCATACAATGTTCCATATCCCACGGCACATTCGCTTTTATTAGATGTGTTGAGCAGTATATTCCCAAATTTATTCGACAGGGCCATCACCAGCACACCACGGGCACGTGCCTGTATGTTTTCTTCAGTTACATCCAATTCCGTTCCTGCGAAAATTGGTGACAATGCATTTTCAAAATCGTCAACAATGGTTTGAATATTGATGGTTTCGTATTTTATACCCAGGTTATCAGCCAGTTCAACTGCATCAGTAATGCTATGGTCTGAAGAGTACTTTGAAGGCATTAAAAGAACGTGAACATTTTCGCTACCCAGAGCTTCGGCGGCGAGTACAGCAACAACAGCTGAGTCAATACCGCCCGACAAGCCCAGGGTGACTGTTTTAAATCCCATTTTGTTGAAGTAATCCCTGATTCCAAGCACCAGCGCATCATTAATTTTAGCTATGGCTGGTTGGTTGGCTTGCACTTCCCGGGGCTGTGAAGCGTCAATGTCCACAACACGGAAATCCTCCTCGAAATAAGCCATTTCGTGCATTACTTCTCCGGAATTATTGATAAACATTGAACCACCATCAAATATAATTTCAGTTTGAGCCCCAACCTGATTTACATACAATAACGGTAATGAGTATTCAACAGCATTACGCACCAGTGTTGATTTGCGGGTGCCCTCCTGATCGAATGAAAATGGTGATGCTGCAATATTGATAACCAAATCGGGATCTAGCTTGCTGAGTTCTTCAAGCGGAGAAGTGATGTAAAGCTTACTTTGGGCAAAGCTGTTGTTGGTTGGTTGCTTATCCCACAAATCTTCACAAACCGTTACAGCTAGTTTCTTTCCCATAAATTCAACCACTTCAAACGATCTATTGGGTTCAAAATGGCGGTATTCATCAAAAATATCGTAGGTAGGCAGCAACGTTTTATGTATTGTTTTCTCTATGTTCTTATTGTTTATAAACAATGCTGAATTATAAAGCCGCTTACCCCTTTTGCTGGTATTAATTGTGGGCGCACCAATTACAACCGCAATGTCAGAGGTTGCGTCAACAACCTTTTTTATAGCCTTTTGCGTGTTTTCGATAAACTCCATGCGCTCGAGCAAATCGTGAGGATAATAGCCGCAGACAGCCAATTCTGAAAAAACAACAAGGTGTGCGCCTTCAGCTTTTGCTTTGTTGATGTGTGAAATTATTTTTTCGGTGTTTGAACTAAAATTTCCGATATGATAATTTAGCTGTACAAGTGCAATCTTCATATTCGTATATTGTTAATGCAGTTTTATATTCACTATTTAAAACATAACGCCAAGAACAAGCCTTAGTGAGTTGAAAACAGAATTTTCATCTAACGATTTTATTTTGGTTACATCGGTTAACCCGTTTGAATACTGAATTCCCATGTTAATAGCCGTATTGCCCCCAATGTCATATTCAACACCACCGCCCATAATCATCGATAAGCTGTAAAAACGGATGTGCCTTTCAGAAATACCATCGTTAATAGCGTCTTCGTCTAATTTATTGGGGACAGTTGTAGCTGAAGCGCTTACGTTAAAAAGATTAGATAACCCAAACTGCCCATAAAATGTCATGCGATAGAAAATGTCTGAGCGTAGTTTTACATTTAATGGTATTTCAAGATAGTTTGTTTTGTAAGTGATTTTTGTTGTTTCGTCAAAAGAAATATCATTGATAAAAAATTCCTCTCCGGTTGTATAAACTGCTTTAAACGAATGGTTAGAAACAAACAAGCCGGTATTTATTGCATAACGCTGGTTCTCGGCGATGTAGAGGTCGGCATCGAGGCCATATCGAATACCGAGTTTAGTCCCGTCATTTTCAATGTCGCCATTGCTTGAGTTTAACCAACTAATGTGTGGGCTTGTTTGAAAACCCAGCCTGAAATTCTGTGCTGATAAGGTGCCGGCTATGATTGACAATACGAATAAGAAAATAATTTTTTTCATGTTTTAATATTTTAATAAAAGCACTTGTAATACAAAAATAGGATGAATTTTTACTAACACAACAATATAGCTCCAACAAGTTCAGTTTTATTAATTTTGTGTCTGCTATTTGCGAACATATGTCGCCATATTGATTTAATAAGTGAAAAAAATAGACAATTATGAAGTATTTGTGGATTTTCATTATAGCTGTTGCTTTTTATTCCTGCCAATCGGATCCGTTAAAGGTCAATGTGTCGGAAATTAAAGTTAACACATCGTTTTACCGCATTGATAGTATTTTATACGGGCATAATCCCGGTGTGGTTCATAACAAATTACAGGCGATGTACCCTAAACACAAATCGTTTTTGGATGCATATGCCCAAGATATTTTGCAATTGGGGGGAGTTGGCAGTCATGCCATGGAGAAAAACCTGCAGCTGTTCCTTAATGATACCGTTTATAGTCAGGTTGGCGATACCATTATCAAACGTTTTGCTGATTTTAACTCAATTAAGGAGAAATTCACTCAAGGGTTAAAGCATTATAAGTATTATTTTCCCAATAAAGAAATTCCGGCTGTTTATGCTTATCCATCAGGATTTAATCAGTCGTTGGTTGTAGCCGATGATTTTTTAGGTGTTGGTCTTGACAAATACCTGGGAAGGGATTGTGTTTTTTACAAGTATCTTGGTCTTCCGCAGTTTAAAATTCAAAACATGTATCCTATGCGCATGGTTGCGGAAGCATTTTATGCCATGGCCGTAACTCAGTATCCTTTTAATGATAAGAACGACAACCTGTTGGCTAATATGATTCAGGAGGGTAAACTAATTTATTTTACCGAAGCCATGTTGCCTGAAATCTCCGATTCGGTTATCATTGGTTATAGCCAAAAGCAACTTGAATGGAGTAATGAAAATGAGGCTGCCATGTGGACTTACCTGATTGAGCAAAAGCTGCTTTACACCAGCGAAAGGCTCGAGATACGGAAATATATTAATGATGCACCTTTTACGACCCCATTTACCAATGAATCGCCGGGGAGAACCGGAGTTTGGCTGGGGTGGCAAATTGTTCATTCGTACATGAAAAACAATGAGGAAGTATCTCTTGGTGAGCTTATGAGAATGAACGATGCGCAAGCAATATTATCTCATTCGGGTTATTTCCCCGAATAATTCAGAAGTTTACAATAACCCTTCATCGGCAAAACTGGTGTAGTTGTTACCTGCAACAATTACGTGGTCGAGAACCTTAATGTCGAGCAAAGCAGCGGCATTGCTGGTTTTATGTGTAATATCAATATCGGCCTTGCTGGGGGTGAGGTTTTGGCTGGGGTGGTTATGTACAAGAATAATTGATGAAACCAGCTTTTCAATGGCTTTTTTCATAATGATACGTACATCGATAACTGTGCCTGAAACGCCACCCTGGCTTATCTTTGATTTATTCACAACATTGTTTCCCCTGTCGAGATATAAAATCCAGAACTCTTCGTGTTGAAGTTCGGAAAGCTCAATAGCAAAAAGATTAAAAACATCGGCGCTGCTTGTTATTTTTGAAAGTTTCTTATGACCATCAAGTTGCCTGCGTTTTCCCAACTCGAGTGCTGCAAGTATGTTAATCGTTTTTGCTTCACCCAGGCCCTTGTACATCATTAGCCTGTCGGTTGATGTTTTACCCAGCACATCCAGGTCGTTGTTAAATTCTGAAAGAATCCGACGTGATAGCTCTACCGCAGATTCTTCACGGTTTCCTGAACCAATGAGTATGGCCATTAGTTCAGCATTGCTAAGGGATGCAAATCCATGTTTCAGCATTTTTTCTCGCGGGCGATCTTCAACAGCCCACTGTTTGATTGATAGTTTTTCGTACTCAGCCATGCTGAAAAATACAGCACATAGTTATTATGAACAATAAAAATGCCGATTTTTTGATGAACAGCTGATTTTAATCCATAAAAAAAGCCTTTCTGTTGAGAAAGGCTTTTTAATATTGTCGTATGTGAAAAACTATAAATTTTTAACATGTTTGGACAGTTTCGACTTCAAATTATCGGCTTTTTTATTATGTATAACATTCTTTTGAGCCAAACGGTCAATGAATGAAGTCACTTTAGGATACATTTCTTCAGCCTCCGCTTTGTCGGTAATGTTTCGCATTTTACGAACAGCGTTACGCATTGTTTTCGCGTAAAATTTATTTTGAAGTTTCCTGTTGGCGTTTTGCCTTATTCTTTTCTTTGCTGATAAATGATTTGCCATTTTCTATATGATTTTAAGAGTAGCCCGTAGGGGATTCGAACCCCTGCTACCAGGATGAAAACCTGGCGTCCTAACCCCTAGACGAACGGGCCAATTTGTTTTTTCAAAATTGGTTTGCAAAAGTAAGAAGATATTTTAATCTTCCAAAACTTTTAACTAAATAATTGAACTTATAATTTGCCTCATGTGCTCTTTTGCTAAAGGCGCTGCAAATAAAACAGAACTTTTTGAAACCACCAAGATTTTCATTAAAAAAATCATTAAAAAAATCCATATTTAAACTATCGTATTCATTTTCTGTCTTTGCCACTCGAAGGCAGCCACAGTGGCAGCGTGCGAAACATTTAATGAAGTACAGTTTCCGGTTAGGGGAATGTGTACTACCATTTCACACTTCTTAATAAAATCAATATCAATGCCCTTCTTCTCGTTGCCAACTACTAAGGCTATGTTATCGGGAAGTTTTGATGTGAAAATATTTGATGAAGAGGATTCGGTTTCAACGGCCACAAGCGAATAATGATCAGGCAGCATTGTGGTCAACTCTTTTTCTGAAAGAAAAACAGATGGCATGACCTGATAACTATTGCCGGCTGTTTTTTTAATCTTCCGAATTGAAATATTATTGTCGCCGTTTATAAATATAACTTTCGAAAACCCAATGTTGTCAGCTAAGCGGATGAGATTTCCACAATTTTCGGGATTCTTTAACTTCCAGGCAATAAG
>Ga0102940_1001959_pt1 | contig 12680 bp, 10 predicted proteins | sample SalPonR2_C_D1_MG_FD_78215 | JGI IMG/M metagenome (GOLD analysis project Ga0102940, IMG submission 78215) | Salt pond soil microbial communities from South San Francisco under conditions of wetland restoration - Salt Pond MetaG R2_C_D1_MG | ecosystem: Environmental > Aquatic > Marine > Intertidal...
TCAAAGCAGTAGTTAATGGCTTGTCTTACTGCTTTTGGAACTACTTGTCCTGTAGTGCTGTCCAAATTAAATCCAAGGTATTCGGTATTCAGATAATGTCCGGTTTGCAGATATATTTTGTCTTTATGTTTTTCCCTTAACTGTCCGTCTCTTGTGAGCAAGGCATCTTTGTACTGTGCGTTAATACCAGAAATGAAATCTAAATTACCCAGCATGAACTCCATAAACTCACTTTGTTTGTCTGTAATAAAGCTGATTACAACTGATTCTATATAGGGTAAGCGTCTTCCTTTTTCGTCTTTTTCGTAGTAATCGGGGTTGCTTTTGAGTAAAATCACATCGCCCTGCTTCCATTTGTGCATCATAAACGGACCTGTTCCTATAGGGTGTTGGCCAAATGCATTCCCGTAATGACTGATGATTTCTTCAGGAACTACTGCGCAATACTTCATCCCAAGTAACCCGATGAATGGTGGAAATGGCTTTTTGAGTTTTATTTGCAGTGTTGAGTCATCCAGGGCTTTGCAACCATTCTTTCCATATTTTTTATCTAAATAGGTGAAAACCCATGCTCCCGGGCTTGATGTGGCCGGATCCATTATTCGGTTAAAACTATAAACAAAATCATCTGCGCTAACTCTTCTGCTACCCGGTTTATTGAAAAGTTTATGCTTATGGAACTTTACATTTTTGCGGAGTGTAAAGGTGTAAAATAACCCATCCTCCGATATTTTCCATTTTTTTGCAATAGCTGGTTTGATATTCAGTAATGAATCAAATTGTACGAGGCCGTCAAAGATTTGATGAACCGGCCAAATAATCGTTTGGCTTCTTGCATAGGCCGGGTCAAGGGTTCCAATGCCTTTAGATTCATTATACCTGAAAACCTTTGACTCATCTGTTTTGTGCAATTTGCAGCCCATTGTAAACAAAAGAGTAAGGGCTGAAATAACTAAAATGTAAAATTTTCCGCGCATTTAATAGCGTTAATGTAATTGAAAAAGGCTAATTTCGTTACAAAACTATAAATATCTGTTGAAATCATGCTGGAAATATTAAAATACATACTACCGGGATTGATCGTTTTTGCCGCCGTCTATCTTGTGTTGCATTATCATTTAAAACAGCAGCGAGAAAAGGCTAAGGTAGAGGTGATGCTGAATAACCGGAAGACCATTATTCCACTCAGGCTTCAGGCATATGAGCGTTTAATTTTGTTCCTTGAGCGGATATCTCCCGAGGCACTTATCATGCGTATTCAGCGGCCCAATTTGAGCGTGTTTGAATTGCAATCAAAATTATTGCAAACCATCAGAACAGAGTTTGACCATAATTTAACACAACAACTTTATGTGTCGAATGATGCCTGGAAATATGTGCGCAATGCGCGTGAGAATGTAGTTAAAATTATTAATAGCAGTGCAGAGCAGCATGACCCTAAAAAGCCAGCTATGCATCTTAGCAAAACTATTTTGGAGGATAGTACAGGTAGTAATGATCCGACAAAGAAAGCTATCCATTTTCTAAAAAGCGAAGGACAGGTAATTTTAAAATCCTGACTACTCAGCTCATTTCAGACTACCTCTTTTTATACGTAAAACTACCCGTTTTTGCTAATCACAACAGTTAAGGTCCTATCTTTTCGAAAGGAATGTTGTAATTTGCAAATTCATGGGACATAGACATCTTTTTTTATTAGCGCTTTTACTCTTTGTCGCTGGCAATTCGTGTGCCCAGTCGATGTGGGGTTCGCTTTTTTCTGAAGATAAGTCAAAAGAGCTGGAATCTGCCTATCAGGGTGTGTCAAGCGATGAACAACAAATTCCATTTGAATCGCTAAAAAATTATGTTAATACCCTTAATGATTATGCACTATTGCATTTTCAGGAACTCAATGATGAATTTCAGAAAAAAATTGTTTCACGTCTGGTGAATACAGATTCAATGGATTTTTATAACAATGAGAAATCATATGATTGGTGGCAGAAAAAGTTCCTGCAGTTGAGTGAAATTATGCCGGTTTTTGTGATACAAAAACAAGTAGGAAAATTCAATAAGCCAATCGATACTTTGGAGATTAAAGTACCCGGAACCGATAAGGTTATTTCGGTTATTGTAAACAACGAGATTATTAAAGGTTATTTGTTTTCACCACAACCAGATAGTTTGTTGGCCGAGCAGGATTTGAGACATTTATATTCCAATGATGTATACGACTTAATTGCATTCTACAGAACAGGAAGAATTCCGAAAAGAAGTGCAGAGGCCACACGAATATTGGCAAAGGATACAATAAAAAAAGAAACTTTCGTTACTGATGTGTCCGACACTAAAAGTAATGATGTTGACAATGCCGATAGAAAGGAGTTTGCAAGCCAGAAAGAACCTGAAACAATTGATGAAAAATCAGAATCGAAGCAAAACCCACCAGCCGATCTCTCGAAGGGTATTGCTTACCGGATACAAATAGCAGCAGCCCGTAATCCGCTTTCAGGTGATGAGCTGAATGCCCGATATCAGGGTGATAGAAGTAAAAAACAATTCAGAGAAGAGGGGTGGATAAAATATTATGTGGCTGAGACACCAACTTTAGATAAAGCCAGAAATATTTTACAAGAAAAAGGTATGCCCCGGGATGCTTTTATTATGGCTTATAAAAATGGGCAAAAAGCACCAGAATACCTGCGCAAAACTTTTGGAAAAAGTTCTAGTGGGTTCAGAGATTTAGCTCCGCTGACTTATAATGGTAAAATATGGGTGGTTCAAATTGCAGCCGATCAAAAACCACTTGAGGTAAAAGATATTAATAGCAGGTATTCAGGAAATAAACCTGTTTACTACATAAACGAGGGGGTGTGGCACAGATACTCAATTGGTGTTTTCGACAGTTTTCAGTCAGCCGATGGTTTAAGAAAAACTTGCGGGGTTTCGGATGCGTTTGTGGCGGCATATTTAAATGGACATCGGCTGGATTCATGGACCGGCAGGCAGGAAAAATTATCTGACGACCCAATAAAATATATTGTGCAGGTGGCAGCATCCTTTAAAAAATTGCCTGATGCGGAATTAAAGGAACGCTACAGGGGAGACAGTACAGTAATCTATTTCCAGGAAAATGGTTACCATAAATATGCTATTGGATACTACAAAACTTTTAAGAAAGCAATTGAAGCAAAAGAAGGCTGTGGTGTTCCGGATGCATTTATTAAAGCCTACCAGGGTGATAAAAAAGTGAGTTTGTTTAAAGCAAAAAATATTACGGATTAAACTAAAAAAACCAGGATATGAAAAAATTAATTTTTTTACAGGCAATAATCGTTATTGTGCTATTAAGTTCTTGTATTAGCCAGAAAAAAGTTTGGTTAATGCAGGATCAGGTACCACAAACACAAACCGAGTTTACCAATCCACGTCAGGAATCATATAAGGTGAAGCCTGGCGATCGCTTATTTATTAAAGTTTATAGTAGCGATAAGCAAACAAGTAAGTTTTTCCAAACAGATCTGCCAAACTTTATGAATAGTACATATCAGTACTTAAATAGCTACCCGGTCGATCCGGATGGTTACCTGAACTTCTCATTTATAGAAAAATTAGAGGTTGAAGGCCTTACAGTCAGGGAGGTTGAAAAGGTTCTTCAGGAAACTCTAAATGAGTATTTTAAAGATGTTACGGTTGTGGTAAAGCTGGTCAATTTCCAGGTAACTGTACTGGGAGAGGTTGAGAATGAAGGTAAATATACAATCAATGAAGAACGTATAAATTTACTTCAGTCAATTGCACTTGCTGGAGGAATTAAAGAGTTTGGCGACCGCGAAAATGTATCGTTGATACGGCATAGTAAGAACGGTTCCAGGGTACATTACCTGGATCTTACGAATAAGAAAATACTGGAATCTGATTTATACCATATTCAGCCCGGGGATGTAATTTATGTAAAATCTTTAAAAAGCAAATCATTCACATACGAGACATTCCCTTATTCGGTATTATTGTCTTCAATGGCCATTATCGTTTCAGTTGTTTCTATTTTAAAATAAACTAAGAATTTAACCCTTTTAATTGCCATTTGAAGATAGGTGATCATGGAGCAAAATCCATCGCAAATACTGGAAGCGGAGACTATTAATGTAAGGAAACTGTTACTAAAGACAATTAGTTACTGGCCCTGGTTTGTTTTGTCTTTAGTTATTGCTGGTGCTGTCGCAATGCTTTGGATTCGTAGCAGTCAGACATCATATGTAAGTTATGCCACACTGCTCATAAAAGAAGATGGTCAATCAATGGCACTCGATAATCTATTACTGAACCAAACTCCAAAGCGAAATATAGCAAATGAGGCAGGTATAATAAAATCTATCCATATTAAGCGAAAAGCGCTTGGTTATATTCCGTCGGGAATATCATACTATGTAGAAGAAAAACTTAAAACAAAAGAGCTTTACTCCAATCCACCGTTTCATATTGAGATTGATTCTTTGCACATTCAGCCCTATAATGTTCCTGTATTTATAAATCCTAATGAGCAAGGCCAGATTCACATAAAGGTGGAAGGTGAGCATGTAGCATTTAAAAAGCCAGAAGGAGGCACGGTTTCCATAAAGCCTGAATTTATTGTTGATACAGTTATTAAGCCTGGTGAATGGCTGGTTACTCAACATATGGCTTTTAAAGTTGATGCACTCGCATTAGAGGGTATCGAAGGTTCATGTTTTTTTGTAATGAACAGTGTTGCCCGGCAGGTCGGATTTTATAGCAATCTGGAGGTTACAATGAATAAAGAATCAGCATTACTTGACCTCTCCTTAGAAACGGATGACGCTCAGAAATCCATAGATTTGCTAAATGCCCTAATAAAAGCATATCTTGATTCAGAGATTGAACAAAAGTTAGACCAGCGTGATGAAACCATTGGTTTTATCGATCAGCTTATTGTTGAGATTTCAGATACACTTGACCGCTACGAAAACCAGCTGACCGATTTTCAGACGGAAAACCTGACCCTTGGTATTGAGGCAAAAAGTGAAGATCTTTATAGTAAATACAGTGATTTGCAAAGTAAGCTTTCGCAGTTGTCGCTGCAACAGCGGTACTATAAATATGTGGGTAATTTGCTTGAAAAGGAGAAAACACTCAGCGACCTGATTTCTCCTGCAACGCTTGGAATCAACGAGCCCATTATAAACGATTTAGTAAGTCAACTAATCGACCTCTATAATCAAAAAAGCGAATATGCTTATAATACGAGGAAGGACAACCCATACATTAATGTAATTGATGAAAAAATATCCAATCTGCAGTCTTCACTTCTTGTAAATATAAACAATAACCTGGAGGCGCTTGAGCTCTCAAGGGAGGAGCATGAAGCACAACTGCAGGAAATAGAAAAGAAACTAGGTAAACTGCCTGTTACCAATAAAAAACTTAAAACCTACGAGCGTAAATTTAATGTAATAGATAATCTTTATACTTTTCTGTTAAAGAAGCGCTCTGAAGCACGTATTGAGCGTTCCGGAACAAGACCTGCCAATGAGGTTATACAATATGCCACACCGCTTACAACTACTCCGCAGAAACGCAGTCCTGTTCAGGTTTTTATTATTGCTATGGTGCTGGGTTTAATTGTACCCTTTGGCGCTATACAACTTAAATCCGTAATCTTTAATAAGGTTGAAGATGAGGATCAGGTGCGTAGTGTAACTGAAATACCATTGTTGGGACAGGTTTTACATGTAAACAAAAAGAATAAAGATGTATTTGCAGATCCGGTTTCAAACGAAGCAGAAGCATTTCGCACTTTAAGAACAAATCTTGGCTTTTTTGCCACGCGTGAGCCTGTTAAAGTTGTGTTGGTGACATCTTCAAAAAAAGGAGAGGGGAAAAGCTTTGTTGCGCATAACCTTGCCAGGGCTTATGCCTATAATAAGAAACGTAGTTTGCTGTTGAATTTTGATCTGCGTAAGTCACATTCTAACGAAAAAGGATTGTCGAATTATTTGAGTAACCAGGCATCGTTGGATGAAATATTGCAAAAAAATGAGCCCGACTTGCACTATGTTGGTTCTGGCCCAACACCTCCCAATGCAGGAGAGTTAATAACCAGCCCGTTAATGAATGATTTGTTTGAGAAAATACGCAATAGCTATGATCTTGTTGTAATTGACAGCCCGCCATTATTACCCATATCAGATGCTTCTATTTTGTCTGATTTTTCTGATTTGCAGCTATTTGTGGTAAGACTTAATTATACGCCAATGGATTTGTTTAAGCAAAGCATACGTAAACAGACTTTCCAAAACCTTAAGCGGCCTCTGGTTTTATTAAACGACATTCAACCCAGAAATTCTTATTACGCTTATCAGTATTATCAGAAGGGGTATTAGGTTATTGAGATTCTTTATTTCTAGAGGTTTTCAGCAATTTTTTCGATGGTAGTTTCAGATTTACACATGGGGCAAAAAATGTGTGTGTCATAAATGTTGAATGATATATTGCAATTTGAGCAAAAATACCAGGATTCATGTACTTCAATATTTCCGCCTTCAATTTTGATGTGCGCATCCCGTACAAGTGCTCTGGCCATTTTTTTTCTGGCGGCGTTATAAATTCTCGTAAGTGTAGGTCTGGAAACATTCATTATTTCTGCTACTTCTTCTTGCTTGAGGTGCTCGTAGTCCAATAATTTTATGGCTTCGTATTCATCGAAGCTTAATGTTATGGTGTCAGAAGTGTTTTTGTTAACAGATTTCCATCCCCTGCCTTTAGGCGGTAAAAAAACGGTTCTTTTTCTGGTTCTTCGTGGCATTAATTGGTCAGGTTGTGCTGATTGCAGGTTATACTCAACTTTTAATATTAAGGTATTTTCCGGTGTGTTTAATTATATTGTTCAGAAAAAGAATATTCATTTCAAATCCATTTTCGTTGTAATACATTGTAATGAAGCTTTCTCCTTCTTGTATAGACCATCTGCGGGACCATTTTTTTTGATCAAATAATACCTGATCTTTGTCATTCCAGAGGCCGGTTCCAAAATCATCGTTCCCATATAACTCTACAACATGTTCAATCAGGTGGGCTACTTTTTTATCTGTAACCTCCAACTCGGCCGAAAAAAGCCTGACATTGATGGGGTTGCTGCCTGTGAAATTATTTTTATCAAAGAAAACTTTAAATTGCACTCTGTCAAGCAAGTCAAGCTCGTCCCACGGTAATTTCCGTTCATATACGATCATGAACATAGCTTCTGTGTCGTAGCTTTCCACTTCTTTGTACTCACCATAAAAAAAAGTTGTGAGGTCGTAGGTGAAAAGATCGAGAATGCTTTTTTCTTTTTTGCTTGTCTCGAAAAAGTGCATATTTCAAATGCTTCAGTATTATTACAAAATTAAAATTTTTTTGCAAAAACCCTAAAGTAGAAGTGATTTATTAACGGCCAGTTAACAAGATTTGTAGTCTTCTTGAGGAAGGTAATTTGGGGTAGCACTTGTTTTATTCGAAAAGCTTTTACATAACAAATAATTGAGTCAAACAATAGATGTTAATTTGGTCTTGATGCCACAACTCCTTTTGTTTTCCAACGACCCGACAGGTAGTAAGAAAGTACAATTACCAGGCCTACAGCCCAACCAATGGGGTTGGCCCACCAAATGCCTTCGTACCCGATTTCTCCTGACAGCCACCAGGCAATGGGAAGCCTTACGGCCCATAAAGATAGTAATGAAGAAATCATGGTGATGATAGTTGCCCCGGCCCCCCTTAAAACACCTATGGTACTGAACATTATCGAAAAAATAATGTAAAAAGAGCCTACAATAAGCAAATATTCAGCCCCTATTGAAATAACGGATTCGTCTTGCGTAAAGAGGGCCATTAACTGGCTTCCAAAAACAACTACGACCAAGGTTACCAATACACTAATTGTAGCAGACATTAATAAGGTTGAAAGATAACCCTTTCGGACTCTTTCTATTTTTCCGGCTCCCAGGTTCTGGCCTACAAACATAGAAAGGGCCGATCCAAAATTCATTGCTGGGAGTGTTGCCAGTGAGTTTAGCCGCATGCCAACACTGTATGCAGCAATTACATTGGTGCCAAACTGGTTTACAATACCCATTAGGGCTGTCATTCCAATGGCTATAAAAGATTGCTGAAATGATGTTGGTAATCCAATACGCAGGCTTTTCTTAAAAATTTCTTTGTCGAAAACCAGGCCTTTAAACGAAAACTGGATAAGCTCGTGTGTCCTGTTCAGGTATACTATAGCTGTTACAAATGCGCCTCCCTGCGAAATTACCGTGGCTAATGCTGCTCCCGCTATACCCATGTTGAATACAAGAATGAAAAGTAAGTCGAGCAAAACATTGAAAATGGTGGCGATCATCAGAAAGTAAAGCGGGGTTTTACTATCTCCAAGTCCGCGAAGAATACTGCTTGTGGTTTGAAAACCAAAAAACACAAACGATCCGCCTATGTAAATACTGAAATAAACCATGGCCTGGGGTAACAATTCCTGGGGAAGTTGTAACAGGCCGAATATTTCTTCGCCAAATAGCAGCCCAAGTGCAGTGATAATTATGGATACGAAAAACATAAAAATGAATGTCGTATCAATTGCTCTTACTACTTTGTCGTAATCTTTTGCTCCAAAAAATTGTGATATAACAATTGTTGCACCTGATCCGATTCCAATTACAAATGAGATTAAAGTGAAAATTACCGGGAATGATGCCCCAACAGCAGCCAGCGCCTGTTTATTGATGAAGTTACCAACGATAATACTGTCAACAATGTTGTAGAATTGCTGAAATAAGTTGCCAATTAGCATGGGCAAAGCAAAACGGAAAATTTGACTTCTTTCACTACCGTTGGTAAGATCTCTCATTTTTTCGCTTTCTCCTTAAAACAATCTCCGTAGTATTACAATTTTTAGCGTGATTAGTTGAATGATAAAATTGTATTTGAGCCTAATTTTTTTACCCGCTATACTCCGGAATAAAGGAGCAAAGATGGTAATAAAAAAACTGTCTGAAGCATTTTGGTATTACTAAAATGCCCCAGACAGTTTGGTTTTTTTACCGGTGTTATAAACTCCAGTAAATAAATTGTTTTTCGTCTACTTTGTTTTTAAATATGCCTTTAATGTCAACAAAAATAGATTCTTTGGTGCCAAGGTCGGAGAAATCTTTAGACCCCATTTTCTTATATGCTTCGTGCTGTACGGCAACACATACCACATCGTAAGGGCCGTCGGTTTTATTGACTATATCGATGTCATATTCCTCTTTTACTTCTTTTGGATCGGCCATCTCATCAATAACATCCACATTTACTCCAAAGCTTTCAAATTCTTTTACAAGGTCTACAATTTTTGAGTTTCGGATGTCGGCAACATCTTCTTTAAAGGTTATGCCCATAATTAATACACGGCTACCTTTAACATTTTTATCCTGCCCCACGAGTTTTTTCACAACTTCTTTAACTACATAAGCACCCATTCCATCATTTATGGAACGTCCGCTGTCTATCATTCTTGGGTGGTACCCAAGTTCTTTAGCTTTATAAAGTAAATAATACGGATCTACACCGATACAATGACCACCGACTAAACCCGGGAAAAAATTCAGGAAGTTCCATTTGGTTCCGGCAGCTTCAAGCACATCAAGCGTGTTGATATCCATTTTGTTGAATACCATAGAGAGTTCATTCATCAAGGCAATGTTTACATCGCGCTGAGTATTTTCAATAATTTTTGCTGCTTCAGCAACTTTAATGGTTGGAGCGCGGTGAATACCAGCTGTAATAACCATTTCGTAGGTTTTCGCAATGTTTTCCAGTGCTTCATCGTCATTCCCTGAAACCACCTTTTTTATTGTGGTTAATGTATGTTGCTTATCGCCCGGGTTAATTCGTTCAGGTGAGAAGCCAACTTTAAAGTCTTTGGCGAATGAGAGCCCTGATTTTTCTTCCAGTACAGGTATGCACTCTTCTTCAGTGCATCCGGGGTACACCGTGGATTCATACACCACGTAGTCTCCTTTTTTAAGTATTTTGCCAACAGTTTCTGATGCGGCAATCAGGGGCTTTAAGTCAGGCAGGTGATGATCATCAATGGGCGTTGGGACTGCAACGATGTGGAAGTGGGCTGCTTTTAAGTCTTCGGGGTTGGCAGTGAACTCTATGTCGCACCCTTCAAATGCTTCTGATTTCAGCTCTCTGCTCGGGTCAATGCCTTTTTTCATTTGCTCAACCCTTTCGGCTTTGATATCAAAACCAATTACTTTGATTTTTTTTGCAAATTCTAATGCAATAGGCAGGCCCACATAGCCAAGCCCAATTACTGAAATGACCTTTTCCCCTTTAGTTATATCTTCGTACATAGGATTGTATTTTTGTTTTAAAAATGTACTTATTTTTATTCTCCAACAAATAAAATTGATTAACAAAGCTGATTCATTGACTATTATTTGTCTACTTTTTTAAAAATGGATGGAAATCACCGGTCAGGCTGCTGATTTTTGCATTTCTTATATCATGTACAATTTCTATAGAGGTTCTCGCGTCGACGGGTCCGTATCCATTGCCATTAAGAATTTCTTCGTAGCTTTTGGTGTGCAAGTCAGTAAAACCACCACTAAATTCTATTTCTTCACCATCAACGGTAATGGAACGGTAAGTACGCTGGCCTTTTTCTTTAATTTCAGCGGGTACATTCTCATAATCGACACTCAAAAACCAACGAACACGCGCTTTTTTTAATACCAGCATTCCTGCTGCATCTGTGTCGGTGAGTTTATGCGTAATGTTTTGTTCTACATCGCCAAAGATCCATGTGAGCATGTCAAAAAAGTGAATTCCGATGTTGGTGGCAATGCCTCCTGATTTCAAAGGATCGCCTTTCCATGAAAAATGATACCATTTGCCACGGCTTGTGATGTAGGTGAGGTCTATATCGTGAATTTTGTCGGGCTGTTGCTCAATTTTTTTCTTAAGCTCCAGAATGGCCGGGTGGTAGCGGAGTTGTAAAATATTATAAATTTTTTGCCCGCTCTCTTTTTCCAGGTCCATTAAACCTTCTACATTCCATGGATTCAGCACAAGTGGTTTTTCACAAATCGCATTTGCCCCTTGTCTTATGGCAAATCGGATGTGTGAATCATGGAGGTAATTTGGCGAACAAATGGAAACATAGTCCAGTGGCGAACCATGTCTTTTTAGTTTATCTACGTGTCGGTCGAAGCGCTCAAATTCTGTAAAGAAATCAGCATCAGGAAAGTATGAGTCCATTATTCCAACACTGTCAAAATTGTCAAGTGCAGCTACAACTTCATTTCCTGTCTCTTTTACTGCTTTGAGGTGACGAACTGCTATATATCCAGCTACGCCAATTATACCGAATGTTTTCATTTATTAATTTTGCTTTTTGTTCAGGTATTCAATTATTTTTTTGATTCTCGCAATATGTGGGCGTTCGTAAATTAGACCATCGATGGTTACTATTGAAAAATCTTTGAGTTTTTCCAGATCGAACCTTTCACTAATGGCAATTGCATGGTTAATTTCAGCTTGATTATAATACTCAATTTCTTGTAGTACCTTTAATTGTGCAGGATGCACTATTATTTTTGCATCGTAGCCCATCTGAAAGCCCTGGTGGCATTCTTTTTCAAACAAATCACGGTCTTCCAGTACCATAGAGGCCATATCAATGGCTTCAATATTACATGCTTTTGCTACGTTTAGCAGATAGTGTCTTGCCCATCTTATATTCTCAAGTGAATATGTCATGCCAAGGTTTGCAGCATAATCCTGGGCACCCAGGCAAAGGCCTTTGAACGGGTATTTCCCCGAAAGCGCCATGTCTTTAACGTGCATTAGCGCTGAAGGCGACTCCACAAGGTAATACCATTCCAGGTTCTTGATGTCATAGTAATTAAAAATGTTCAGTAACTCATCAAGCATCTGTATTGTTTCCGCTTTGGGTATGTAAAACCTTCTGAAGCCAAGGTCGATGAGCCTTTCCAGGTTCTTGTTTTTGAGTTTCCCTGATGATGAATACAGTCTGGGCCTAACAATATACTGCTCACGCCCTTCAATGTTTTCAAGGTTTTCGAATGCCGATTCAATTTCGTTCTCGGCAATAGCGTCTTCAAGATCGAAAACAAACTCGTCTGCCTCTATTTCAGGCATCTTATCAATGAATTTTTTTTGTGTTGCAGGGATAAAGAAATATGATTTAAGCATATTAACTCTCTTTTTTTACTTGTCTATTTTCAAGTATGTAAAAATCTTTGCTTTCGGGACATTGTGCCCGGTTGTGTTCGTCGAAATGAAGTCGGTGGCCATATTCGCTCATCCAGCCTATTTGCCTTGAGGGGTTTCCTACCACAAGAGCATAATCGGGGATGGCTTTGGTCACCACAGCCCCTGCTCCAATAAAGGCATACTTGCCAATATCGTTACCGCATACAATTGTTGCATTTGCACCTATTGTTGCACCTTTTCGGACGGTTGTTTTTGCGTATTGGTCTCTTCTGGGGACTGCACTTCTTGGATTGATTACATTGGTGAAAACCATGCTTGGTCCAAGAAAAACATCATCTTCGCAAATTACACCAGTATATATTGAAATGTTGTTTTGGACCTTTACGTTGTCGCCAAGCACTACATCAGGCGACACGACA
>Ga0102940_1001961_pt1 | contig 12675 bp, 14 predicted proteins | sample SalPonR2_C_D1_MG_FD_78215 | JGI IMG/M metagenome (GOLD analysis project Ga0102940, IMG submission 78215) | Salt pond soil microbial communities from South San Francisco under conditions of wetland restoration - Salt Pond MetaG R2_C_D1_MG | ecosystem: Environmental > Aquatic > Marine > Intertidal...
ACCTAAACAGATGAAGTGCTATATATCGCCCTGTTTATCGATGAAAAATTTTGAAATCGGTGAAGAAGTTGCCCTGCGTTTTCCAACAACATTCATCAACAGAAATATTGGAAAGAAGCCACACCTAAACTTAAAAGCTTTTTTGGAACAGGAATTAATAAATGCTGGTGTCCGAAAAAACAGTATCGACATAGATTCCAGATGCACAATAGACGACATTTCATTTTATTCGTTCAGAAGAGAACGCGACAAGGCGGGACGCATGTTAGCTTTTATCACACAAACAGATAACTAATTTTAAGAGCGTGCGCGTAAGTTTTTCCCAGGGATATGATGCTAAGCTGCCAGATGGCCATATTTTCCCGATGAAGAAATTTGTAGTATTACACCGTCATCTGCTTGATCACGGAATTATTACAGACAAGCAGGTAGTAGAACCATCTCTTGTCGATTTTTCATCACTCTGCAGCGTTCACACCCAGCGCTATGCAACTGCTGTCTGGAATGGAACCCTTACGCGTAAAGAAGAGCGACGAATGGGGCTCCCCTGGAGCAAGAGCCTTGCTGTGCGTTCCAGGCTTGCCGTACAGGGAACACTTAATGCAGGGCTCATGGCGCTTCAGGATGGCGTATCAGGAAATCTTGCGGGTGGAACCCATCACGCCATGCCGGATCTTGGTGAGGGTTTTTGTGTGTTTAATGACGTTGCAGTCGCGATTAGGGTTCTCAAACAAGCGATGTGGGTAAAGAAAGTTCTGGTAATTGACTGTGACGTTCACCAGGGTAATGGTACAGCCGAAATTTTCAGGGATGATGAGGATGTCTATACATTTTCTATGCATGGTGAAAAGAACTATCCATTTAAAAAACCGCCATCAACACTCGATATTGGCCTGCCGGATAAAACCGGTGACGCCGAATACGTAGGAGTACTGACAGATGCGCTCTCGAATATCCTGTCAGAGTTTAAACCCGATCTTATTTTCTACCTTGCCGGAATAGATCCTCTCGAAAGTGATCATTTTGGACGACTTTCGCTCACAAAAAAAGGACTGAGAGACCGTGATCAGCTTGTGATTTCATCAGCAGCTGATAGAAATATACCGATTACGCTTTTACTTTCGGGTGGTTACTCCCCGTCAGTGCGTGAAACGGCAGAAAATCATGCTATACTTTATAAATCGGCTGCAGATATCTATTCATCCCGATTTAACTAGAAATTTTTCTATTTTGACGCACAGAATGAAGCAAACAAGCGACGGTAAAGATCAAAAACGTATTGCTATCCTGGGAGCTACCGGGTCGATAGGCACGCAAGCTCTGGAAATTATCTCTGCATTCAGAAATATCTACCATGTGAGCGGGCTTTCAGCTCACTCCAACTGGAAGAAACTTGCCTCTCTGGCTAACGAGTTTCAACCAGAATGGCTCATATTATCAGATGAAACTAACCGCGGCTCATTCGAGAATGCATTGGATTACACTCCTGAGCAGATCGATTATGGCCCTGACGCTCTTCAGGAGATGTCTAAAGACACAGAATTTGACCTGATTCTGAACGCGCTCGTTGGATTTGCAGGATTCAGCTCTACTTATGAGGCACTCAAAGCAGGAAACAAGGTTGCACTTGCCAATAAAGAGTCACTTGTGGTGGGCGGTGAGCTTCTGACTTCAATTCCAGGGTTTTACGATCAGCTCATCCCGGTTGATTCGGAGCACTCCGCCATGTGGCAATGCCTTGTTGGGGAAAAGATGAACTCTGTCGAAAAAATTGTGATCACTGCCAGCGGTGGCCCATTCAGGGAATATAGCATAGAAGACATGAAATCTATTACAGTAGAAGATGCTCTGAATCATCCGAACTGGGAGATGGGAAGCAAAATTACTATCGATTCGTCAACAATGATGAACAAAGGGCTTGAAATCATTGAAGCTCATTGGCTTTTTGGTATTGACATAGAATTTATAGAGCCAGTAATACACCCTCAAAGCATCATCCATTCTATTATTGAATTTAAAGACGGATCGTCGAAAGCGCAGCTGGGACCCCCGGATATGAAAGTCCCAATTGTTTACGCCCTTGCTCATCCAGAGAGACAGTCGCTTGAGGTTCCAAGACTCGATTATCAAAAACGAATGAGTCTTACATTCGAGCCGGTTGATTTCGATAAATTCCCATGTGTTCAATTAGCAATTGAAGCCGTAAAGGAGGGAGGTATTAAACCGGCCATCATGAATGCAGCGAATGAAGTTGCCGTAGAACGCTTTTTAAACAGAGAAATTCGGTATATTGACATCCCTGTACTCATTGAAAAAGCTATCAATAATTTTAATCAAACTGATTTTACATCACCCGGAGTACTTTTCGATGTTGACCGGGAAACAAGAAAATTCGCGAATACACTATTTAAATAAGCAATGGACTGGATTATAAGTATTTCTTCGACGATTGCAATCTTTATTGCTGCAATCTTCATTCTGGTGACGATCCATGAACTGGGTCACTTTCTGGCCGCAAAATTTTTCAATATGCGGGTTGATAAGTTCTCTATTGGATTTCCTCCAAAGATTTTCAGCTTCAAAAAAGGCGACACTCAATATGTTCTTGGTGCAACACCGCTGGGCGGTTATGTAAGCATTGCCGGCATGATTGATGAATCAATGGATGATGAATTTCTGGAGCAGGAGCCTAAAGAAGACGAATTCAGAAGCAAACCGGTTTGGCAGCGAATGATCGTGATTACTGCCGGTGTTATTTTCAATGCCATACTTGCAGTTATTATTTACACCGGTATTGCACTTTCCTATGGTGAAGAAGTGATTCCCATCGAATCGGTCGATAATTTATATATTCCTGAAGAATCTGTGGCTCATGAGATTGGCTTCAGAACGGGAGACCGGATTATTGGAATCAACGGTGAGCGTGTTGAATATTTCAACGATATATTTAATCCGGCGGCTATTACCGGACGTGACTTGTCTTTTATGGTTATGCGAGATGGATCTGTTCAAAACCTTTCAACCCCACCCAACTTTCTGGATCGTATTGGGGAGGAGGGTTTTCTGAATCAGACCAACACACTGCCGAGCCGTATATCAATGGTTCTTGAAGGAAGTCCAGCAGAAGAGGCAGGATTTACTGCGGGTGATGAGGTTACAGCCATAAACGGAGAACCTATTGATTACTGGATTCAGCTTGTAGAAATCATACAGAATGCTGATGGTGAACTTGAGTTCACCATTCAGAGAGATGGTACTGCTAAAAATATCACAGTAACACCCGACCCCGAAACCAATCAAATTGGTATTGCCCCGCCCAATCCACGGGATGTTTACGAGGTGCAGACATTGAATTATAATCTTGCCCAGTCGATAGGACAGGGGTTTCAAAAGTCAGAAGATACGTTTGTGGGTATCATTCAGGGGATTGGAAAGATGTTTTCAGGGGACATCTCTGTTCGGCAAAACCTTGGCGGGCCTGTGGCAATAGCGAGCGTTACGAAACAAGCAACTGATTCTCGCGGATTCCTGGGATTTTGGGAAATTACTGCTTTTCTAAGCATCACACTTGCCATTATGAATATGCTGCCAATCCCGGCTCTTGATGGTGGACATTTTATGTTTCTGCTTTACGAAGGAATCACACGGCGCGAGCCCAGTGCAAAAGTAAGAATGGGGCTCCAGCAGATTGGATTCCTCTTTCTGATCGGGCTTATCATTCTCGTTACATTCAATGATATTTTGAGGACATTTGGAAGTTAATTTATGATTTCAAAAGAAGGATTTGGAACAATTGCGGTCGTCATAATTTTTTCAGTCATCGTAGGGTTCGGAGCCTCATACCTGCCTGAATTACTGGCATATCTTATTTACACTGCTTTGGGGGTGCTTTGTTTTCTAACTGTCTTTTTTTTCCGTGATCCAGAACGTAAGACTCCGGATGATGAATCGCTGATCATTTCACCAGCTGACGGTAAAGTAGTACTTATTAAGGAAGCGGAAGAGTCGGAGTACATGAACGAGCCGGCAACTCAGATAAGCATTTTCCTGTCACCACTTAACGTACATGTAAATCGTGTTCCATTTTCAGGTGAGGTTGAATATGTAAAATATTCTCCCGGGAAATACCTGATGGCCTGGGAAGACCATGCATCGGAACTCAATGAAAGAGCCCATTTTGGAGTCAAACATGTGTCCGGAACTAAAATGCTTTTCAAGCAAATCACCGGGTTTCTGGCCCGCAGGATTGTCTACTATCTCGAAGAGGGGGACAAAGTAGAGGCGGGAGAAAGATTTGGTATCATGAAGTTTGGTTCACGTATGGATCTTTTACTGCCAAAAAACGTGGATATTATGGTTAAAAAAGGAGATAAAACAGTAGCCGGTGAATCGATTATTGGAAAAGTTCGGTAGCAGATGAAATATCCGATTCAGAAATTACGCTCGAAACAAAAGCGTGAAAAACGCAAAAGGAAGCAGATCCCAAAGATTGTTATCCCTAGTTTTTTTACGTTAATGAATCTTTTTTGCGGATTTCTGTCGATCATTATGGTTGCCGAGGGAAATCTCATGTTTGGAGCATGGCTGATCGTTATTGCCGGTCTTTTCGATGCGCTTGATGGGTTCATGGCCCGTCTTGCAAATGCGACCAGTGAATTTGGTATTGAACTTGATTCTATCAGTGATGTTGTCTCATTTGGGGTCGCACCCGGGTTTTTACTCTATTCCTTTGTACTTAATGAAATATCCATTATTGGAATAATTCTAAGCGCTCTTCCGCCACTTTGCGGGGCAATTCGCCTGGCGCGGTTCAATGTTGATTCGAAATATGCGACCTTTGATTTTTATAAGGGGCTTCCAATTCCTGTTCAGGCAGCTATGGTATCTGCTCTGTACCTTACATTCAACAAGCGACTGGAGTGGTTTTCAGGCTTTGAGCACGGATTTCTCTCATTTATTATTCCGATAGTTGTTCTTCTCTCATTCCTGATGGTAAGCACAATCCCGTTTGATAAAATCCCGCGATTCGACAAAGATTCCATCAAAAAGTATAAAAACAGGATGATCCTATTCTTTGTCTACATTTTGGTTATCGCAATATTCCAGGATATTGGTCTGATGGTTGTGTTTACATTCTTCATAGCGAAGGGTCTGTTGCTTGGCGCAGTAGTATTTTGGAAGCGTGCATTCACAGATGAAGAAGAGCCCCTGGAAGTACCCATCTAAATCAGGTTTATCTGAACCAAACATTCAGAGTTGTTCTGAATTATTTTTAACGAATTGCACAACCTTTTCTGCATTTTTCCTGCTAAGAGGTATCATTCTTCCGTGAAGTTCATTCAGGTAAAGCCAGCCGCTCATATTCTTTTTCTTAAGACGAACTGATTTATCAATTTTGTAAAAATCATTGTATAGAGATCGGTTCGGCATCTCATCAACTTTAATGTCCCTCAGTTCTTTGAGATCTACAGATTCACTGTGTATCGTTTGATCTCTAACTGAGTAAGTGATCATCATATCATTTGGGTTATCATCACTAACGTCATAAATAATGGAAATTTGACCGTCCCTGAGTTTAAAATAGCTTAGAAAACCGATCACAAAAAAGACAAACGCTGCAAGTCTTAGATAGCTTTCCAGGAGCGTATCATTTGTGTAGATAAATCCGGCAAAAAAGAGCAGTGAAAGGATCAGCCCGCCTGTAGTAACAGCAGGCCAGTATTGCGAATATTTTTCTGATACTTGTAGTTGATCACTCATGAAAGAACCCGTTTGTCAATAAATCTACCGTTTGGTGTCATGTATGTATCGAAGAGATTTGCCGTGAGGCATGAATGAACCGGGCAAATCCAAATCTCATCTAAAATCTTGCCGTTATAAGCCTTTCTCAGAGCGTCAAGACCTGACACTGTTCCGTGCTCCTGAGACAATGCTGTAACTGAGGTCCCCTCAATTTTCGTTATGCCGCCATTTTCGCCAACAAGAACCGGCTGTCCAAAGGTTACATTTCCATTTATAGAAAGCCGCTCTTTAGAGAAATGAACGGCACCACCGTGTACGATACATTCATCAGACCCTGGTTTTTCCTGGACAACAGGAACACGTACAAGCATTCCGATGTCATCATATGAGCAGCTGCCAATTTCAATCTGCATCAAATCGTAAAAAATGAGATTTCCGGGCGACAACTCTGTAGCCGGAGTTAGATCATCAATCAATGAACAGGAGGGTGTGTCACCAAGGCCATATTCGACGTCGGGGTACTTTTCATGCAGTAACCTGAAAGCCTCCAGATCTCTTTGAATCGTGTGGTAAACCTCATCTTTGCCCCTTGAGCCGTACGTGCCTCCATCGTGTATATAAAAGCCTTTGAAGGTAATGAGAGGCAATCTGTTTATTGAATTGATGAGATCGTCAATTGTATCCGATTCAAGATATGATATGCCGCTCCTGTTATAGCCGGCATCAATTTCTATCATTACATCTACAGGATTATTTAAAGATTGACTAAGAAACCGGCAGTCTTCTTGTGTTTTAACAAACAATCGAAGATTAGAACGCGAGCTAAGCTCTTTAATACCCTGTATTTGTGCCTTATAAAAGGGGAAGGCAATTGTGATATCCGTCCATCCATCCCGGGAAAAATAACGGGCCATGTCCGGAGTAGAGACAGTAATAGCCGAAACTCCTTCGTCTTTAAACCACTTACCCACTTCGTGCGACTGGTGAGTTTTAAAGTGCGGCCGGCACGCTGCGTTATTTTTCCCGGCCCTGGCCACAAGCTTTTTTATGTTCTGACGACAGGTATCTTCAAATATAACGGCCTGCGGCCTGTTTAAGATCTGCATAGTCGGTCAATAAGAATTTATTTTGTTTTCTAAATTATTTTAGCTGGAAAATTATATCAAAATATGAAATGCAACCGAGCTTTAAATCTGTTATTTTTTGTTTTTTAACGGACACAACAAAGTGTGAAAAAAATAATTGGCAGAATTGAAAAAATAGGGTTCCCGAGCTGGTCTGTCGGCGAACTTGACGCAAAAGTTGACACAGGGGCATATACATCAAGCCTGCACTGCCACAAAATAGAGGTTGTAACCAGAGAAAATAGGCAGTACGTTCATTTTTCTCTTTTTGATCCCCTGCACCCGTCTTATCAAAATCGTGTGTTCGAATCTAAGCTTGAAAAAATAAGGCATGTTAAAAGTTCAAATGGCACTGTGCAAAAACGATATACGATAAAAGAGTCAGCTATCTTTGCCGGTAAAAAACGCTCTATTGAACTCACATTAACTGACCGAAGCGCAATGAAATACGACCTGCTCTTAGGCCGGAAATTTTTAGAACATTTTCTTGTCGATGTCTCGAAGAAATATTTAATGTCTTAATAATAAATTAATGTCAGATAACCAGTTACACATAGTCGTACTGTCCAGAAATCGCTCACTTTATTCAACTCGCCGTCTTGTTGAATCCATTGAGTATAAAGGACACAAAGCCACCGTATTAGATCACTTAAAATGTGATATTGTGATCGAACAGGAGAACCCCTGCATTTATTACCAGGGTGAGCTGATTGAGGGAGTTGATGCAGTCATCCCCCGAATCGGAGCCTCTGTTACATTTTATGGAGCATCTGTTGTTCGTCAATTTGAAATGATGGGAATTCCAACTGCGGTTGAATCTCAGGCGTTGGTCCGGTCCCGCGATAAACTCAGAAGCCTTCAGGTATTGGCCCGTTCAGACGTGGGCATGCCAAAAACAGTATTTACAAACTACTCCAAAGAAGTGAAAAAAATTATTAACAGTGTTGGAGGAGCACCGCTAATCGTTAAACTTCTGGAGGGGACACAAGGGTATGGTGTGGTATTGGCGCCCACAATAAAGGCTGCTGAATCTATCATAGAAGCTTTTCACAGCATGAAAGCCCGTGTCATTGTTCAGGAGTTTATTCAGGAAGCAAAAGGGGCCGACATACGGGCGTTCGTGATCAACAATAAAGTAGTGGGGGCAATGAAGCGACAGGGTAAGGAGGGAGAGTTCCGATCGAATTTACATCAGGGAGGCTCCGGACAGCTCATTAAACTGAGTAAAAGAGAACGCCAGGTAGCATTAACCGCCGCAAAAGTCATGGGACTTTCAATTGCCGGGGTCGACCTTTTACAATCAGAGCGCGGGCCGCTCGTGCTCGAAGTGAATTCATCACCGGGTCTTGAAGGCATAGAAAAAACAACCAATCAGGACATTGCATCTGAAATTATAGCGTACATCGAAAAATTAGTCGAAAAAAAGAAGTCAAAAAAGAAATCGGTCAGAAATAAAACAAGCAATGCCTAAACCGATTGAAATCAATGAAGAGAAGATTTATCCCGGCGAAGACAAGCAGGTACATATTGGTATCGCCAGGCTTCCTACTTATACAAGCATTGACCTGCCGGTACGTGTTATCAGGGCTGAAAAAGAAGGACCGGTTGTGCTGCTTTCCGGCGGCCTTCACGGGGATGAGTTAAACGGTATTGAAATTGTCAGACGGCTGATATCAAATAATCAACTCAACCTGATTTCCGGAACCATTATCGCTATCCCGCTGGTAAATGTATACGGCTTTATCCAAAATGTTAGGGGAGTACCGGATGGGAAAGACATTAATCGTTCGTTTCCGGGTACTAAAAACGGCTCACTTGCCAAACTTGTAGCCTATACGTTAGTGAAAGAAATTATCCCAAAAATTGATTTTGGTATCGACTTTCATACAGGCGGAGCAAGCCGGGCAAACTTTCCGCAAATACGGTGTGTGTTCGAAAACAGCAAAAATATCGAGCTTGCCAATGCATTTAAACCACCTGTAATTCTTCATTCAGGTCTGATTGACAAATCGTTTCGAAAAGCTGCTCACAGACTGGGGAAACCCATTATTGTGTATGAAGTGGGAGAGTCGATGAGATTTGATGAGGTTGGTATTCAAATGGCCATTGACGGAATATACAGGCTGTTGAACCATTATGGAATGCGTGATGGTAGTCCTATTCCGGATTATACACCGGAATTATTCAAAAAATCGAGTTGGATCCGGTCAAAAGTGGCCGGAATTTTTAACCCTAAAGTCAAATTGGGCGATACAGTTAAAGCTCGGCAGGTAGTGGGAAAAATTACGGATCCATACGGTAATGAAAGCTTTCGGGTGATTAATCGAAATGAAGGACGTGTTATCGGACTTAATAACAGCCCGGTCGTTCATAAGGGAGATGCCATCCTACACGTTGCAACATCAAAAATTTAAATAAAAGAACAAGCATCAATGCAAGACGATTTAATATTTCATGTGGTATCACGCCGAAAATGGCCGAAACTGAATAAGGAGGGCACGTTTGCTCCAGAAGATTTTGACCCCGAAAAGGGGTTCAGATGCGCTCTACCGCAAACACTTGAGGAGTATCTGAACACAACATTTAGTGGACGAAAAAATCTGCTCTTACTTGTGATAGATGTAACCCGTTTAGCTACAGATATGAGAAAAACCAGGGAGAACGGATATATCAGGATCTACCAGCCAATTAACATCGATGCAATCCTTGATAGGATTCGATTAGATGCTAATAGCGATGGAGAATTTGACGTTAGCGTCAAGAGCTTTACATAATACTGTTGAGACTGATAGTCACGCAACCCGTATAGACTCAATGGAATTTTTAAGCTTATAAATAGAGATGGGTTTGCTTATAAAGTCATGGAATCCATGCTCCTCAGCACGCGATTTATGCGCATCGTCAGAATTTCCGGTTATATAAATGATAACTGGATCATAAACCTGCTTTATTCTCTGGGCCACATCAATACCACTGAAAGAGTCCTTAAGCATCACATCAAGTAGAATAATGTCCGGCTTGTCATCTAAAATTTTATTGACAGCATTTTTGCCATACGCTTCACTGCCAACATGATGAAGTCCCAGTTTTTTAACCATCATTTCAAGAATAAGAGATTGTATTTGGTCGTCTTCAACAATAAATAATGTCATTTTAATCACAGAGCAACTTTAGAAGAGCTTACGTCGGTACATTTGTTAATCAGTACATTTGTTAATTCGCTTGTAATCGTTACAAACAGAAATGTTCCCGCACACTACAGAATTTCTCAAATTTTCAGGTCTTCATTTCAACGATTGAAATAAGAAATGGAAACTCAACTCTTCAACTGTTAATGGTTTGATGTACATGTAGTACAGCTAACGGGCAGTCTGACCCCTAAACGTTTGTAAGATTTTTTGTCATTCAGGAATTGTTTCATTCGATTCTCGCAAACTTCGATTTCTTTGAGAAGATCGATATCTGGGGCTCCATCAAAAATAAACGAATCTTTGAGTACTGAATCTACCCATCTGATGGCATTTTGCTAGATTAATGATATAATTGTCGTATAATATATATTATGTAAAGTTAAAAATTTCAGGTGCGTCTTCCATAAGATACTTTTTCCCGATTCTTCATCTCCCCTGTGATCCATTCCTGCTACTTGTTTTACTTCTTCCATCAATAAGCACCTGATAAATACCCGTGCTGCTTAATTTTGATTAAGAGACACCTTTACCCTTTAATCTTATTCTCTCTCGTTTGGTTTTTGGCTAGTCAGCATCTGAAACAAAAAAAGCCAGTCCCGATAAATGCGGAACTGGCTTTTAATTGGATTTAATCCTGAGTCCTCTTTCGACGACCCTGCTTTACCGATCAGCTTATTTCTTGGTGACCAGCAGTACAATCAGTCCTAAGATCACTGCAAGACTTATAAGAAACAGAATGAACATTAAATTTGACACCGGTTCTGCATTTCGGGCCCAGTCGCCAAGTTTAACATCAATTTCCGCCATTTGCGTCTGAGATAGCACATTGCCGTTTACAAGGAGCTCGCCCCAGTCACCTTTTACTCTGCTATTCCAAAAGTCACTGAAGTTTTCATACGAATCATAGTTGGCCTGCTCATTTTCAGCTATAGCTGTTTCAATTGCATTGTCAACGTAAGCATTCAGTGCCACTGCAAAGTCATCACCATTTGAGAACGATTGCAGTTCAATTCCGTTCTGGTTAAATGCTGTACTAAGTGCATTCCACAGCTTGTTATTGATACTGGCTTCCCATGTTGACAAAAGATCAGTGATCTCTTGCCGGGCTTGTACAGGTGATTCTGATGCGTATGTATTTGCCATTCGCTCACCAATATCTTCCCATACTTCAGCAAAATAAGCGTGCTGAGCTCGCATACTTACATAGTCCGGAGCCTCCAGGTTTGAATCCATATCTGCCTGGTTAATGTATTCTGAAAGAATTGTTTGAATGATGGACAGCGGATTATCGTCCATGCTTTCACTTGCTTCGGCTATATCAGACTGTGTTTGAGCATCCATTGATTGATATCTGCTTAGCAGATCTTCAAGAAACTCCATTACAAAGGTATCTCTGGCCTCTATATTTTGTCTGTACTGAGTTACAAGAGCAGACAGGCGCCGTTCGTTGGCTGCAGATCTGTCTATACGCTGACGCAAAGCTGATGCTTGCTCATCCATTTGTGTAACCTGGTTGCGCAAATCTTCCATTTCAGCCTGTAGCTGGCCAATGCGCTCATTCAGCTCTTCAACAACAACTATGTTGCTTTGAGTACCTTCAAGCCGTTCGCGAAGGTCCGAAATTCGTTCCTGGAATGTTTCCGGGTATAGAGCCGCATTTAGCAGTTCACTGTATCCCGAGTAATCGGCTTCAAGCTGATCAATCTGATCATTTATTTCACTAACATCATCAGATGATACTGCGCTATCGATGGTTTCAGCTATATCGTTGTATTCCGCCCTGAAATCTTGCTGGATCCGGTAGTCTGACTGCTGAGCAAATGCAGTAGTGCCGGCCAGAATCATTATAAGGGCTGCCAATGTAGAAATAGTTGGTTTCATTACTTTCTTCATATGTTAATCCCTATTGTCTGAGTCCGTTTTGATCCAGGTTGAATGTGTCTCCTGTTGCCAAATCAACGAGCTCTATACGTCCGCTGCGCTGATTAAAGGCTGGCTGCTGGAGTCCGTTTCCTGTGATGCTGATTTTTGTTTCGAGTGCGAGTTCACTTTCTCCGGGTGCAAAAACATACACGTTGCTGAATCCGGCAGCAGTTAAAAAATAGTATCCTGCACTATTTCGAATGAGCCGTACTTGATCTACAGAGCTGACGTCCTCCTCTTCGAGTACGGGTGAGATGTTAAATTTAACAGCATACCGCTGGTCGTGTACTTCTGCATCGGAGTTGGGTGAAAGTACGCTTTCAATAGGTTGAGCGTAATCAACTCCTTGCAGCACAATAGATGGGCCGCATGCAGCAGCGCCAAACAGTAATGCAACACACATCGTAAGTGTGAGTAGTTTTGGTTTTGCCATAATAGTTATGTTTTCTATGATGTTTTGGTGATTGGTTATATATGATATAAGGTAAAAAATGTTCCTTACACTGATAAAAGTGAATGACACGTATATGATTTGTCCTCAAGGAGTTTCAGCCCTTCAAGAAAACTAATCTCCATGATAAAAGAAAAAGCAACAATATTTCCACCTAATTTTTCTATTAATCTGGCAGACGCCATCGCTGATCCTCCCGTGGCAATTAAGTCATCGTGAATAACTACGTTAGCTCCATCTGCAA
>Ga0102940_1001962_pt1 | contig 12673 bp, 12 predicted proteins | sample SalPonR2_C_D1_MG_FD_78215 | JGI IMG/M metagenome (GOLD analysis project Ga0102940, IMG submission 78215) | Salt pond soil microbial communities from South San Francisco under conditions of wetland restoration - Salt Pond MetaG R2_C_D1_MG | ecosystem: Environmental > Aquatic > Marine > Intertidal...
CATTATATTGTCAAGGACCTGTTTTCCCTTCGACACGCTGTTACTCGATTATCAAGTTTTAGGACCATTGAAACAATAAAATTTACCAACATGGCTTGTCTTTTTACCCGTCTTCTTCGTTGGAAAAATTATTTATTCTGTAACAACCTGTTGAAATGGATCTGCGCATCGGATTTTCTAAGATAAACCGGATTCAGGGGGTAATTCTCAAAATCAAACACACCGTTATCAGACATCGCAGAAACCACCAGGGCGCAGGCACTGACCCCATCCATGGATGGGGTAGAAATCACAGCCGTGTCATGGGTCTGGCTGCAAATCTTATCCCGGTATACCTTTGATCCTGACCCGACAAACAGAGCATTGGGACCCGCTCGATCAATGGCCGTTTCCGGCGAACATACCATTTCCGGACCTTTTTGAATAAGCTTACCATGGTGGAACTGATATACGGCAGAATACACTTCTTTGCGTTTGGCATCCATCATCACGCACACAGGCTTTTGTGAATAACAGAATCTGAACGCAATACCGTCAAGACTGGAAACCCCTGCACAGGGCTTTGATACAGCCCTGGACAGCCCCTTAACCATGCTGATGCCGATACGAAGCCCGGTAAAACTGCCGGGCCCCCTGGCTGCAATGAATCCGTCTATCCGGTTAATGGTCATTCCATCCCTGCTTCCAACAGCCTGCTCAATCATAGGCAAAAGCCCTTTTGAATGGGTCTGCCGACTGAACAGACTGGACTCAAAAACAAGGTGGTTGTCTTCAAACAGAGCCATACTTGCGCCCTGCTCTGCTGTGCTCAGGGCAAAAAGGTACATTGTTATTCCGCTTCCAGAGCGATATCCAGAACCTCCCTGACATCCTTCACACAGATGAATGTCAGCTTGGATTTCACAGATTTTGGGATATCATGGAGATCTTTTTTATTTTTCTCCGGAATGATCACTGTCTTAATGCCGGCCCTTAAAGCCCCTAATGCCTTCTCCTTAAGGCCGCCTATGGGCAGCACCCGGCCCCGCAAAGAGATTTCACCGGTCATGCCGACCTTGTTATTCACCCGTTTGCCGGTGAAGGCCGACACCAGGGCTGTGGCAATGGCAATACCGGCCGAAGGACCATCCTTGGGAATGGCACCGGCGGGGACATGGATATGGATGTCGTTGGAATCAAAGGCCTCCTTGTTTATTCCCAGGGCGTCTTGATTGGCCTTGGTGTAGGTCAATGCGGCCCTTGCAGATTCCTGCATGACCTCACCGATCTGTCCTGTGAGCTGCAACTCTCCTTTACCCGGAGACAACGACGTTTCAATATACAAATGCTCGCCACCCACTTCGGTCCATGCAAGCCCCGTGGCCAAACCAACCTGGCTTTCCTCCTGATCCATTTCGTTAATATATTGAGGCGGACCGAGGTATTTGGTTAAATTCTGGCAGGTGACGGCAAACCGCCCCTTTTGACCTTCCGCTATTTGGCGGGCAATTTTTCTGCACACCGAATCCAGTTTTCGTTCAAGCCCCCGAAGACCTGCCTCCAGGGTATATTCTGAAACAATGGACTCTATGGCATTGGGGCTGAAATGAATGGCACGACGGGTCAGACCGTTATCCTTGAGCTTTCTTGGCAAAAGATGCTGTTTTGCAATAACCACCTTTTCCTGACGGGTATATCCGGTAAGATGGATCAACTCCATCCTGTCAAGCAGGGCCGAAGGAATGGTGTCGGCCATATTTGCTGTTAGAACAAACAACACATCAGACAAATCAAAGGGCATATTCAGATAATGGTCCGAAAATTCAAAATTTTGTTCAGGATCCAATGCCTCTAAAAGTGCTGATGACGGATCTCCTCTGAAATCATTTCCCAGTTTGTCAATTTCATCCAGCATAAAAACCGGATTTTTAGTGCCGCATTGACGAAGCCCCTGTAAAATTCTTCCAGGCATGGCACCAATATATGTTCTGCGATGCCCTCTGATCTCGGCCTCATCACGAATACCACCCAAAGAAACCCGGTGAAACTTGCGTTTCATAGCTTTGGCAATGGCCCGGCCAAGGGAAGTTTTACCCACCCCCGGAGGTCCGACAAAGCAGATAATCTGGCCCTTTTTCTTTGGATTGAGCTTACGTACGCTTAGGTATTCAAGGATTCGTTCCTTGGCCTTGTCCAGACCATAATGGTTCTGTTCTAAAACCTCCTGGGCTTTTTTTATGTCTAAGACGTCCTTAGTGGTTTTGCTCCAGGGCAACTCAACAATACAATCCAGATAGGTTCTGACCACAGATGCTTCGGAAGAATCAAAATGCATCTGCTCCAGACGGGTCAACTGTTTTAAGGCCTCTTTTTCACACGCTTCCGGCAGCTTGCACTTTTTTATTTTTTGCTTGAAATCAACGATCTCGGCAAGCTTATCATCACTTTCCCCAAGCTCTCTGTGGATGGCCTTGACCTGCTCACGAAGGTAATAATCCCTCTGATTTTTTGAAATTTCGTCTTTAACATGGGTCTGAATTTTAGCCTGAACCGTTGACAAATCCAGCTCCCGGGCTAAAAGATCATTGACCCGGGTTAAACGGGCAACGGTATCCGTTGTTTCCAGAATGGCCTGGGCATCCTCCACCTTAAGATTGAGGTTGGAGGCCACCAGATCCGCAAGTTTACCAGGGGAATCAATATGGGATAAAAGATCGCCCACATCACCTGAAAATTCACCCTTAAGTGCTAAAAGTTTTTCGCTGTTCTCCTTTACGTTACGCATCAGCGCTTCAATTTCGATATCAAGAGACTCAGGTTCGACATCGGAAATCGCTTCCACCCTGACCTTAAAAAAAGAACGTTTTTGAACAAATTCTATAAGTTTTGCCTTGGAAATACCCTGGACCAGTGCTTTGATCCTACCGTCAGGCATTTTAATCATCTTCTGGACCCGGGCAATGGTCCCGATATCATAGACATCCGACGGCCCCGGCTTTTCCATTTCTGAATCTTTTTGGACCGATAAAAAAACATACCGGTCAAATTCCACACACTCTTCAATGGCCTTAATGGACTTTTCCCGTCCGACAAACAAGGGAAGCAGCATGTCTGTAAAGACCACCACATCCCTGACCGGCATCATGGGAATCGCCTCTGGGATTTCTTCGACATTACCTTCTTTTTCGATTATTTCAATCAGATCATCTATATCTGCTTCTGCCATTTATGCTCCTTGATTATATAACGTCCATGGGCCGTGCCTGCATTCTTCTGCCGGGTATACTCCCCGGCACATGGTGAAAGAGTATCAGACCCTTTCATAAAAAAACAGGACCAGACCGGAATCCACTGGACCGTCTGTGGTTTTTCGGGTTGGCCCTCACATACGGGCTTGGTGTACCTGCACTTTAAATTTTACTTACAATATAACAGAAAAATATTTTTACAATATCCTTGAAAAAATATTTTTATCATTGGATAGTTAGCTTAATTATATAACTTGATCATCAAATTTTCAGGACATTTGTTCAAATTCAAGGCGGACGTTGGATAAATGAACATAAACTTGATGATCGAGTATAAGGAGTGCTATGTTCCCACTATCTATGTTTATTGCTGTTATATCCTTTGTTTTTGGTGCCTGTATCGGCAGTTTTCTCAACGTGGTGATCTGCCGGATGCCGGAAGGTCAGTCCATTGTGTCACCCCCGTCTCACTGCCCGACCTGCAAGCATGCGATTCCATTTTACTTCAATCTGCCGATAATAAGCTTTCTTTTGCTCAGGGGGAAATGCGGATTCTGCAAAGCACCCATTTCCATACGCTACCCTTTGGTCGAACTGATCACAGGCTTATTAGCCCTGGGACTTTTTTTAAAATTCGGACTGACGCCGGCCGCATTTTTCTATTTTATATTCGGCGCTGTACTCATCGCCATCTCTTTTATTGATCTGGACCACCAAATTATCCCGGACAAGTTATCCCTTCCCGGAATTATCATTTTTTCCACATCCTGTCTTTTTATACCTCAAATGCGCTTTGTCTCTGTAGTTGTGGGCATTCTGACAGGCGGCGGCATTTTGTATCTCGTGGCCCTTTTCTATTATTATATTCGCAAGCACCAAGGCATGGGGGGGGGAGATATCAAACTTTTAGCCATGATTGGCGCAGCCACAGGCGTGAAAGGGGTCTTTTTCACATTGTTCACAGGTTCAATCTTCGGTACCCTTGGCGGAATGGCTGCCATGGTACCGGCAGGAAAATCCCAAATTAGACAGGCAAAGATTCCCTTTGGCCCGTTTCTTTCTCTGGGCGCTATTCTCTACATTTTCTGGGGGGAACCCATCATTCACTGGTATATCAATTTATTATAGTAGAGCCCGACTGAAAACCATAAGGGCCATGGAAATAATATTCAAAACGAAACAAAATATGATACACAAATGCATTATACGTGTCTCAAGTATTTTTTGACAGATACATATTGCCTTCAGTAGCTTCTCATTCGTTCAAACATGGATTTTATTTCAGACAGGCTTTAAGCTTACCAAACTGAAAATAAAGGTAATTACCAAACGGTTCCATATGAATTTAAAACCGGGCAAATTTTTAAAAAAAATCTTTTTGACACGGGATCTGCTATGATAAAATTAAATAAATGCAAACGCATTTAAATCAATTATCAGGTCAGAATAGCTAAATAAAATTTCAATCTCATAATCAAAAAAGGAGAAAAAATCATGGAACAAAAAACCACAAACTTGCCCCTTCTTGGTGACGAATTTCCGGAAATGAACGTGGACACGACCCATGGCCCCATGAGCCTGCCCAAAGACATGAAAGGGAAATGGTTTATTCTTTTCAGCCATCCGGCGGACTTCACACCGGTGTGCACCACAGAATTTGCAGGATTTCAGAACCGTATTGCCCAGTTTGAAGAGATGGGGGTAGAATTGATCGGTATGTCAGTGGACCAGGTTTTCAGCCATATTAAGTGGGTTGAATGGATCAAAGAAAAACTTGATATAGAAATTACTTTCCCCGTGATTGCCGCCAACGACTCGGTGGCAAACAAGTTGGGCATGCTGCATCCGGGTAAGGGTTCCAATACGGTAAGAGCGGTATTTGTGGTTGATCCTGAAAGCAAACTGCGCCTGATTCTTTACTATCCCCAGGAAATAGGGCGGAATATGGATGAGATTGTCCGGGCCACAAAAGCGTTGATCATATCAGATGAGAATGGGGTGGCCATGCCTGCCAACTGGCCCGAGAATGAACTGCTGAAAGACCGGGTCATTATTCCGCCGCCAAAATCACAAAAGGATGCAGAACAACGGCTGAAGCAATACGAGGGATATGACTGGTGGTTCTGTCACAGAAGCCTTTACTAACCCACGCAACTCAACTTTAGGCCTATGATCAGAATTAAATCTGCCACAGATGCGCCGGATTTTAAGTCGCCATCAAGGCACGCCAGCGGAAGCAATTGGCATATGTATCCTTTGGCGTAACGCCGAGGGCGGCTTAAAAGACAAGCAGATGGGCGATTTTATTTTGACCATGGGCCTTAGCACCAGGCCCGGAAGTTGCTATCTTCTTCCGGGCTTTCCTGCGACATTAATGTGTCACTCGATCATCAAGTTTTTAGGGAATTTGTTCGAATTCAAGGCGTTAGGGCCATGGAAACAACAAGCGGATCATCGCGTATCATTATCAAAAATTTGAAATTGTATCAGTTTACAAAACCATTCACTTCAAAAGGAGGTCTGTGACATGTATTTTAACCAGATTTCAGTAAAGGGTCTTGGGTGCCAGTCCTATTGCGTTGGCTGCCCCGCAGCCCAACAAATGATGGTCGTGGATCCCAAAAGGGACATTCAGGACTATCTGGATATTGCTTACCAGGAAGGTATGCGCATCACCCATATTGTCAACACACATCTTCATGCAGACCATATTTCAGGCGATCAGGAATTAAGCGCAGCTACGGGTGCCGATATATATATTAATGACAGTGTGGAGATCAATTATGCCCACAAGGGTATTGAACAGGGCGATGTTTTCACCCTTGGGGCGGCAAAGGTGGAAGTGCTGCACACACCGGGTCACACACCCAATTCCATTTCCCTGGTCGTCACGGACACAGGACGTTCCGACAAACCGGAAATGATTCTGACCGGTGACCTACTGTTTGTGGGGGATATTGGACGGCCCGACCTTCCCGGCTCCGAGATCCTGGACGAACAGGTTGAAAACCTTTACAACAGCCTGTACAAAACCCTAGCAGCTTATCCCGACTACCTTGAAGTCTATCCCGCCCATGGAGAAGGATCACTGTGCGGCAGGGGCATGAGTTCAAAAAAAAGTTCCACACTGGGATATGAACGCAGCGCCAACCCCATGCTGCGGTTTGATTCTTTTGACGCATTTAAAGAAAACATTATGTCTGCTTTTCCGGCCCGGCCCAAAAGCTTTTCACATATCATTTCCACCAACAGAAAAGGTGCAGACCTGCTTGATGCCTGCACCCTGGACAAACGACTGACACCTGACCAGTTCGAAGAATTGATGGAAGAGGAAAACACGCTGGTCATGGACACCCGGGACAGTGCCGCATATGGTGGATTCCACATTCCCGGCAGCATCAACATCGGGTTTGAAAAGCAATTGGCCAACTGGGTGGGTATGGTCATTGACCCAGGCACGGAACTGCTATTGGTGGTGGAAAACCGGGACGCCTACGACCGGATGCTCACCGAACTTCACCGTATTGGCTATGATATAGTCCTGGGATATCTTTCCGGCGGTATAAATGAATGGCTCATGAGTGGCAGGCCTGTGGATCAGCTGGCCCAAATTTCCCCCTTGCAGCTTCACAAAAAGAAGGGTCCGGATGCTCCTCTAATTCTGGATGTCCGTACCATGGCAGAGTGGAATAGCGGTCATATTGAACACGCCGTTCATTTTCCTTTAACCGATATTTTAGATCATAAAATGCCCAAAGCAGACAAAGACCAGGAGATTATTCTGCAATGCGGCAGCGGATACCGGTCCAATATTGCAGCCGGTTTTCTCAAAGATCAGGGATTTACCAATATAAAATCACAGGCAGGCGGCGTATTTGCCTGGCACAACGCGAATCTGCGCCTGGTGTGATATTTCAAAGAGTCACTGCTGTTTGCATGAAAACATGTCAAAACCAATGCCATAAGCATTGAGTATATAGGCCCATGGCTCTTACCACGAAGGCCATGAAGTTCACGAAGATATCATAGTACTAAACTTCGTGTTCTTCGTGGTTTTAGGGCCGTTTTAAAAGAGTAGCTAATCATGCGCTTTGATCCGAATAACAGACTTCAAGCAACACCTTGCCCTTGGTTGTATGGAAGGGAATAGCGACAACATGACTACCGGATTCGGTATGTAAAATTTCTTTATTTCGACCTGCCACAGCTTTTACGAATTTGACTTTTACTTTTTTGCCCAATTCTCCAATTTTTGTTGTCACATGTCCGGCAACCATATTGCTTATTTCCCCCACAGCATCGGTGATTTCTTCATTAATTTCGGTCATTTCTTCGCCAAACATGGCAGACACAATGCCTAATATACTTTTTTCAGTAAAAGAAATCGCAACCGTTGCTTCCAAATCCTCCTCGACTGTCAAAAAACCTGAAATATCACCATTATGAACGGTATTTTCTTTTAAAAAAGGCGGCCCTGGTTTTACTTTTACTAGTGCAGTGGTGTCAAGAATATGTAAAGTCCCTTCAATGAAAGGGTTGACAAGCGATACATCCATTTTTCCCTCCTATTTACAAACATTCTATGCTGTCCCCAAAAAAGTGGCAACGAATTTTTAATAAAACGTAATAAAAACTTGACAGGCCAGGCTCAACGACGTAACGTACCTCCAAAAGCTGAATGAAAAATATTTTCACTAAATAATATTTTTAACTTATAATATTTCCTAACAACCCCCCAAAAAAAGGAGTGAGCACGATGAATAAAGGTGATTTAATTAACAAAGTGTCAGAAGTTCTCAGCAGTAAAAAAGATGCTCAGACAGCTGTTGACTGCATGATTGATACAATCACTGATGCACTGGCTGCAAATGACTCTGTTACTCTGGTAGGTTTTGGTACATTCAAAACCGCTGAAAGAAAAGAAAGAAAAGGCAGAAACCCCCAGACAGGAAAAGAAATCAATATCCCGGCTAGAAATGTGCCCAAATTTGTACCCGGCAAAGCACTTAAAGACGCTGTAAAATAATTTCTATTACACAGCATATCAATCAGGCAGTATATGACCCCACCAACGTTGGGTCATCACTGCCTGATTGGATTATAGGGCATGAATTTTGACGTCAAAAAGATATTTTTCCCTTCGGTGGGCGTAAATCTCGTATTTAATATAAATACCGATTTTCCCATTTCAAAATCTTCCATTATCTATGATGCTGATTTTAAAAAACAGACCATCACCCTTGCCCAGCCAAACCCTCCCATATCCTTAGATACACATTTTGAACAGCTTCACCTGACAACGGTTGTTGATATGAATCAACGCCGGTTACGAATCGGGGTTCGCTGCAGACCGATCCAGGTTATTAGAAACTATCTCATGGCCGGCGGCCTCGCGGTAAAAGCACTTGTGGTGCAATACAATTTACCGGCCACCGAAACCAATATACGTTCCGCGTTCAGACTTCCAATGACCAGCAGGTATACGGTAAAGGCCAAGATCATTTATAACAAACAAGAATACCGGACCCCAGGTGATTTCAAAATAAAAGATATCTCTTTTTCAGGTTTAGCGCTTGTCATCCTTGAAAGAAAAAAAAAGCGCAACACCCCCTTATCCATATTAAAAGTCGGTACCGAAATGATCATGGGGCTTGCTTTAGTGGACCGAACTCAGCCCGGGGCGATAGGCACCTTTCCCGTTAGAATTCAGGTTGTGCGAATCAACATGAATTATTCAGAAACCCACACATTGATCGGCCTGAAGATCATCAATATCACCAAGAAAAATCAAGAGGTGCTAAACCGGTTCATTCACACTGCTCAGATAGAAGAATTAAAACGCATCAGCAAAAAAGGTTGATTGACTTTGAATGTGAAATTTAAGCCACGTTAAAAGATCTTTCCGGCTGGAATCAAAGGCGTGCATTTTTTCTGCTTCAATCTTTTCAAGCGCCTCAAGCGCCTTGGCGCAGGTCAATTTCTCATCTTCCTTATATCCTTTGATAGATTTTTCCGGATCATTTCCTAAAATCTGTTTTAAATGCGCCTGGAACTCAGGGGCAGATTCCGGCTTTTCATTAAAATTTCGCACAAGGATTCTTTGGGCCAGCATCCGTACCCTGTTGCTTTGAAAGCTTTGGATAATCTGATATCTCTTTTTTTCTTCTGTTTTATGAAAAATCGCGATCTCTTTTTTATCCTGAAATGAAAAGAACCCACCTTGATACAAATCTGCATCAAGATCTATATCAGGCACCTGGGGATATTTAAAGTTTTGGTGGAAGTTGATCGTTTTATCAAAAACGGACATGTTCTGCTTGATAAAATCCAGATTCCGTATACACACGGTACGCGATGCAGGTGAAAGTTTCTCCCAAAAACGATCCAAAACAGGCAAAATAAACAACTGGTCGCCCGGTTTTTTTCGTATTGTAATAAGATCATATATCCCAAGGGTCTCATCTATCTGGTCAAACAGCCCTTCCTTATCCAGGCGAATCCAAAGGCTTTGATTTTTATAAGGAACAGAGCCACCCACATAAACCACTGGGGCCATATAGTTGCAATCTGCTCCAAATGAGACTGATACCATAAGAGCAAGATCCATTCCGTATGCGCTAGCCAGTTTTGAAGAGTTAAGACTGTTCATGCGTTTAAGATCAGCATTCTTGTCAAAAAAGCCCTGGACATACGACCATATTCTGCTGTATTTTGAAAATCTCTTTGTAAGACCGACAACAGATTCAACATCACTCATGGCTTCATGGGCCCTCCCCGACGTCTTAAACTTGTTTTGCAGGGTTAAAAGATCAAGCCTCATGGTCGATTGCCCATTTTCAAGCACAGGCCAGGAAAGTGCCTGGTGGCAGAAAAGATAATATATCAATGTCACCGGCAGCATATCCATCCGGCCACATCCTTTGGCAAATTGATGCGAATACGGATCCAGCAAATTACGATAAAAAAGGAAACGTAAAAATTCGTCATCAAATCCAAGGGAATTGTACCCGATGCTAATGGTGTGCGGCGTATTCAAGAGAGAATGAATTTTCAAGGCTGCATGGTATTCACTGATACCAGTCTCAAGTATTTTAGAATCAAGCCTGTGCGTAAGAAACGCTCCTGGAGAGGGTACAATATCATCCCTGAGGCGGATGACAATATCTTCCCTGCCGATCTCATTTAAAGACAGGTCCGTACGAATACACGCAAAGGTCAGCACCTGGTCAAAGGCTGGATTCAGGCCAGATGTTTCGATGTCATAGAATAAAAATGTCTGCATTGATCATTTAGGAGACGAATCCAATGTTGAACCCCAAAACAAAGAGGGAGCAAACATAAGCTTGCTCCCTCTTTGATATTTTGAATCCGTAAAAAAACGGTGTAATATTTATCTTTTTGAGAACTGGAAGCTGGCTCTTGCTCCCTTTTGTCCGTACTTTTTACGTTCTTTCTGCCTAGCGTCCCTGGTGATAAAGCCCGCAGATTTCAGAACACCACGTAGATCTGGATCAGACGAAACAAGCGCCTTGGAAACGCCTTGACGAATTGCGCCTGCCTGGCCGGTATAACCGCCGCCCATCACAGTGATTTTAATATCAAAAGCATCGCTTTTATCAGTAAGAACAAGAGGAGAAGTCAACACATTCCTGTTTGCAGGGGTGTTAAAATAATCATCCAATTCTCTATTATTAACAATAATTTTTCCTGTACCAGGGATAAGCCACACTTTGGCCACAGAACTTTTCCGCTTACCTGTTGCGTAAAATTGGTTTGCACTTTCCATTTATCGTATCAAGTCCTTATTATTAGAATTCGACAACCTGAGGCTTCTGTGCAGCGTGGGGATGCTGATCGCCTGCATAAACAAACAACTTTTTCCCAAGTTTACGGCCCAGTCTGTTTTTCGGAAGCATTCCACGAACAGCCTTTTTTAAGACATCTTCAGGTTTTTTTTCAAACAACTCTTTGGCCGTCTCGGCTTTTATATTTCCGATATAACCGGAATGACGGTAATAGGTTTTCTGTCCCATTTTATTTCCGGTCAAGCGAATCTTGTCCGCATTGACAACAATCACCCAGTCACCGGTGTCCACATGGGGGGTATAAAGAGGGTTATGTTTACCCCTGATCCTATACGCTATCTGGGAAGCAAGCCGCCCAAGCACCTGGTCTTTTGCATCAATAATGCACCAGTTTTCTTTGTTGTCAGATCTTTTTGCACTGTATGTATATTTTTTCAATGTTCTCCATGCTCCTCTAAATAAACGCAATCAGGTGTAACTACATAATTTTGTTTTTAAAGTCAAGTATTTTTATAATTCTATTTGTTTTTCCTCTTTCTGCCTTGATTCTGCTTTCTTTGAAAAAAACGATTTTTCTTTCTTGGCCGGTGCCATTTTGCTGGTGGTCTTACAGGATATGTCCGCATTAAGCATCCCACCGTTTTCCACAATCAGATCCTGGCATACAACTTTTCCTTCACAGGAACCGGATGCCAGAATGATCAATTCCTTAGAGGCGATCAACTCTCCTTTAAAGCTGCCACCAATGGTCAAACTAGATACCTTTGTCAAAGTTGAGTTGACCTCACCATCCTGGGCAATAATTACAACATCGCCATCGATTGTTCCCTTTACCTGTCCTTTGACGATCAATTTTCCACAACTTTCTATGGAGCCGTCAATCTTAAGTTCTTTATCAATAATGCTTAAATTCTTCTTATTTTTTCTCACAACGGCCATCTCCTTACAAAGTACATAGGACCATAAAAACAATAAAATCCACCAAATGGTTTATCTTTTTACCCTATTTGTGGATTTTAAAATGTCCATGGCCCTTAAAATTTGAAAAGCGGTCTCAATCCTGTTTATTTTGTCCAATGTCAACGGTGGTTTTCAATAACAGTTTTTCCGTTTCGTCAAATATAAACACGGAAGCGTCGGAAAAATCCCTCAGCGGTGTCGAGGTGTTTATGGTAAACTGAACAGGTTTGAAATTGGAAATGGAAAAATAATGACCTCTTTTATAAGGACCGGGAACACCGCTTTTCATAATTGAGGATTTAGGCATCACTATCCACTTGTCGGGTGTGGCACCTTTGGGTTTGAGTACACAGAAAATCCGGCCTGATACCTCCCTGGAATCTTGTGTAATATTTCTGATATTAAACCGAACAACGACATCTTGGGCATTACGTCCCTGGGAAAAGGAAAACGACCCGATGCTTATGTCAGATGACGATTCAGGTAATTGCTCTACCGGCCCGTCAGTGTGTTCAACGGATCGGACCGGGCTTAATGCTGAATTCTTATCATCCCGGCCAACACGCTTATCTTTGGCAACGCTTGAATCAGGTGTTGCATCATCGGACCCTGAACGCTTTTCTTTTTCCGGTGAGTTCTGACTAATATTTCCGTCACGGGTCAATGCTTCAAGCTCAGCGG
>Ga0102940_1001963_pt1 | contig 12667 bp, 10 predicted proteins | sample SalPonR2_C_D1_MG_FD_78215 | JGI IMG/M metagenome (GOLD analysis project Ga0102940, IMG submission 78215) | Salt pond soil microbial communities from South San Francisco under conditions of wetland restoration - Salt Pond MetaG R2_C_D1_MG | ecosystem: Environmental > Aquatic > Marine > Intertidal...
CACCGCCACGAAGGCTGGGGTCATCCAGCCCGCAGGCTCCAAAAGGGCCAGCGGCACCAGCAGGCAATACAGATAGGTCGTGCGGAACACCAAGAGCGAATAGACGTAAGGAAGCGGCGTTGTGGCGATGCGTTCGCAGCCCGCCTGTGCCAGTGCAATACGGCCGGTGCGTTCGGACAGGGCCTTGAGGCCGAAGCCGTCGATCTGACCGGCCTGCTTGGCGGCGATGATTTCATCGTTGAGGCGGTTGAGCACGACACAGGGTGGGTGGGGCGCGGTGCTGAAATCGGCCTCGACCCACTCGCGCGCCGCTTTTGGCGCGGGCAGGCCACGCAATTGTGCGCGGTGGTGGTGGATGAAGACCAGTATGAGGCGCTGGATAGCTTCGCGCCGCTCGTCATCTTCGATGAAAACCGCCGCCTCGCGCGCCAAGGCGCGGCTATCGGCCACCAGTTGCCCCCAGAGTTTGCGCGCCTCCCACCAGCGGTCATAGGCGGCATTGTTGCGAAACCCGAGGAACAGCGAAAGTGCCACGCCGAACACCGCGAAGGGCGCGGCGCTGGTGTGGGTCAGCGTATGGACATAACGATCAACCGCGACCAGCGCGGCGGCGATGACAGTCACCCCGACGATACGCGGCCAGATATGGGGCAGGACCGAGCCGCGAAGCGCAAAGAGCAGTTGCAGCAACCCCGGCTTGTCGCGCAGGATCATTTCAGCGCGCGCCAGCCGATATCGCGGCGGCAGAAGCCTTGCGGCCAGTCGATTTTATCGACCATGGCATAGGCACGGTCGCGGGCCTCTTGCAGGCTGTTGCCCCGTGCGGTGACGTTCAGGACACGGCCCCCGGTGGCAATGATCTGGCCGTCTTGTTCGCCGGTGCCTGCGTGAAAGACCATGTTGAAGCTGTCCTCAGGGCAGTCGTCCAAGCCTCTGATAACGCTGTCCTTCTCATAGCTGCCGGGGTAGCCTTGGGCGGCCATCACCACGGTCATGGCATGGTCGTCGGCCCATTGCGCCTGTACATTGGCCAACCGCCCTTCGGCGGCGGCCTGCATCAAGTCGAGCGCCTGCGCGCCCAGTCGCATCATCAGCACTTGGCATTCCGGGTCGCCGAAGCGGACGTTGTATTCCACAAGCCTTGGCTGCCGATCCTTGATCATCAGCCCGGCGTAGAGCACACCTTGATACGGCGTGCCGCGCTCGGCCATGACGCGCAGGGTGGGGCGGATGATTTCGTCCATCGCTTTCGCTGCCACCTTGTCGGTCAGCACCGGGGCGGGGGAATAGGCCCCCATGCCGCCGGTATTGGGGCCGGTATCACCTTCGCCGACGCGCTTGTGGTCTTGCGCGGTGCCAATGGGCAGGGCATCGGTGCCATCGCAAAGCACGAAGAACGAGGCCTCTTCGCCCTCCATGAATTCCTCGATCACCACCTCGGCGCCGGCCCCGCCGAAAGCCCCGCCGAACATGTCGTCGATGGCTTCAATTGCCTGCTCCTCGGTTTCGGCGACGATCACGCCCTTGCCTGCGGCCAGACCGTCGGCCTTGACCACGATGGGCGCGCCTTGGGCGCGGATATGAGCCTTGGCGGCTTCGGCATCGGTGAAATGGCCATAGCCCGCGGTGGGCGCGTGGGCTGCGTCGCAGATTTCCTTGGTGAAGCTTTTGGAGGCTTCCAGTTTCGCCGCCGCCTCGGACGGTCCGAAGACCAAGAGCCCGGCATCGCGCAGCCGGTCGCCCACGCCTTGGGCCAGCGGCGCCTCGGGCCCGATGATCACGAAATCAATCGCGTTACCGTCGCAGAAAGTCACCACGGCCGCGCCATCCTCGATATCCAGCGCGGCGCATTCGGCGATCTGTTCGATCCCGGCGTTGCCCGGGGCGACGATCAGCTTGTCGCACTTGGGGTTTTGCATCACCGCCCATGCAAGGGCATGCTCGCGCCCGCCGCTTCCCAGAATGAGGATGTTCATCTGCGTCTCTCCCACCGAATACAATTGACCCGTCTTCTAAAGTGTTTCGCGAAAAACCTGCAACACAGCTTTTCCCGAAACGCCACGCAACATGCAATTGTTGCACGCGTTTGCCCTTTGGCTGACGCCTGAGGTTGAAGGAGATATGCCCTAAGCGCTGACGAAGGTGGCACAAGCGGGGCTATGGCCCGTGAACCATGAGTGTGACGATCAGCGCCTCTTTGTCGGTGCGATAGAGGGTGATGTCGGAGTAAAGCCGGTCGCGCAGGGCGGCGCGGCGGGCCTTTGGCACGCGGGCCAGATCCATCGCTTGGGTGAGTCGGGGGCTAGGGCCCCTCGCTGCAATCTCGGCAAGGATCGCCGGGTGGTGGGCTGTGACGTGGTTGCTGACCCGGGCGCGGCGGGCGTTGTAGGCCGCATTCTGCCAGCCCGCCGTGACCGCCTGACCGGGCAGGGCCAACGGATTGGGCAAATGGCTGGCCTCTTGCGTGCAGGCGGTTAGCGTCAGCAGAGCTATGACAAGACCACGTTTCATGCAGTCACTGTGCCAGTGTTGGATGCCATCGGGAAGGGCTTTCCCTTGTGCCGTGCCCTAGATAGGGTGGCCGCAAAAGGATGCGAGTGGTGGCCCATGTCCGACCTGATTGATGACCCTGTCGAGGGCGAAAACGCCCCGGAATTTTCTGTCTCCGAGATTTCGGGGGCGGTGAAACGCACCATCGAGGGCGAGTTCTCGCATGTCCGCGTGCGCGGCGAAGTGGGCCGGGTGAGCCGCCCGCGTTCGGGGCATGTTTACATGGACCTCAAGGATGATCGCGCGGTTCTGGCCGGGGTGATCTGGAAAGGCATCGCCTCGCGCTTGCCCGTGCAGCCGGAGGAGGGCATGGAGGTGGTGGCCACCGGGCGGTTGACCACTTTTCCGGGGCAGTCGCGTTATCAGATCGTCATTGAGGATATCAAACCGGCGGGCGTTGGCGCGCTTATGGCCATGCTGGAAGCGCGCAAAAAGGCGCTTGCCGGTGAGGGGCTGTTTGCGCCCGAACACAAGCGGCCCTTGCCATTTCTGCCCGAGGTGATCGGGGTTGTGACCTCGCCTTCGGGGGCGGTGATCCGCGATATCCTGCACCGCTTACGGGATCGGTTTCCGCGTAAGGTGCTGATCTGGCCGGTGGCGGTGCAGGGTGAGAAATGCGCGCCCGAGGTGACCCGCGCGATCGAGGGGTTCAATGCGCTGACGCCGGGGGGTGCCTTGCCCCGGCCTGATTTGTTGATCGTGGCGCGCGGTGGCGGCTCGATCGAGGATTTGTGGGGCTTCAACGAGGAATCGGTGGTGCGCGCGGCTGCCGCCTCGGAGATACCTTTGATTTCGGCGGTGGGGCACGAAACCGATACGACGCTGATCGACTATGCGTCGGACCAGCGTGCGCCGACGCCTACGGCGGCGGCGGAACTGTCGGTGCCGGTGCGCTTGGATTTGCTGGCGTGGCTGGACAATCAGGAGGCCCGCATGACCCATGCCCTGACCCAAGGGGTGAGCAACCGGGGGCAACGCCTGCGCGACCTTTCGCGCGCCTTGCCGCGGGTCGAGACCCTTGTCGAGGTGCCGCGACAGCGATTGGATGCATGGAGTGACCGGTTGCCTGCGGCCTTGATCCGGGGCGTGCAGATGCGGCGGGTGAAACTGTCGGAGGCCTCGGGCGCTTTGAGGCCGGGGCTGTTACGCCGGGGCGTGGAAGGCGACCGGCGGCGGTTGGAGAATACCTCGGCGCGGCTGAACCTGCACACCCTGAAGCGCGATATCGAGGGTAAGCGGCGCGATCTTGACGGGCTGACGCGGCGGTTTGCCGACGCTGCCACCCGGCAGCAGCGCGGTTGGCGCGACCGGTTGGACGGCTTGGAGCGCCTGCGCGAAACGCTGGGCTACAAGGCGACGCTCAAGCGCGGCTATGCCGTTGTGCGCAGCGATGGCGATGTTGTGACGACCAAGGCCAAGGCCGCCAAGGCGCGCGCCTTGGCGATTGAATTTGCCGATGGGGTTCTGGATGTCGGGCCGGGTGGCGCGGCGAAACCTGTGCGCAAACCCGCCAACCCGAAAGATACCCCGCCGGATCAGGGCAGCTTGTTCTGACCGACGCGCGACCAAGGATTTTCGAAAATCCTTGCCAAGCGGTTTCGAAACCGCTTGGACGCTTAAACGCCGACCTTCGGTCCCGGGCAATCCAGCGGCGCGTCGCTTTGGAGGACTTCGTAAAGCTCGGTCGCCTGTGGATCATTTTCGTAGCGCGCGATCAGGCCGTCGGGGCCGTCCAGAAAGCTCCAGCATTGCGGTTCAGGGTGATCCTCGTAAACGAAACAGATCAGTCCCGCCTCGTCGGTGAACCAGCGACCTTCCTTGCACTCGCCATCAAGGAAGGACCAGCGCACGCGGCGGTTTTCGAGGTATTCCTCGGCACCATAGGGGGCACCTGCGTTGCCGTAGTAGAAGGTTTTGCCCTTGGTGTAGGCGTCAAATTCCGCCGCTGTCATTGGCCGGTCTGCGGCCATCAGGGGGCTGCCTGCCATCATCAGGCAGAGGGTCAATCGCAGGAGTGTCATGGACCGACTCTCGCACAGGCCTTGGGCCAACGCTACCCTTGCGGGCATGGGCCAGAACCGCGGGCGGAATATCGCAGGCGCGAGGGGCGTCGGGCATCACCTGCCAGTCCGGACGCAAATTGTCGCAAAGCGGGTCCATCACCCGCCGCCAGAGGGGAGGGATCGTGGCGATGCAGGCCATGACCGGAAGGGAGTAGGGAAGGGTCGGCATGCCCGCTTGATCCAGTTGTAGCGCCGGATAGGGACGATTGGGATTGATGTGGTGATCGGAATGGCGTGGGGCGTTGACCATCATCGCCGAGGAAAACCATTCCGGCGCATTCCATGAATGTCGGGGGCCGACCGGTTCCAGCCGGCCATCGGCCAGTGTTTCACGGCGGAGACCGTAATGCTGCACGTAATCTGCCATGAGAATTTGTATTTGCGCGTAAATCGCCATGAAACACAGGGCTGTAATGCCTGCCCACCCGAAGGCAAGGCCCGAAATGGCCAGCATGCCTGCCGCGCCGAGAGTGTAGATGACATAGGGGTGTGACGGGGTGACCTTGCCGCGCCTGAGACGCGTTTCGGCCCTGTAGGCGCATATAAAGGAACGCCACCAAGCGCGCGGTGCATACCGCCAGAACCCCATGCCCCGGGGTGGGCTGTTGGGGTCTTTGTTGCTGCCGACATGAACGTGGTGAATCAGCATATGCGCGCTGGCGTGATGGCCCATCAGGACCGAGGTATAGATCAGCCGCCCCATCAGGCGCATCGCACGCGGGGACCGGTGGATCAGCTCATGCGCGACGGGATGCGAGATTTGCCCGAAAAGAAGGGCCGCGGCCAATGCCACGAGGCATCGGTCCAAGGTGGCAAGCCCGCTTGGCCCCGCCACCGCCCAGAGTGACAAGGCCAAAAGTGCTAAATGCGCGAAGCCGAGCACGACAAGCAATTGGTCTGCGGCGGGAAACTCGGCCTCGGGATCGGCATTTGCCGCCTTGCGCGCGACAAGCTTGTCCATAACGAAAACCAGCACCGTGATATAGCCAAGCGCAGCCAAGCCCCACGGCCCGCCATAAAGGGCGGCCAGTGCGATCAGCCCTACGGGTGCAAGCGTGGCGAAGGCGAAAAGGCTCATGGTGTTATCCCGGTTTGGAATATTGTACACTAAAAACTGTAAATCCGACCTTACCGAGGCAGGACAGGGAGAATTTTGCGGCGGCTGAAACGCTAACGGCTGTCTCAATGTCGCTTTTGACCACGCATCGCGCGGGTCAGGCCACTATCTCATGGGTAAAGATCATCAGGGGACGACGCGCATGGCACTGGATGAACGCGAAGGCGTGTGGAAATCGGGCAAGGGCAAAGGGCGGCATACGCCCAAGGGTCGGCAGCTTGAAGATCAGGCATGGGATGAGGTGCGTGCCCTGTTGGGTGATGGGCCGCGTCGGCGTGACCTTTTGATCGAATACCTGCACCTTGTTCAGGACAAGTTTGGCCATCTCTCGGCGGCGCATCTGCGCGCTTTGGCCGAGGAAATGCGTGTTGCGCAGGCCGAAGTGTACGAGGTGGCCACCTTTTATGCGCATTTCGACGTTGTCAAAGAGGGCGAAACTCCGCCGCCTGCGCTGACCATTCGGGTCTGTGATTCGCTGGCCTGTGAACTTGCGGGTGCGCAACAGTTGAAAAGCGCGCTTGAGGACGGGATGGACCCGGCGGAAGTGCGCATGTTGCGCGCGCCCTGCATGGGCCGCTGTGATACCGCGCCGGTTCTGGAGTTGGGCCACAAGCATATTGACAACGCCACCCCCGAAAAGGTGCAAGCCGCGATTGCGGCGAACGATATTCATGCGGAAATTCCGGAATATCAAACACTTGCCGACTATCGTTCAAGTGGTGGTTACGAAAAACTGGACGCATTGCGCGCGGGCGGCGATTTTGACGCCGTGCAGGAGGAATTGCTGGATGCGGGTCTGCGTGGGCTTGGCGGGGCTGGCTTTCCATCGGGCCGCAAATGGGGCTTTGTGCGGGCCGAAGCAGGGCCGCGTTACTTGGCCGTGAATGGCGACGAGGGCGAGCCGGGCACCTTCAAAGACCGCTTTTACCTTGAGCGGCAACCTCATGTTTTCCTTGAAGGAATGTTGATCGCCGCTTGGGCCGTCGAGGCCGACACCTGCTTTATTTACATGCGCGATGAGTACCCGGCGGTTCTCAAAATACTGGCCGATGAGATCGCCGCCTTGGAAGAGGCCGGGATCGTCGCGCCGGGGTATATCGACCTGCGCCGCGGCGCGGGCGCATATATTTGCGGCGAAGAAAGCGCGATGATCGAATCGATCGAAGGCAAGCGCGGCTTGCCGCGTCACCGCCCGCCCTTCGTGGCGCAGGTGGGGATTTTCAAACGTCCGACCCTCGTGAACAACGTCGAGACCCTCTATTGGGTCACCCGAGTGTTGCGCGAGGGCAAGGAGATCCTTTCCGGGGTCGAAAAGAATGGCCGCAAGGGCCTGCGCTCTTACTCGGTGTCGGGGCGGGTAAAGAACCCGGGCGTGCATCTGCTGCCTGCGGGGTCGACCATCGCCGATATCATCGGGGCTGCGGGCGGTATGCTGGATGGTCATGAACTCAAAGCCTATCAGCCGGGCGGGCCGTCCTCGGGGCTGTTGCCTGCGTCGATGAATGACGTGCCTTTGGATTTCGATACGCTGCAACCGCATGGGTCGTTCATCGGCTCGGCCGCCGTGGTCGTCCTGTCGGATCAGGACAGCGCCAAGGAGGCCGCGTTGAACATGCTGCGGTTCTTCGAGGACGAAAGCTGTGGTCAGTGTACTCCGTGTCGGGCGGGCTGCGAGAAGGCGGTCAAGCTGATGCAGGCGGATGTCTGGGATCAGCCACTGTTGGAAGAGCTGTGTCAGGCTATGGCGGATGCGTCGATCTGTGGTTTGGGGCAGGCCGCGCCCAATCCGATTCGCCTGACGATGAAGCATTTCCCAGACGAGGTTTGATGCTTTCTTCAAGCGCGTTGGCAGGGTCTGTTGCTCTTACCAAGGGGCGGGGCCATTGCAATGGCATCCCATTCGCGCTGCGTGGTGTGATAAAGTCCGTGTTTGTGCGGTTAAGGAGGCTTGTTTCGCTGCCCTATCGGGTAGGCCGCCGCGCATCTGGCCTTTCGGCATGGTGGTCGTTTGCGTCAGACAGGGCGGCGCGGTGCCGCTTGTGCCTATTTGGCGGTTCAGATGTTCCGCATGGCCCCCGGTCATCCGCGTCAGCGGGTGGTTTCGGTGGCGCTCTGGACGCTTTATATTTCGGCGCAGGGGCTGATCCTCTGGGGCTTTACCGGCTGACTGGGGGCAAGCCTTTCAAATCCTCATGATCCGCAGTAAAGCGGAAGGCGATTGACCGGTTGCCGGCGTGTCGCATCAACCCCAGCGGAGGACGCATGGCGTTTTTCAAGAAGTTAAAAGAACGGTTGTTCAAATCATCCTCCAAGATTGAGGATGGCCTTGATGCCATCGTCGAGGAGGGGGGCGAGGAAGAGCCTGTCGAAAGCCCGGAGGAAACGCCGGAGCCTGAACCGACGCCTGAGCCTGAACCGACGCCGGAGGAGGAGCCCGAACCGGAGCCTGAACCCACGCCAGAACCCGAACCCGACCCGGAACCTGAGCCGGAGCCGACACCCGAACCCGAACCGGTCCCCGTTCCGACACCCGAGCCAGACCCCACACCGGCCCCACAAGAGGTGCCGCCGCCGCCCAGCGAAGTACCGCCCGCGGCCCCGGTCGAACTGCCCAACCAGATGCCGCAGGAAGCGCCCGTGCGCCCCGATCCCGCGCCGTCGCCCACGCCGATCGAAATCCCCACCAACGAACCGCGCGCCGAAGCGCCCCAGAAAACCGGGTTTCTGGGCCGCCTTCTGGGCCGTGGAGACGCCAAGAAGTCCGTCACCCGCCGGGTGCTGGACGATGACATGCTGGAGCAGCTTGAAGAACTGCTCATTACCGCCGACATGGGGGTGGATACCGCCCTGCGCGTCACGGCAAACATGGCCGAAGGGCGGATGGGCAAGAAACTGTCGAGCCAAGAAATCAAAGAGCTTTTGGCACAGGAAATCGCCCGCATCATGGAGCCAGTGGCGCGGCCCATGCCGATCTATCCCAAAAGCCCGCAGGTGGTTCTGGTGGTTGGGGTCAACGGGTCGGGCAAGACCACGACCATCGGCAAGCTGGCCAGTCAGTTCAAGGCGGCTGGCAAATCGGTGGTGATTGCTGCCGGTGATACCTTCCGCGCCGCCGCCGTCGAGCAGCTTCAGGTCTGGGGGGATCGCGCCGGGGTGCCGGTTTTGACCGCGCCCGAAGGGTCGGACCCTGCCAGCCTTGCCTTTGACGCCATGACGAAGGCGCAGGCCGACGGTGCGGATCTTTTGATGATCGACACCGCAGGCCGCCTTCAGAACCGTCAGGACCTGATGGAGGAACTGGCCAAGATCGTGCGCGTTATCCGCAAGAAGGACGAAAGCGCGCCACACAACACCCTTCTGGTTCTGGATGCGACCACCGGACAGAACGCATTGTCACAGGTCGAGACCTTCCAGAAGCTATCGGATGTCTCGGGACTGGTGATGACCAAGCTGGACGGCACCGCGCGCGGCGGCGTTCTGGTAGCCTTGGCCGACAAGTTCGGCTTGCCTATTCACGCGATTGGCGTGGGCGAGCAGATCGACGATCTGGCGCCCTTCGACCCCGAGGAATTCGCCGCTGCGTTGACCGGGTTGGAGGCCGAGTGACTTTTCTGACGCCTTCTTCTTTTCAAAAATATCCCAAGGGGTGCGGGGGGCTGGCCCCCCGTTTGGCCCGTTGGGCTTAAGCGATTGGCTGATCTCACTCGAAGGCACTGAGGCGGGGCACAGACTGGCCTTGACCTTGGCGCTTATGGCGGCGCTCTTGCACGCGGTTTTCGGTGCGATGCAAAAGGGGCGCTATGACCCGTGGTTGATGCGTGGGGCCATCGACGGGGCTTATGGCCTGATGGCCGCACCCTTGGCGCTGTTCGTGGTGCCGTGGCCCGAGGCGCATATGTGGCCGATCTTCGCGGGGGTGTTCGTGATCCATCTGGCCTATAAGATATTACAGGCCATGGCCTATACGCGCGGGGCCTATACGGTGGTCTATCCGGTGGTACGCGGCACAGGGCCGCTTTTTACGGTGATCGGGGCGTACCTGTTGTTCAACGAGACATTCACACCGGTGCAATGGTTGGGCGTAGGTGTGCTCTTGGCCGGGATCTACGGGCTGGCGGTCTATAACCTGCGGTTCTATCCGATAGATCGCGAGACCCTGCCCGCCGCGCTTGGGCTTGCGGTGCTGACCGGGCTGTTCGTGGCGCTTTACACCACCTATGACGCCTATGGTATTCGTGCCGCGGCGGACCCATTTACTTTTCTGGCGTGGTTTTTCTTTGTCGATGGCTTGGTGATGCCAGTGGTCGCCACGATCCGCTGGCGCAACATGCCCAACCCGCCGCCGCCCGTGCCGTTGATGATGCGCGGCGTGATTGGCGGGCTGGTGGCTTTTGGGTCGTTCGGGGCGGTGATGCTGGCCACAAGGCTGGACAAGGTGGGCGAGGCTGCCGTGCTGCGCGAAACCTCGACGGTATTCGCGGCGCTCATTGGCTGGCTGGTGCTGAAGGAAACGGTGGGGCCACGCCGGATTGCATTGATGGCATTGATCGCGGCGGGCGCTGTGATAGTTGAAATGGGCGGATGACAGGCGAGGACCCGATGAGCGAGCAAAAGACAAACCCAATGATCAAGACAGTGCTGGAATTTGGCCCGATCCTGGCCTTTTTCGTGGCCTACCTTTGGCTCAAGGACGATATCTTTACCATCGGCGGGCGAGAGTATGACGGGTTTATCGTGGTCACCGCCGGGTTCATCCCGGTGTTCCTTCTGGCCATGGGGGCGCTGTGGTGGCTCACGGGGCATCTGTCGAAGATGCAGGTGGTCACCGCCGTGCTGATCGTGGTGTTCGGCGGCATGAGCGTGTGGTTCAATGATCCACGCTTTTTCAAGATGAAGCCGACGATCATCTACCTGCTGTTCGGCGGGGTTTTGGCATTTGGCGTGATGCGGGGCCAGTCCTATATGCAATCGCTCATGGATGGGGTCATGCCGCTGAACGATGAAGGTTGGATGATCCTGACCAAGCGGATTTGTTATTTTTTCCTCGGACTTGCACTGCTGAACGAGCTTGTCTGGCGCACCATGAGCGAGGAGATTTGGGTTTACTTCAAGACATTCGGCCTGACGGCGGCGATCTTTCTGTTCTTCATGACGCAGGGCGCGTTGTTCCGTGATTACGGTACGGATCAGGGCGAGAGCGAAGAATGATCGCCAACCTGATGATGTACGCCCGGCCCGAGACCGAGGCGGCGACCATCCGGTTTTGGGCGTTGATCCGTGAAGGGCTGACCGAACGCGGGATCGAGGCGCCCGAGGACTTGGCGCAGGACGCGGGGGAGTTCGGGGTCTGGACCGACCCCAATCTGGTGCTGAGCCAGACTTGCGGTATGCCCTACCGTCTGTGGCTGCACGACCGGGTGGGGCTTGTCGGTACGCCGGATTACGGCTTGGAGGGCTGCGCGCCGGGGCATTACCGCAGTGCCGTGGTGGTGCGGGCGGATGATCCGCGCGAGACGTTGAGCGATTTTCGCGAGGCGGTGTTTGCCTATAATCAGACATTTTCGCAGTCCGGTTATGCCGCGCCCTATGCGCTTTGCACCGGGCATGGGTTCTGGTTCGAAAACCGGGTGCAGACCCATGGCCACCGTTTGTCGGCGCGGGCCGTGGCCGAAGGGCAGGCCGACATCGCCGCTTTGGACGGAGTCACATGGCGTTTGATGCAGGTATATGGCGAGTTGTCCGACCGCCTGCGCGTGCTCTGCTGGACTGGGGAAAGCCCGGGCTTGCCGTTGATCACGGCCAAGCAACAGGAGGTCGGGGCCATTCGGGCGGCTGTGGTGCAGGCGATAGATGCATTGGACGAAACCGACCGCATGGCTTTGGGCCTGCGCGGGGTGGTGGGTATTCCCAAGGTGGCCTATCTGTCGGTGCCCAATCCGCCGGAAAGCGCGGGCGCGCGGCCAAGGCCGTTTTGAGGAAAGCTGTTTAAATGAGTGGCTTCGCCACGCCGGTTTGAGCGCGCTGATGCGCGCCGATCTGGGGCGCTGCTCCTCCGTTGAAAATCAGGGATTTTCAACGATCCCCCGGAGTATTTGGGGAAAGATGAAGGGGGGGGGGCGGAGCGGTCAAGCCCGTTGGCTATATCCGCGACCAGCGTGACCCGCAGGCCTTGGGCAGGGTGGCGCGCAACTGCACCAATGGCAGGTTTTCGCGGCTGGTGACATGGATGATCTCAATGGTGTTTCCGCCGCTAGACGCTGTGGTTTTCTGATAGCCAAGCCCTCCGGCGGGTCCTTGATGGCTTTGGTAAAGCTGCGTGACGGTGTTGACGGGTCACAGCGCAAAGGCTAATGCGAAACCTGTGGCGATTTGTGACCGGATTGCGGGCCACGTTAAACATTCCGCTAAAGAGGCGAAGCATGAGGGAGCCCCTTTCGCTTGGCCGCGATCGGGGTTTTTTTGTGGGCGGGCGAGCCCTGCTGGAGGACGACATGAGCGACAAGTGGAACAAGCGCACCAGCGCGGTGCATGGCGGCACGAAACGCAGCCAATGGGGCGAGGTGAGCGAGGCGATCTTTCTCACCCAAGGGTTTGTCTATGACAGCGCGGAGGCGGCGGCGGCGCGGTTCGAGGCCGCGGGCCCGGATGAGTATATCTATGCCCGCTACGGCAACCCGACGGTGGCCATGTTCGAAGAGCGCATTGCGGGGCTGGAAGGGGCCGAGGATGCCTTTGCCACGGCCTCGGGGATGGCGGCGGTGTCGGGGGCTTTGACCTCGATGCTGAAGGCGGGTGACCACGTGGTGGCCGCAAGGGCGCTTTTCGGGTCCTGCCTTTACGTGTTGGAAGAGGTGCTAACCCGTTATGGTGTCGAGGTTTCTTTCGTCGATGGCACTGATCTGGAGAAGTGGCGCGCGGCGATCCGCGATGACACGGC
>Ga0102940_1001967_pt1 | contig 12638 bp, 10 predicted proteins | sample SalPonR2_C_D1_MG_FD_78215 | JGI IMG/M metagenome (GOLD analysis project Ga0102940, IMG submission 78215) | Salt pond soil microbial communities from South San Francisco under conditions of wetland restoration - Salt Pond MetaG R2_C_D1_MG | ecosystem: Environmental > Aquatic > Marine > Intertidal...
AAGGAACTTGACGAAGAGGTGGCCAGGCATCACCTTGAAATACTCGGGGTCAAGCTGACAAAAATGACCCAGGAGCAGTCCGATTATATCGGCATTCCAGTGGAAGGCCCTTACAAGTCAGACCATTACAGATACTAAAGCGGGAACCCGCAACCCAAATGCCCCTCCTCATTTTCTTGTTTTTGTTGACAGAAACTCAGGAGTACGGCACTAATACCCCCGGTAACGGCAGATGAATGACCGCCGGTCCTTGCCGGCTGCTGCTGACCCGGAAACAAAAAAAAGGGTGTTGAAATTGAGCTTTTAATTTCAACACCCTTTTTTTACTGTATTTAACTCAACTTGCGTACTTATCTTTTTGCCAGAGATGAAACAACCGATTAAAAGCCCCCGGCGGTTGCCTGTCAGGAACATTGAGAACGAAACAACACCGAAGGTTGAGTTTTCAATACTCTGGAGGGGCACCATCCAGATTCCCCGTTGCAAGAAACGGCGCTGACGAGACGGAAGACGACGAGACTGAAGGCGAAGCGTTCATAAGAGAGACCACCCGCTGCAGGGAACTTAAAATCATCAGCTGCTCCCACTCTTCAAGATTTGTGAACTGCTCCTCGAACAACTCCTGCATCAGTGGAGGCGCTTTGTCAAGTATCTCTTCACAGGCTGCCGTGGGTTCGATCAAAACCCTTCTTCTATCAACCTCGCTTCTGTTCCTCAGAATCAGACCCCTCTTGTAAAGTCTCTCCAAAATACCCGTCACCGTTGCCTGGCTGAGGCTTATGTTTCTGGCTATCTGACCGACGGTGAGGGATTTTTCCTTTGATACGGTCTGAAGCGTAACAAGCTGGGGAATGGTCAAACCAAACTTTTTCACAAGATCCCTTGAATGAAGATCAACGGACTGAATTATCTGACGGATGGAGCTCAACACATCGTCTGCCAGTGGTTTTTCTTTCCTTCCGTTCTCTTCCTGACTTCTACCTGTTTCCATTCACATAGATTTCCTTTTTTTCACTGCTGTCATCAATTCCATTCCGCAAGAAGCGCCAGTGATTCATTTCCGCCATGAATTGCAGCTCGTCTTGCCTGAAAACCAAAAAAACACAGACCAGTCGAATACTTCAGTACACCTTTCTTTAGTGTAATATGTAACAGACCAAATAGCAATCAAAAAGCGAACCACCGATTATTTTTTTGCGGCCAATTCTCTTCTCAACTGCTCCAGCGCTGTAACAGCAAAGATCTTCTTGTTCATTTTACGATCCTTAAAAGAAAACTGACAGGTTTTCCCCCTGGAAAAGCCAGGTCCTGCCAGGCCAATGCAAACCATGCCCACCGGTTTGTCCTCGCTGCCGCCGCCGGGACCGGCCACGCCGGAGGTGGCAATGGCATAATCGGCCCCGGCAGCCGTTCTTGCCCCTTCAGCCATGCTCCTGGCTGTCTCTTCATGAACGGCCCCATTTTTTTCAATGGTCCTGCTGTCAACCCCGAGCACCCGGATCTTGGCCTGGTTGGCGTAGGTCACGGCCGACAACAAGAAATAGTCTGAGCTGCCTGCCACATTGGTGAGCATATCGGCAACAAGCCCGCCGGTGCAGCTCTCGGCAACGGCAACCGTGGCTGCACCAACGGTTAAAAGCCTGCCGACCTCTTCTTCCATGGTAAGCCCCTGGAAAGAGACAATGCGCTTTTCCAGACATGAGGCAATCCACTGCCCCGCTCTTTCCATCTCCGCTTCCAGATTTGACCCGGCCAGATGGCTGCCGCTGCAGGAAAATTTGACATAGATCAGCGGAAAGTCAGCCCGGAACCCAAGCCGCATTTCGGGAAATTTATTACGGAATCCGCTAAGCCTGGTGCCGACGTCGGCCTCGGGCAGTCCAAAGATGGTGAAGCACCTGGACAACACCCGGGTGTTCAATGTAAAACGCCGGTTAATTTCCGGCAAGACGGCGTTTTTGAACATTTTTTTCATCTCCATGGGGACGCCTGGCATGAAAAAGAAAAGTGCCTGGTTGATCACCATGTAAAACCCCGGAGCCGTACCAAAAAGGTTCTCGACAACATCGGCCGTCAAGGGAAGTTCTGCCTGTTTTCTGTTGATTTCGGGCATGGTCACTCTCCGTTTTTCAAAATACCCCTCAACGGAAACAAGGGCTTCCCTGTTAAGACCAAGCCTGTCCTGTGCTGCCACGGCTGCAGCCCCGGCAGTGCGATCATCCTCCGTGGGACCGAGACCTCCCGTCACAAGGACAAGATCCGCCCTCTGTGCCACCTCACCGATAACAGCGGCAAGGGTTTTTGCCTCATCCCCTGTGCACGAGATCCGGGCGGTAACGATTCCCGCATCCAGGAGCTCGGATGCGAGCCATGAAGCGTTTGTATCCGTTACGGCGCCTGAAACAATCTCATCCCCTGTTGATATAATTTCTGTTCTCATAAATTCCTCAAAAATGTACCCATTGCCGCAACGCATAAAGCAAGTAAAATGACCAGTTGCAATGGGAGATTTTATTGTTTCCATGGCCCTAACCTTGATAACGAAGGCCCTGACCCCGTGTAAAACTGATTTCTGCTCAGAGTCCTTTGCTGATTGTTCAGATTATGCCATCCCTTTCACGTTGTCAAATTTTCTTCAATTCTACTTTCTAATTTTCTAAAATCACTTGAAAAGATTTTATCCCTCTGCTAAAGTTGGCGAGGATGCTGTTCAGAACCGATGGGCTGCCGACGCACCACGAATTTTATATGAAAGCCATCAGCTAAAACCAACAATTTCGTATCAGAGGAAACCGGGGAAAAAAAGATGATTAGAGCTGGAGTTTGCGGAGCAACAGGATACACAGGAGCGGAAATTGTCAAACTGATCTCAAACCACCCGAAAGCCGAGCTGGCCGCGGTCACCTCCAGATCCTACAGCGGTGAAACCATGGGAGAAGTATTCCCGGCCATGCGGAATCTTGTGGATTTGACATGTGAAGAGATCAACATTGACAAGCTTAAACAGAGAATCGACTGCGTATTTCTAGCCCTGCCCCACAAGACATCCATGGCCTACGCCCCCCTTTTTGCCGAGAACAATATCAAGGTGATCGACCTGTCCGCCGACTTCAGGTTCACCGATGCTGCAGCCTACGAAGCCGCCTATCAGGAGCACAGTGCCAAGGCCCTTTTAGAGAAGTCGGTTTACGGGCTGTCGGAAATTTACAGAAGCCAAATAGCCAAAGCCGACATTGTGGGGAACCCGGGGTGCTACCCCACAAGCTTTCTGCTGCCGGTACTGCCCCTTGTCACCGAAAAACTCATAGACAACCACGGCATCATCTCCGATTCAAAATCCGGCGTCAGCGGTGCAGGACGTTCCGTATCCCTGGCAACCCACTATTGTGAAACCAATGAATCCTTCAAACCTTATAAAATCAATGCCCACCGGCATGTCCCTGAAATGGAAGAGGTGTTGAGCATCCACGCGGGATCAAAAACCAGGATCACCTTTGTTCCACACCTGCTGCCGGCAACACGGGGCATGCTGTCGACAATTTACGCAAGGGCCTGTGACGGCACCACCGATGAAAGCATCAGAAAGACATTTACCAGCTGCTATGGCACCAACTCTTTTGTCAGAATTCTCCCTCCGGGCAAATTTCCCGACATTGCCCATGTCCGGGGAACAAACTTCTGTGACATCGGGTTCAGTCTGGACAGAACAACCGGGCAGCTGATCCTTGTCTCTGCCATTGACAACCTCTTGAAGGGAGCCGCAGGCCAGGCGGTCCAGAACATGAACCTCATGTTTGGCATCGATGAAAAATCAGGACTTACGGCAACTCCAGGAGCAATTTGAACCAATGATAAAGAAAAAGGCAAAAATCTGGTTCCACTCCGGCTCATCATCCAGGATCAAAGAGTTTTCCATCTCAAAAAAGCTTTTATTCGCCTGCTTCACAGGTATCCTGGCCCTGTCCGCTATTCTTGCCTGGGCCGGCTGGGACTATTACAGGCTCAAGGTTACATCCCTTGACAACAGGGTGCTGACAGAACGACTCAACGAAAAGACCAGTGAGATAGAGAGCCAGAGAAAACAGATACAGAAATTTGCCCACAAGATCAACACCCTCACATCCAGGGTGGTGAACCTGGCAGAATTTGAAAACAAGGTCCGAATCATTGCCAACATCGAGCAGGACAGCGATTCTTCCCAGCTTTTCGGCACCGGGGGATTGCCAGGTGACGAGCTTGACCCCAAAATACCGGCAACGGAAAAACACAACAGCCTGATGCGCAAAATGCACGAACAGCTCAACCAGATGGACACGGTTTCTTATGCAAAACTATCCGACTATGCAACACTTGCCAAGGAGCTTGGCAAAAAGCGGAACATCCTTGCTGCCACGCCGTCCATACGCCCGGTCAAGGGCTGGGTCACCTCAAGCTTTGGATACCGAAAATCCCCTTTTACCGGAAAAAAAGAGTTTCATTCGGGTCTTGACATTGCCAACAGAAAAGGCACAAAGATTGTGGCCACGGCAAAGGGAACGGTTTCCCTGGCCAGGGAGAAAATGTTCATTGGAAAGGTGGTGGTGATTGACCATGGCCATGGAACGGTGACAAAGTTCGGCCACCTGGACAAAATACTGGTAAAAAGAGGCGAAACGGTAAACCGGGGGGATGTCATAGGCTTCATGGGCAACACAGGCAGGAGCACAGGCCCCCACGTCCATTATGAAATAACCATCAGCGGCGTATCCGTAAACCCGGAAAAATACATCCTCAACTGACCAGGCAGGATGCGTGGTTTTTTTTGACATTCCCTGACCCGTCACAATGGTTCTTGTTTCAAATTTCAGAAAACGAGCCACAATGCAAGCCTGACCCCCCCGGTAAATCCCATCCCGAATTCCAGCAAAGCCCGCAAGACCCCAGACGATCCCCCTCGGTGGCGCAACCGGGAAAAAAAATTATTTTGATTTTGAAAAAAATGCTTATATGTTATTAATATGAAACAAATTGTAACCATTCAGATCTATATGGAAAAACGAAAAAAATATAAACCTTGCTTTTCATACCCAGAACAGCAGATTTAATACAATCCAAAGGTAAAGAATCAATGTTAACATTACTTTCAAAAATATTCGGTTCCAGCAACGACAGGGCCATCAAAAAACTTGAGCCCCTGGTAGATGAAATAAACGGTCTCGAGCCGGGGATGCAGGCCCTTGAAGACGGTGAACTCACCCAGATGACCACCACCCTCAAACAGCGTCTGAAAAACGGTGACGCCATTGATGACATCCTGCCCCAGGCCTTTGCCCTTGTCAGGGAAGCCTCGTGGCGGGTACTTGGCATGCGCCATTTTGACGTTCAGCTCCTGGGGGGCATCGCCCTGCACAAAGGAACCATTGCCGAGATGAAAACCGGTGAAGGAAAAACCCTGGCTTCGACCCTGCCGGCTTTTTTAAACGCCCTTACCGGAAAAGGGGTTCACATTGTAACGGTCAATGACTACCTGGCCCAGCGTGATGCCGAATGGATGGGCAAATTGTACACTTTTTTAGGCCTTGAGGTCGGCGTTCTGCTCCATGAGATGGACGACCAGGGCCGGAAAAAAGCGTACAATGCCGATATCACCTACGGCACCAACAACGAATTCGGGTTTGACTATCTCAGGGACAATATGAAGTTTGACAGGGAGAGCCTCGCCCAGAAAGAGCTGAACTTTGCCATTGTGGACGAAGTGGACAGCATTCTCATCGACGAGGCCCGAACCCCCCTGATCATTTCCGGGCCTGCGGAAAAATCCACCGGCATGTACGTCCAGATCAACACGATCATCCCCGGATTCAAAAGGGATATTGACTACACCATTGATGAAGAAGCCAAGAGTGTCATGCTCACAGAAGCTGGTGTTGCCAAGGGCGAAGAACTTTTGGATGTGGAGAACCTCTACGATCCGAAAAACATCGAGCTTCTCCACCACTTGAACCAGGCCCTGAAAGCCCACACCCTTTTCAAGCTGGATGTGGATTACATTGTCAAAAACGATGAAGTGGTCATTGTTGACGAGTTTACCGGCCGGCTCATGACAGGAAGACGTTACAGCGAAGGTCTCCACCAGGCCCTGGAGGCCAAGGAAAACGTCAAAATTGCCAATGAAAACCAGACCCTTGCCTCCATCACCTTTCAGAATTTTTTCCGCATGTACGACAAGATCGGCGGCATGACCGGCACGGCAGAGACCGAGGCGGCAGAGTTTAAAAAGATCTACAACCTGGATGTCCTGGTGATCCCCACCCACAAGCCCATGATACGGGAGGACATGGCCGATGTGATATACAAAACAAAAAAGGAAAAATACGAGGCGGCCATCAACGAGATCATCGCCCTTCACCGAAAAGGCCAGCCGGTTCTGGTGGGAACCATTGCCATTGACGTGTCCGAGGATTTCAGCCGCAAGCTGAAAAAAAGGGGCATCAAGCACACCGTGCTCAACGCCAAGCACCACCAGGCAGAGGCCGAGATCGTTGCCAACGCCGGCCAGAAAGGCGCGGTCACCATCTCCACCAACATGGCCGGCAGGGGGACGGACATTGTGCTCGGTGAGGGGGTCAAGGAGCTTGGCGGCCTTCACATCCTCGGCACCTCCCGCCATGAATCCCGGCGCATCGACAACCAGCTCAGGGGCCGGGCTGGCCGGCAGGGGGATCCGGGCTCCTCCCGGTTCTACCTCTCCTTAGAGGATGATCTGCTGCGGATCTTCGGCGGCGACAGGATCACCTCCATCATGGACAAACTCGGCATTGACGAAGGAGAACCCATTGAACACGGCCTTATCAGCAAGGCCATTGAGAATGCCCAGTCCAAGGTCGAGGGCCACAACTTTGAGATCAGAAAGCAGGTCATCGAATATGATGACGTGATGAACCAGCAGCGGGAGGTGATCTACAAGCAGCGCCGGGACGCCCTTAAGAACGACAACCTCCACCCTGTGATCCTGGAGATCATGGAGGAAAAAACCCTTGATATTGTTGACTCCTTTGAGGAAGACAAGGTACCGGTCCAGGAGTGGGATCTATCCGGAATGGGTGACGCGGTGAAAAAGCAGTTCAATTTCCGGCCTGATTTCAGCGCCCTCCCCGATTCTGTCAACACAGCAGAAGAGCTGGCCGACACGATTTATCACCAGGCAGAAACCCTGTACAGGGAAAAATTCTCCATTATCGGAGAAACAGAAACCCGTCAGCTGGAGCGCTACGTGATGCTCCAGACCGTTGATACCCTTTGGAAGGACCATCTGCTCAACATGGATCACCTCAAAGAGGGCATCGGTCTGCGGGGGTATGCCCAGCAAAACCCCCTGATCGTGTACAAGAAAGAGGGGTTTGAAATGTTCCAGGCCCTTGTTGACCGCATCAAGGAGGAGACCCTGGAAATTCTCTTCCGGATCCAGATCTCCATGCCCGAAGAGATCAACGAATTCCAGAAACCGGACAACAGCGACATGGTACTATCCCATTCCGACAAATCCTCCGTCAAGACCCCTGTTACAAGGACCAGCCCCAAGATTGGACGCAACGATCCCTGCAGCTGCGGCAGCGGGAAAAAATACAAAAAATGCTGCGGAGCGTGACCACCAATGAATCCGTTTTCACCTGAAATAGAAGAAAAGCAGGCATCAACATCAAAGACCGATGAAAAAGAGCCCCCCATGTACAAGGTGATCCTGCACAACGACGATTACACCACCATGGAGTTTGTTGTCAAAATTCTTGTGGATGTTTTTGGAAAATCTCTTGAAAAAGCATCGGAAATCATGCTTAATGTACATAGACAGGGACGAGGCATCTGCGGTGTGTTTATTTATGAAATTGCCGAAACCAAAGTCATGACCGTACACAACCTTGCAAGGGAGAATGGATTCCCTTTAAAATGCACAATGGAGAAGGAGTAGCCATGATAAGCAAAGAACTGAGCACAACTCTCGGAGTTGCCGTGCGAGAGGCAAAAAAAAGAAGGCATGAGTATGTTTGTGTGGAACATGTTCTCTATGCAATCCTTAACCATGGCACAGGCGCTGAAACCATTGAAAAATGCGGAGGCAACCCTGATATCATCAAAAATAACCTGGACATCTTCTTTAACGAGAAAATGAACACCATTGAAGAAGGCGAAGAGTATGTCCTCCAGCAGACCATCGGTTTCCAGAGGATGATCCAGCGGGCCATCAACCATGCCCGTTCCGCTGAAAAGACCGAGGTCAACCTCGGGGATATCCTTGCTTCCATTTTCCAGGAAAAAGATTCCCATGCCGCCTATTTCCTTGAATCCGAAGGCATCACCAGGCTCAATGTTCTGGATTACATCTCCCATGGCGGTGACACACAACCCAGGGCGGAAAAGGGTCAGCCGGACAAGGATCCCCGAAGGCCCGGCAGACAGGCACCCGGCAAGAAGGAAAAAAACGATCCCCTCGCCCTCTTTACCACGGATCTTCTGAAAAAAGCCGAAACCGGCAGGATCGATCCCCTCATCGGCAGGATCACCGAAATGGAAAGGGCCATGCAGGTGCTCTGCCGGCGGCGGAAAAACAATCCGGTGTTTGTCGGTGACCCCGGTGTCGGCAAGACGGCCATTGCCGAGGGGGTCGCCTTGAAAGCCTTTCAACAGGAGGTGCCTGATTTCCTCAAAGCCTCTGAAATGTACTCCCTGGACATGGGGGCACTGCTGGCCGGAACAAAGTACAGAGGCGATTTTGAGCAGCGGCTCAAGGATGTGATCACCGCCCTGGAGGAGAAGGAAAACGCCTTGCTGGTCATCGACGAGATCCACACCGTGGTGGGGGCAGGCGCCACCAGCAGCGGCTCCATGGATGCCTCGAACATCTTGAAGCCGGCCCTTTCCAACGGCCTTTTGCGGTGCATCGGTTCCACCACCCATGAGGAGTATAAAAACTACTTTGAAAAGGACAGGGCCTTTTCCAGACGGTTTGAGAAAATCGAGGTAACCGAACCCACCGTGGATGAAACCATCGATATTCTCAAGGGGCTGAAACCGTGCTACGAAGAGCACCACAACCTGACGTACACCGACGAAGCCCTGGAGGCCTGCGCAAGGCTTGCCGCCAAGCACATCAACGACCGGTACCTCCCGGACAAGGCCATTGATGTCATGGACGAGACCGGTTCTCTGATACGGCTTGCCGGCCGGGCGGACCGGAAAAACGTGCTGGCCACGGATATTGAAAAGACCATTGCCAAGATGGCCAAGATCCCGGCCACCAACGTGACCGCCTCGGACAAGTCAACCCTTGAAAACATTGACAAAAAACTCCAGCAGGTCATTTACGGCCAGGACAGTGCCATCACCACCCTTGCCACCTCCATCAAGCGGTCCAGGGCCGGTCTTTCCGCTCCTGAACGTCCCATCGGTTCCTTTCTCTTTGCCGGTCCCACCGGGGTGGGAAAAACCGAGGTGGCAAAACAGCTGGCCTTTAACATGGGGGTTGAGTTCATGCGCTTTGACATGAGCGAATACATGGAAAAACACGCCGTTTCAAGGCTCATCGGGGCGCCTCCCGGGTATATCGGATTTGACCAGGGGGGAATCCTCACCGACGGGATCCGGAAAAACCCCCACTGTGTACTGCTCCTTGACGAAATCGAAAAGGCCCATCCCGACCTGTTCAACATCCTGCTCCAGGTGATGGACTATGCCACCTTAACGGACAACAACGGCCGGTCTGCCGATTTCCGCAATGTGATTCTGATCATGACCTCCAATGCCGGGGCACGGGAGATGACCTCAAACCGAATCGGCTTCGGGGACCACATGGAAGACGTGAACTCCAAGGGCATCAAGGCCGTTGAAAAGACCTTCAGCCCGGAATTCAGGAACCGGCTGGATGCCATGGTACAATTCAACGCCCTCTCCCATGAGATCATGGAGCGGATCGTGGACAAAAACATGAAGGAACTAAAAACCATGCTCAAGGCAAAAAACATCGTTCTCAAATACTCGCCCAAGGTAAGATCCTACCTTGCCGAAAACGGGTACGATGTCAAGTTCGGGGCCAGACCCCTTGAGCGACTCATCCAGAGCAGGATCAAGGACAAGCTCACCGACGAGATCCTCTTCGGGTCCCTTGAAAACGGCGGAGAGGTCTCTCTGGGATTGAAAAACAACGAAATCACATTCAACATGAAAGAATAGATGCCCCTGTTCCGCTTATCCCATCGCAATGAATTTCCCCCGGCAAGGCTGGCACGGGTTGACGGTCTCCTCTGCATCGGGGGAGACCTCAGTCAAAGCAGGATCCTTCTGGCCTACCGGAACGGGATTTTCCCCTGGTATTCCAGCAGCGAACCCATCCTCTGGTGGTCCCCGGATCCAAGGCTTGTGCTCTACCCCGAAAAAATCAGGGTGTCGAGGAGTCTTAAGAAAAAGATCCGAAAACACCACTTCCAAATCACCATGGACAGAAATTTTGACGGGGTAATCCGGGAATGTGCCGATTCACGCATTGAGAAGAGAGAAGAGACCTGGCTTGGCCGGAAGATGATCCAAGCGTACACCCGACTCCATAAAAGCGGGTATGCCCATTCCGTGGAGGCATGGAAAGACGGCACCCTTGCCGGCGGCCTCTACGGTATTTCCCTTGGGGGATGTTTTTTTGGAGAGTCCATGTTCACCCGGGTCAGCGACGCGTCCAAGACGGCCCTCTGTGCCCTGGCATGTCACCTTGAAACCCTGGGATTTAACCTCATCGACTGCCAGGTGACCACCGACCACATGCTCTCCATGGGTGCGGAAGAGATCCCGAGAGCCGATTTTCTCAGCCAGATCGAAACATCCCTGGCCCGAAAGACCGAAAAAGGGCCATGGGAATTCAACCAGAAAGGGTTTGTCGAAAAATTTTCCACCCCAGGGCAATAAACACCCACCGGGTGAAGCCGGTGGGCGGGTTTAAATAAAAAAAGCTTGGGCACGGCCATGGAGGGGTTCCCCAAGGTCCTGCACAAGCTTTTTCAATCCAGATGCAGTTGGTGTCTGCCACCGTTTGCCCGTATTCCAGAGAAAGGAAAGCCCCGGGCATTCCCTTCCCCGGTACTGAAGGCAAAGCTGAAAGCCAAGCAGGCGTTGCAGAAGTTGCTACGGCCAGGATCCTGCAGGATTCATACCGCAAAATAAGCCACGAATCCTGCTTGCCCTTTTGCCCGTCTTCTATATTGCGACAACAGGCACATCGTTCACTGTGATACTGTCCTCGCACTTTGAATACGAACAAAAGTCCTGCACGATATACCTGGATTATTTGCTTCCAGCGGTCCTAATCTTCCTCAATGACAATTGCGTCTTCTTCACACACTTCAACGCAGCTTTCACAGCCCATGCACTCTTCTGCATTGACCGGAGAGGATTTTCCATCCACCATTTCAAACACTTCTACAGGGCACACATCAACGCACTCTTCACAGCCAACACATTTTTCTTCATCTACAATTGGATTAAAAGCCATTTTCTTTCCATTCTCCTTTAAAAATTAACGTTATCGTACAAAGCCACAATTTCAGATGGCTTTATAACAGGTTTTACATTAAATCAAGCCTTTTTTTTTATTTACCACCAACAAGGACCACGGGAAATTTGCCGTCCCCCGCACCCTGGATCAATTTATTATAATCAACATTCTCTTCTGTCAAACAAAAAATATTTTTAATATCCGTCTCTGAAAAAAGGTACCATTGACCAGCTCGGTCTCCTTCCCCTTCCTCGCCTGATGCGGCCCGCCCTTGGCTGCTGCTCCCTTCATGCATGATTATCTGCTTTCTGTCAAGGATGTTTACACTTTTTTCTGCCATCTGTTCCAGGGTCTCCACAACAGCGGGACTCGTGGTGGCAAGGACCATGGGTCCCCGGGCGGCAATGAGATCTCTTTTTTCGTTAAAAAGCCGCGCCCAGGACGTTATCCGTTTTTCTGCCATGTAATTGCCCGGATCGCCCTCCTGCACGCTGTCTGGGGTATCCTGGAGAGAGTCGCCCCTGACCGATGCCAGCACCCTTCCCTGGCTGCGCATCACGGCAGAAAGCTCTGCATCGATGGCCTCGTTTGCCTCATCCTGCTCCTGGGCAAGGCGCAGAAAAAGAAGCGCTTCAGCGAGGAGCTCCTCCCTGCCTGCTTCAGGCTCTCTTTTTTGGCCGGATTCCGGCTGGCCTGCTTTACGGCTTATCTGGGACCGGATAGCACCAACACTGGTGGTTGAGGTAAAATAGGGGGTCTTTTTAACAAAGGATTTCAGCGGCCCACCGGACCGACTGTGAATCCGGGCCCACTCCCTGTAACCGGCAACCCTTTCCAGAATGGGCTGCAGCTCTTTTTCCTCCATGAAGAGTGTCTCGATACATGAATTACCCGGGGCAGCCTTTTCACCGGCACGGACCTCACTGGCGGACCGGGTGGATAGAAACGCCGCCCGGCCGAAACAGGACACCAGGGCCCTGGCATCTTTATCCCGTAGATGGGTAAATGGAAAAAACAATGGTTTCATTTTTTACACCTTTTTGTCGTGACTTTCAACACCCATGGCATTGAGTTGTTTTCGGATCCGGTCGGCAAGGTCCCACTGCCTGTTTTTCCTTGCCAG
>Ga0102940_1001970_pt1 | contig 12635 bp, 9 predicted proteins | sample SalPonR2_C_D1_MG_FD_78215 | JGI IMG/M metagenome (GOLD analysis project Ga0102940, IMG submission 78215) | Salt pond soil microbial communities from South San Francisco under conditions of wetland restoration - Salt Pond MetaG R2_C_D1_MG | ecosystem: Environmental > Aquatic > Marine > Intertidal...
CGTTTTTTCGGGGGCCCGGACATGACGCGGCGGTTTGAGCAGTCCAGTCTCGGGTCCGGTGTGATCATTGATGGGGACAAGGGGCTGGTGCTGACCAACGCCCACGTCATCGACGGCGCTACTTCTATCTCGGCCAGGCTTTTGGACGGGCGGGAGTTTCAGGCGGAACTGGTCGGGGCTGATCCGGACTTTGATCTGGCCCTGCTCCGTCTGGAAAAGGCGGCCGGACTTCCCCAGGTGGCTATGGGCGATTCCTCGGACCTGATGATCGGCGAGACCCTGATCGCCATCGGCAATCCTTTCGGGTTCAGCAATACCGTGACTACAGGGGTTATCTCGGCCATGAATCGGACCATCAGGACCAAACAGGGAACCTTCACGGATTTTCTGCAGACCGACGCGGCCATCAACCCCGGAAACAGCGGCGGTCCGCTGTTGAATATCACCGGAGAACTGATCGGGATCAATACGGCAATTTATGCCGAGGGCGAGGGGATCGGATTTGCCATTCCTATCAACAAGGCCAAACGAGTGGTGCAGGAACTGGCCAGCTTCGGAGCGGTACAGCCGGTCTGGCTCGGAATTCTGGCCCGGTCCGTGGATCAGCGCATTGCCGGCTACTATGATCTGGACAGTGTCCGGGGGGTACTGGTGACCCAGATCGAGCCTGCAACACCGGCTGCAGCCGGCGGTCTGCGGCCGGGAGACGTGATCCTGGCCATAAACGGGATACCGGTTGCTGGCCGCGGGCATTATCTTGATCTGCTGCGCAATTACACTCAGGGAGAGTCGATACGTCTGGAACTGGCCCGCGATGGTCGGGGCACGACGGCCGTTAATGTGCAGCTGGGGCCCTTTTCCGATGCTCAGGCCCTGAATATGGCCTATGACAGGTGGGGATTACGGATTCGAAGGCAGGGCCGGGCCGTGGTGGTCGGTCGTGTCCGACCGGGAAGCCCGGCAGATAACCTCGGGTTGGAGCCCGGGGATGTCCTGGTCAGGATCGGCGGCAGAAAGCAGGAGAGCGCAGCGGATTTCGCGGCTGCGTTCAAGCGCTTCCGCATGCATGACGCCCTGATCCTGCTGGTGGCCAGAAAAGGACAGGGGTACCATGTGCGCCTGCGGATGTGATTCCCGTATCCGGATGGTGGAGATGGAATTCGTCAGAAATGAAGAAACCCCCGAAAGCGGGTGGGAGGAGGTCCAGCCTCCCTGTTGCTTCCAGGGGCGTGTGTAAGGCCCCGATCCGATTGGAGTGAATTCAGAATCAGGGCGGAGTGGACAGTGTGCGTGCGCCGCGGGACGGATGCCATGCGCGTTATGCAGGGCAGGCCGGCGAACCGCGGAGTAAGAAATAATTTTAAAAAAATACTATATTTCTGGCAACTTGGCAAGGCCCATTTGTCTGAAATATCGATTGCCTCTTTAAACGGAGGCAAAGCTATGCAGAACGTCCCCCCGAAACCGGGTTTCGGGGGGACGTTCTGTTTTTTTTGGATCAGGCGATCTTGTTTTCGGCCAGGGCCTCGGCAATGTGCTTCACCACGAATTTTTCACCGCGTTTCACGGCGCCGCCCCGCAGCTGCATGATGCAGCCGGGACACTCGGTGACCACCACCTCGGCCTCGGTTTTTTCGAAGTCGGTCATCTTCTTGATCAGAATCTGCTCCGACAGTTCCGGGAATTTGGCGGAGAAGGTTCCTCCGAATCCGCAGCAGGTCTGCGCCTCGTCCGCGGGAACGTACTCCATGCCGCCTTTTTCCACCAGCTCGGCCGGAGCTTCGACAACTCCCATGCCGCGGCAGAGGTGGCAGGGGTAGTGCATGGAGGTTTTCTGACCGGTATGCTTGAACTCGGCCGCATCCACCTGCAGGATGTCGTTTACGAAAGTGGAAAAGGAGACCACCTTGTCCGCAAACTGCTGTACTTTGACCGACAGGCCCGGCTCATTGGCGAACAGTTTGGGGTAGCCGTGCTTGAGGTGAGAGGCGCAGGAGGCGCACAGGGTGACGATGTAGTCGTACTTGGAGGCGTCCATGGCCGCGATGTTCTGCAGGGCGACTTCCTTGAGGGTATCGAGTTCACCCATCATCTGCAGAGGCAGGCCGCAGCAGGTCTGCTCCATGGGGAAATCGAGATCAGCACCGTGACCGGCAATGACCTTGACCCCGGCCTTGAGCTGTTCGGGGTACACGAAATCCTGCACGCATCCCGAAAACAGTCCCACTTTGTACTTGGACCGGGTTTCAACGGGCTTGATCTTTTTCCATTCGTCCCGGAAGGGCTTCTTGGCGATGGCCGGCAGGGCCTTGAAACCGTGCTCCTTCATGAAGATCTGGGGCAGATGCCGGATGTATCCGTTGCTGGTCAGGGGTTTCTGAGCCACCTTGGCTGTACGCAGAAAGGTGTGAAAAAGTTTACGGTTTTTCATCAGCTTGGCCAGCAGGGTGGACTGCAGCGGATGACCTTCCTCGTCCTGGATTTTGGCGTGGACCAGCTTGATCAGTCTGGGCAGGTCGATGCCGCCGGCGCAGATTTTTTCACAGGCCTGGCAGTTGATACAGTTCTGGACCAGATTGCGGGCCTTTTCCCGTCCGTGGAAGAAATAGGTCAGGATGAGGCCGATGGCCCCGATGTAGACGTGACCCATCTGGTGCCCGCCGACCATGCGATAGACCGGGCAGACATTGGCGCAGGCGCCGCAGCGCACGCACTGGAGTACTTCCTTGAAGTCGGGGTCTTTGGCCAGGGCGCGACGACCGTTGTCCAGGAAGATGATGTGCATCTCCTTGTTCTTGTCCTCGGTGACCTGACATTCATTGGCGCCGGTGATCCAGGTTACGTACGAGGTGATGGCCTGTCCTGTGGCGTTTCTGGGCAGTACCCGCAGGGTGGCCAGGGCGTCTTCCAGGGAAGGCACCAGCTTGTCCAGTCCGGCCAGGGCCACGTGGACCCGGGGCAGGGTGGTCACCAGCCGGGCATTGCCCTCGTTGGTGGCGATACCGATGGTTCCGGTTTCGGCGATGGCGAAGTTGGCCCCGGAAATACCCATGTCCGCTTCAACGTATTTCTGACGCAGTTCGCGGCGGGCCACCTTGACCAGTTTTTCGATTTCCGCCGTCTGTTTTTTCTTGGTCACATCGGAGAAGAGATCCGAGACCTGGTACCGGGACAGGTGAATGGCCGGCATAACCATATGGGTCGGGCCTTCATGGCGAAGCTGGATGATCCACTCGCCAAGATCGGTTTCCGTGACCTCCAGCCCGGCATCCTCCAGGTGGTGGTTGAGCAGGGTCTCCTCGGCGGTCATTGACTTGGATTTGACGATCTTCTTGCACTTGGAGTCTCGAGCGATCTTGGCAATGAGTTCGTTGGCTTCGTAGGCTGTGGCGGCCAGGTGGACCTTGACGCCGACCTTTTCCGCCTTTTCCTTGAACTCCTCGAACAGTTCATCCATGTGGGAGATGGCCGCGGATTTGCGTTTGGCCACGTCCCGGATCATGGCGTCCACGTCCATGCCCTTAAAGGCGTTGGCCCGGCTGGCCCGGTAGGCCACAGCGAAATTGTCCATGGAGGTGCGCAGGAATTCATTGTCCAGAGCGCCCTTGAGTTCGGTCCTGTATCCTTTCAGATCCTTTGCAGACTGCATTAGTTGTCCTCCCACAGCAGAATATGAAGTTCCAGCGGTCCGTGTACGCCGATGGCCAGGACCCGCTCGATGTCGGCAGTCCGGCTGGCACCGGTGATGAAGGCGGTGTAGTTGGGACTATCCTTCATGTAGCTGATAAGTTCCTTTTCCACGTCCATGGATGTGGCCCGCAGCTTGGACTTGGGCAGAACCGCAACATGGATTTCGCTGATCATGGTTGCCAGGCGCAATTCTTCGCTGCTTGAATCCAGCACCAGGGTGCCGGTTTCGGCGATGCCGTAATCCACCACGGTGAATCCGATGTCGATCCCCCCGAGGTGATTGCGGACTCCGTCCTTGATCAGCGAGATACCCTTTTCTTTGGCCAGAGGGATGAATTTTTTGAGTTCCTCCTCCGAAAGTCCCGGGGCGGCGATCATTTTCGACCAGTCCTTGAGCTGGCAGAGATCCTCGGCCTTGCCCGAGAGGGGCTCTTCGCACCCGGAAAGCAGAAGCTGACACGCTTCTTTCTGGTCACAGAGTTCGGTGGTGTACTCGTAGGCCTGCTCAAGACTCTTGATTTCGGAAACAACGGCCGAAACCAGTTTGGCCTTCTCTGTAAACAGAGCGACATTGTCCATTGCACACATAAGGTGTCCTCCTTGAGGTGTTATATACATATGCGGGGATTGAAACCCGAACGGATCGGTCGTCGAACCGACCCGGGAAGCGCTGGCTTTGGAACATCGGGACGCCCATGATGCAGGACAGTGCTGGGCCGTCAGAATGCGATATTGAAAAGCATAAGGCGTGCCAGAACGGCTATTTTGTAAATTTTATTTAATTTCAGTGGGTTGAAGTGAGGGGAAGGGGTGGCGGTGAGAGGGTTGAGGAGAGGCTGGGGGGAAATGCCCCGGCGGGTTGGGGGAAATTCCACAAAATTGAGTTTTTAACTCAAAGCAGGAGTTTTTTCCGCCGGTACCTGAAGGTGTCCCGGCTCATGCGCAGCAGGCGGGCGGCTTTTGTTTCGTTGTTGTCGGCCAGTTGCAGGGCGCGCTCCATGTAGTTTCGCTCAGTATCTTCCAGAAGTTCCGGGAGATCAATGCCCTGATCCCTGAGTTCGGGCAGGCCCGAGGTGCCCGGCGAGTGTGCTTCTCGCTCCAAGCACCGGGTCAATCCGAGATCGTGCTCCGTCACCAGAGGCGGCTCGCCCAGAAGGGTCGCCTTTTCCAGGCAGTTTTTGAGCTGCCGGATATTGCCCTCCCAGTTGTAGCTTTTGAGCGTTTTCTCGGCATCCGTGCTTAGGCCGGTGAACTTCTTTCCGAATTTCCGTCCGAATTCGAACAGGAAGTTGCGGGCGATGGGCAGGATATCCTCTCTGCGTCGATTCAGGGCCGGGACCCGGATGTTGATCACAGCCAGCCGGTAATAGAGATCCTGCCGGAACGTTTCCTGTCGGACCAGGCCTTCAAGATCCTTGTTGGTGGCCGAAATGACCCGGGTCTGCACATGCATTTTGCGGGTGCCGCCCACCCGGTAGTATTCGCCTGCTTCCAGGAAGCGGAGCAGCTTGGCCTGAGCCTCGGGGCTCAGATCCCCCACCTCGTCCAGGAACAGGGTTCCGCCTGCTGCTTCTTCCACCAGCCCCTTCTTGCCCTTGGCGTCAGCACCGCTGAAAGCCCCTTTTTCGTAGCCGAACAGTTCGCTCTCCACCAGCTCGTCGGGGATGGCCGCGCAGTTGACCGTGATCAGCGGCCCCTTGAAGTTGGGGCTGCGGTGGTGGATGGCTCCGGCAATGAGCTCCTTGCCGGTTCCGGTTTCGCCGGTGATCAGGATGGAGGTATCCGGGCTCTGGGCCACTTTTTTGACCAGGTCCACCACATCGATGATGGCTTCGCTTTCAGCCACGAAACAGGGGAAGTTGTCCCGAAGGCTTTTCTCCTGCAGGGCCTGAATCTCTTTGCGCAGAGCAATGGTCTGCAACCCGTTTTCAATGGTTACCAGGAGCCCTTCCATCTGCAGGGGTTTGACCTGGTAGTCCCACGCCCCGAGCTTCATGGAGGAAATGACCGTTTCCAGGTCTTCGTAGGCGGTGATCATGACCACCACGGTTTCAGGATGGTCCCGTTTGATGATTTTTAAGGCTTCGATACCGTTTATTCCCGGCAGTCCGACATCCAGAAGAATCAGATCGGGTGACTCCCTTTCAAAAGCACTCAGCGCCTCTTCGGCTGTGGCAAAGGTGGTGACTGCATACCGGGTATGCAGGGCAAGGGCGATCCCTTCCCGGACATGTTCCTCGTCGTCAATGATGGCAATGGAATAGGGCGGCATGGTGTTCGGTGAATAACTTGAGTTATGTGTTTTTGGCTAAAGGTTCTTCGGCAGCGGGCAGTTCGACCCGGAACAGGGCCCCGCCCGTGGCTGAGTCCTTGACCCGGATGAATCCGTTGTGATCGGCCACGATGCGTTGGACAATGCTCAGGCCGATCCCTGTACCATCGCTTTTGGTGGTGAAAAAAGGATCGAAGATCTTGTTTCTGGATGAGATGGGAACACCAGGGCCGGAGTCGGACACCTCGAGAACGACCAGGTCTTCCGCGACAAGGGTGCGGACATCGATCTCCTTGCTGCCGGCCTGCCCTGACATGGCCCGGGCCGCGTTGTCCACCAGGTTCATGGTCACCTGCTCAAGCAGCAGTTCATCCGCGTGTACCGGAGGGAGGTTCGAGGCCAGGTGTAAATGCACCTGCACCCTGTTTTTCCGCAGCGTGGTTTCCACCAGCCTGACGGCTTCTTCGACCGGTGTGTTCAGGGATATTCTCGAAAATCTGGGGACGCCGGGTTTGGAAAAGTCGATGACTCGTTTGATTACGGATTCGATTTTTCTGGATGCGGCCTTGATCCGGTCGAAAATTCTGTCCATCATCTCCTGTTCCGCGGGCTCCTGCTCCAGGGGGCGGCACAGGGATTCCAGGCTATAGAGGTAGGAGTTGATGCCGGTCAGCGGGTTGCGGATCTCGTGAGCGATACCGGCGGCCACCCGTCCCAGGGAGTTGACCTTGTCAAGGAGCATGACCTGTCGCTCGAGTTCTTTGGCCTTGGTGATGTCAGCCATGAACACGGCTACCCGGGTCACTCGGCCGGTATCGTCGAATACCGGATACACGGTTCGGTCCAGGTAGCACCCGTCCTGTTCGTCGGTGTGTCTGATCGGCTCTCCCTGTCGAATGACCTGCGTCAGGGAGTGACGGTATTCGTCCCGGACAGCTTCCGGGAGCAGGCTGAAGATGTTTCTTCCAGTCAGGTTTACCTGCGGATGACCGAATCTGAGGGCGGCGGTTTCGTTCAGGTCCAGGATGACCCCGTCCCGGTCGATAAGCAGAAGGGATTCGGTGGGGGCGTTGATAATCGCCCTGGCCCGGGCCTCCCGGTCTTTGAGTGCCTCCTCCACACGCTTGCGGTGCTCGATTTCCTTTTCCAGGTTCGTGTTCGCGGCCTTCAGGTCGGAGGTTCTGTTTTCCACCTCGATTCTAAGCCCGGCTCTGGCCTGGCGGAGGTGGGCCTCGACCTTGTTGCGTTCGTATATTTCCGACTCCAGGCCCTTGTTGGCCAGGGTCAGCTTCTCGGTTCGCTCCTGGATCAGGTCCTCCAGCCTGGTCCGGTGTTTGCGCAGCTCGGCCTCAAGGACCTTGCGTCTCTCGATATTGATGGACAGGAAGCTCACGGTACCGGTCAGGACCCCGATGAGTATCAGTGCGGCCCAGATATAGCTTTTGTTGACCCGATAAAAATGGGGAGGGGCATTGACCAGTTCCGAGTCCCGGGGCAGATCATCCCGCGAGATATCGAACCGTTTCAGCTGCTTGTAGTCGAATATGTGCCTGGTCGGTGTCTCGTAGCTGGCAGGGATGGTTGCCGGCTCGGTTCCGCTCAGAATGCGCAGGGCCATGGATGCGGCCATGGCTCCCTGTTCGTGGCTGCTGATGACCTTGCCCCCCATGCACCCCTCTCCGAGTTCAAAGTCCCAGAATCCGTATATGGGAACCGGAGCATATCCGGCCAGAAAGGCGTTTTTTTCGTGGTAGTCGATAAGCACGCCCTGCTCGTTGCGCAGGATGCCGTGCACGAAGATAAGCTGTCCTTTCGAGAGGGAGGTCAGCCGTTTTTTAAGTTCCCGGGCCGGGAGGTCGTTCCAGTAGGTGAAGGTGATATCCGGGAATTTTCCTTCAATGGCCCGGATGCTCCTGTCCGTGATGATGTCCGTGGGCAGGGTCTGTCCCCCGATGATCACGAATTCCGTGGTTTCCGGATGCAGCTTGCGGGCCAGGGCCATGGTCTCTCGAATGGCGGGATCTTCGGAAATGCCGGTAACCCCTTTTTCCTGCTCGAGCATCCCGGCATGAAAGTTGTTTACTCCGCAGAACACGATGGGGGTGTCCGGGAAAAGGTCCTTGCGGTGGGCCAGGGCAAAGTCCATGGCGTTGTTGTCCGAGAGAAGGATGACGTCGAACTTTTTGCCGCGGAGTTTGTGCTTGAGGGTCCGATACAGAAGGGTTCTGTATTCGGGGTCCGGGTTGCGTTTGGTGTCCAGGTATTCGACCCGGTAGATGAGCGGGATTCCCCCGGCCTCCAGGGTCTCGCGCATACCGGTGTTGACGCCCTTGGTCCAGCTCAGTCCGGGGTTGTACGAGTGCAGGGCCAGGACGTTGCGGGTCCTGGAAAAGGAAGGATCCGGTACGGATCCGGATGCCCCTGTTTCCAGGAACAGGAGAATAAGAATGGTCAGAATTCCCGGGATCCACGTTATCCGGTAAAGAGAATTGTGCATGGCCAGGGTATAGGGTCGGCGGATCGCGGCCGTCAAGGGGGATCTCTTTTGTCCTTGACACGACGAGGGGAACCCAATATCAGTCCTCTTTTCCTTGCTCCCCTCTATGCCGAAGACGGCAAAAATATCGGAGGTGGGGCCTCAAGACCACAAGGAGGTTTTGCATGGTCAACAAATACGAGGTGCTTCTGCTTCTCAGCCCTGAGCTGGGATCCGAAGGCCGGCAGGAGATCCTGAACACCCTGACCGGTATCATTGAACGTGACGGCGGCAATATGCTTCTGGTAGATGACTGGGGAATCCGGGATCTGGCCTACCCTGTTCAGAAGATGACCCGCGGCTACTATGTCCGACTCGAGCTCGCCCTGCCCGGCGAAGCCGTGTCCGAACTGGAGCGGATCATTCGCATCACTGACGGTATCTTCAAGTTCGTGACGGTCAAGCTGGCCGACAAGTACGTCCCCGAGGAGGCATAAGATGGCATACAAGAAAAAGTTCACCCCCCGGAAGAAGTACTGCCGGTTCTGCGAGAACAAGGACATTCCTCTGGATTACAAGCACCCTGAGGTGCTCAAGGATTTCGTGACCGAGCGCGGGAAGATCATTCCCCGGCGGATCACCGGGACCTGTGCCAAGCATCAGCGCTCATTGACCCGCGAAATCAAGAGATCCCGTCAGATGGCCCTGATGTTCTACACCGCGACTCACAGCGTCGATGTGATCAAGAAGACCATCTAGGAGAGAATGTCATGAAATTGATTTTACGTGCAGACGTGGACAAACTGGGACGTCTTGGAGAAATCGTCGAAGTCAAGCCCGGTTTCGGTCGCAACTACCTGGTTCCCCAGGGGTATGCCATGCTTGCCACCAAGGCGAACATGCGGGCTTTTGAACTGGAACGCAAAAAGCTGCAGGCCTCCATGGACGCCCTCAAGGCTGCGGCCCAGGAACTGGCCGACAAGCTCAATGCCGCCAAACTGGCCATCGAGGTTCGTGTCGGCGAAAACGACAAGTTGTACGGTTCGGTGACAACGGCCAACATCGGTGATGCCCTGGATGCCATGGGAATCAATGTTGATCGGCGCAAGATCGTTCTGGACGACCCGATTCGGACCCTGGGTGAATACACCCTGGACGTCAAACTGCACCCCGACGTGGTTGCAGAACTCTCCGTTGCCGTGATCCGGCACGGTCAGAGCGTTGAAGAACCTGTCGCCAAAGAAGAGGCAGTGGCCGAAGATGCAGTCGAGGAAGAGGAATAACGCCGCTTCCGGTCCTGCGAGTGCCAAGAAACGACCAGGTACGGAAGACGCTCTAAGCAGGGCGTCTTCCGACCTGTTGCGAAAGCTCCCCCCTCAGAACCTGGAAGCCGAACAGGCGGTTCTGGGGGGTGTTTTTTTGCGTAACGACGTGCTGCACTCTCTGGTGGACCTGCTGTCCGAGGAAGATTTCTATTCGCCTGCCAACAAGACCATCTACCAGGCATTTCTGACCCTGTACCGGCGGAGTCAGCCGGTGGACATGGTTACGGTGGCGGAACTGCTGCAGGGCGAAGACAAGCTCGATGCCGTGGGCGGGGCCGTATATCTGGCTTCGCTGACGGAATCGGTGGCCAGCGCCTCCAATGCGCCGTTTCATGCCCGTATCGTGCGGGACAAATCGGTCCGGCGGCAGATGATCCAGGCTTCGTCAGATATTCTGACCCAGTGTTTTGAGTCCTCCGCCGATGTCGAATCCCTGCTGGATGAGTCCGAGCAGAGAATCTTCGCCATTTCCGAGTCCAAGGGCAAGCCGGTTTTCCAGCGCTCCAAGGATCTGGTGACCCGCATGTTCGAGCAGCTCGAGATGCGGGCCGGTCAGGGAGAACTGATCACCGGGGTGCCCACCGGATACACCGACTTTGATCACATGACCGCCGGTCTGCAGTCTTCGGACCTGCTGATCATCGCCGGACGTCCCTCCATGGGGAAAACCGCCTTTGCCTTGAATGTGGGTATGCGTGCGGCCATCCTGAACGGGACCCCCACCGCCATATTCTCGCTGGAAATGTCCACGGACCAGCTCATGATGCGTATGCTCGGGTGTCATGCCAAGGTGGATCTGTCCCGGTTGCGCAGCGGCTATCTGGAGGATGAGGACTGGGTCAAACTGACCAACGCGGCCGAGGATCTGGAGCAGGCCCCTATCTTCATCGACGACACTCCGTCCCTGGCGACCATGGAAATGCGGGCCAGATGCCGACGGCTGAAGGCGGAGCACGGTCTGGGGCTGGTTATCGTCGACTACCTGCAGCTGATGCGCTCCAGCAGTAAAATTGATTCGCGGGAACAGGAGATCTCTGATATTTCAAGGACGCTGAAGGCGCTGGCCAAGGAGATGAATCTGCCGGTCATCGCCCTGTCTCAGCTGAACCGCAAGGTCGAGGAACGCTCGGACAAGCGGCCCATGATGTCCGATCTTCGTGAAAGCGGCGCCATCGAGCAGGATGCGGATCTGGTCGTTTTTCTTTACCGCGATGCGGCCTACAACAAGGCTGAGGACAATCCCAAGAAGAACATTGCCGAAATTATTCTGGCCAAACAGAGGAACGGTCCTATCGGAACCGTCGAACTGGCCTATCTGAACAAGTACACCGCTTTTGAAAACCTGGCCGAGGCCGGAGTTCCCTCCGAAGACGAGGGGAACGGGCGATACTGATTCCTTTGTTTCGGCCGCGCTTCAACCTCATACGCAGCAACAGGATGTCAGCATGAACAGAGAAGTGTTCGACGCGTACGAACTTTTGTCCCGGGATGAACTGTCCAGCGTGCAGTCGGTTCGGTTGAAGACGAGCGTGGCCAGGGCGCAGCGATCCCTGTTTTACGGCACTCGGTTTTCACAAATCGGCCTGAACCCGGCCGATATCCGGTCCGTCGAGGATCTCCGAACCCTGCCCTTCACCACCAAGGACGATCTCCGCTCAGCTTATCCGGGCGGGATGCTGACCCGGCCCATGAACGAAATGGTTCGCATGCATGCCTCGTCCGGGACCACCGGGGCGGCCACGGTCATCTTTTATACTCAGAACGATCTCAATTCCTGGGCGGACCTCATGGCCAGGTGTATGCACATGGTCGGGGTCCGGGGCACGGATGTGTTTCAGAACATGTCCGGGTACGGCATGTTCACCGGTGGTCTCGGCATCCACTACGGAGCGGAACGGCTTGGATGTCTGACCATTCCGGCCGGGGCCGGCAACAGCAAGCGGCAGATCAAACTGCTCAAGGATTTCGGGGTGTCGGTGGTGCATATCATCCCGTCTTATGCCCTGCATCTGGGCACCGCCTTCGAGACTCTGGGAGAAGATCCTGCCGGGCTGAATCTGAAGATCGCCCTCATCGGAGCCGAGCCGCATACCGAGGAAATCCGGGACCGGATCGAGGAGATCTACGGGATCAAGGCGTTCAACTCCTACGGGTTGTCGGAAATGAACGGGCCCGGAGTGGCCTTTGAATGCACCTGCCAGAACGGACTGCATATCTGGGAAGACGCCTATGCGGCTGAAATTATCGATCCGGTTACTCTCGAGCCGGTTCCGGACGGACAGATCGGGGAGCTGGTTCTGACCACCCTGTGCCGGGAGGGAATGCCCATTCTGCGGTACCGGACCAGGGATCTGACCCGGTTCCTGCCCGGCGACTGCGAGTGTGGTCGGACTCATAAACGTATGGATCGCATTCTGGGGCGGGCCGACGATATGATTATCCTCAAGGGGGTGAATATCTACCCCATGCAGGTGGAGAAGGTGCTCATGTCCATCCCCGAGGTGGGTCAGAATTATCTTATCGTTCTGGAACGGGAAGGATTTCTTGATCAGATGCGGGTCAAGGTCGAGGTCAAGGAGGATTTCTTCGTCGAGGACATGCGGGTGCTGAACGGGCTCAAAAAGCGGGTCGAATCCCTGTTGCGGGATGAGATCCTGATCACTCCCCGAGTGGACCTCGTGGAAAGCGATTCCCTGCCCAAATCCGAAGGCAAGGCCGTTCGGGTTCAGGATGCAAGAGAGGGGTGATTCGGTCGGTCAAAAGAGGAAAGACGGCAGGAAAGGGAGACCTTTGCTGCCGTCTTTTTGTTGTAAGTATTCACCTCGGATAAAAAATAAGGGATTATAGGGAGTAGAAGGATAAACGGGATTAC
>Ga0102940_1001972_pt1 | contig 12632 bp, 10 predicted proteins | sample SalPonR2_C_D1_MG_FD_78215 | JGI IMG/M metagenome (GOLD analysis project Ga0102940, IMG submission 78215) | Salt pond soil microbial communities from South San Francisco under conditions of wetland restoration - Salt Pond MetaG R2_C_D1_MG | ecosystem: Environmental > Aquatic > Marine > Intertidal...
ACGGATTACCTTAATAGGGGCTGCAGGTTCATGCTCACCTGCTGTCAGGTTATGAAATCCGAAAGCAGGCATCGATTTTAGCAAATTATTTTGCACCTGCCTGGCCGAGGCCAATTCCTTATTTGTCGTTAATAAATCTGTATTTGATTGAACGGGTGTTTCAAACACCCACCAAAAGGACATACCCAAGAGAAGCAATAGCGAGGCAGCCGCACTCATCCACACCATGCGTTTGCGACGTGCAAGACGCTTTTGTCCCGAGAGCTCCATGGCTATATTTGCCCACGCCTCCTCACTTGGCCGCTCCTGATGGTGAGCTAGTTTCTGCTTAAAAATATCATCCATTCGTGTCATTTCCCGCTATCCAATTTGCTCTTTCACCTGATAATAGGCTTTTACTTTCTCCTTTAATATCTCTCGCGCACGCGATAAATTCGATTTAGAAGTTCCTTCCTTTATGCCCAACATAGTGCATATCTCCTTATGCGAGTATCCTTCAATAGCATATAAATTAAAAACCATCCGATACTGCGGCGTAAGCTCCTGAATCATGTCCAGCAAATCCTGCGCTGCAAGCTCCTGAAATACCGTTGCATCTTCGGCAGCATCGTAATCTTCCAGTGGATATGATTGCAGAGAATGGAGATAACCCTTACTTCGGAACCGTTCCAATGCGGTATTGACAACAATACGGCGCATCCAGCCTTCAAGGCTTCCTTTAAAATGAAATTGTTCGAGTTTGGTAAAGATCTTCACAAAACCATCCTGCAAAATATCCTGTGCTTCCTGTCCGTCTTTTGCATACCGCAGACAAACACCGAAAAGTTTATCAGCATAAAGACAATAAAGCTTATGCTGAGCAACGGAGTCATTCCTCAGGCAAGATTTCACAAGTTTCTTCAGATCTTCCTCCAAAAGATAGCTTTCTTGGTTTGTGCTATGATTGAGTACAATATACAAATTTATCAGATTTAACGAAACTTGAATACAATCTTCCTGAAAACATCTCCAAGATGAACAAAAAAGCGAAAACGTTGCGCCAAAATATCAATTAATGAAAAAATTCTTGCTCAACGCAACCATCTGGTAACGTTTTTCGTCTTGAGGGCGGAACAGAGAAAATAGTGATGCAAAAATTGATGCGAATAATGGTCCTGGCTCTGCTCATAGCCTTTCAAGGCTGCCAGGAGGAGATTGAAAACATAGCAGACTACAACATTCGGAGCGAAGATGAAGCGCTCATCGAGGTTATCAACAGCTATGGATTTCAAGTGCTTTCCACACAGGTACAGGAACACAAAACCAAAAATATCATCCCTCTCAATCAGTTTCAGCTGATGGGGCTCTTATTAAATGCCTCGGATGCACCTTGGCATCAAGAGATGTTGGTTAATTACGGCGTAAACAACAAGAGTGCCGACGAGGTAAACAACTCATTGAAACGCATATTAGAGATCCTGCGCCAAAAGATGGCTACTTTTTCCAGCACTGTATGGTACAAAAATAGCATTGTCCTGGACAGTGACTTTATGGAAAGCTTAACCTTCTTCTTCAATACCGATTTCTATGCCCACGCATTCAATTCGGAGCTGGAAGAGGAGATTAGCACCCAGCTTAGTCTAACCTCTGACACACAAAAAGAGAAGCCTTTGCATGACTGCATCGCCAATAAGTCGGGAATAATAGCGACCAATTTCCTCACCCGCCTTCAGCCTGAAGGCAGCTATTCAGCCGACTCCATGCTCTTTAATGGACAAAACGGAACAATCCGAATGCCCTCCGTAATTATCAGTTCGCAAGGCCATTACTATGCTGATGAAGCTTTTCACTTTGTTGAAATTCCAACTGCGACACCTGACATATACCTGAACCTGTTTATCCCACACGAAACAGACAACATAGAAGCTGCCTTAAATGCAGTTACTGCTGAACGGTGGGCCAATTGCCGACGCGAGAGTCAGGAGGAGGTATACAACCTTGAAATTCCGGATTTAAATGCCGATTGCCTATCGTCAACAAACAAAACCATTCCGGCTATGGGCACCAGACTTATCAGTGAGTCATCGCCCGAATTGGATTCGAGCCAAGTATCGGTAATGGCTCATGTAAAACTGGTATTTGCCCTCGAAAGAGATAAAAATAATAGTGATACCAAGCGCATGATTGTTGCCGACAAGCCATTAATCTATTTGATTTACGAAAAAAAATCAAACTGCATTTTGGCTGCCGGTACATTTTTTGCTAACTCCTAAACGAGAAAAGAGAAACAAATGCAAAGTATGGAACAACAAAAACACAGAACAATACCGTCGCTAAACATGGGCGTATTGGTGATATTTATACTGGTAACCCTACTCTTCCTGCTTGCACTAAGAACAAGCACCTATAGCAAGGCAGTTTTTTCCAACTCGTCTGGTCAAACCTATACAAAAACCATGACCAAAAGATAAGCTACATTCCTCTTTCCGGAAAATAGCAAGCTTAAAAAATGAAAGAGGGCATACATAGCGATGCCCTCTTCAAGTGTCTTACTGTATGTGGGGTATTACAAATGAATCACTTCATCATAAGCAGCAGCTGCTGCCTCCATAATGGCCTCCGACATGGTTGGGTGTGGATGAACCGACTTGATCATCTCGTGCCCGGTTGTCTCCAGTTTACGTGCAACCACTAATTCGGCAATCATTTCGGTTACATTGGCGCCAATAAGATGTGCACCCAGCAACTCGCCATATTTTGCATCGAAAATGAGCTTCACAAAACCGTCGGGCTCACCTGCTGCTTTGGCTTTTCCCGAAGCAGTAAATGGGAATTTCCCCACTTTAATCTCTTTACCTTCCTCTTTTGCTGCTTTCTCGGTAATACCTACCGAAGCAACCTCAGGTGAAGTATAGGTACATGCCGGAATGTTGTTGTAGTCCACAGTTTCAGTCTCCATCCCTGCAATCTTCTCAACACAAGCTATACCTTCGGCCGAAGCTACGTGTGCCAGAGCAGGGCCATGTACAATGTCGCCAATGGCATACACATGCTCTACATTGGTTCTGTAAAAGTGATCTACCTTCACTTTACCATTCTCCATCTCAACACCCACATCTTCGAGTCCAACATTTTCGGTATTTGGTGTAACACCTACTGCCGACAGCACAATATCGGCTTCGTGCTCTTCCATTCCCTTTTTGGTTTTTATCTGCACTTTGCACTTGTCGCCTGAAGTATCAACCTCTTCAACTGATGATTTCACCATTACCTTGATACCGGCTTTTTTGAAAGATCGGCCCAATTGCTTTGAAACTTCCTCATCTTCGTTAGGCACTACATTAGGCAGAAACTCTACTAGCGTCACCTTGGTACCAATGCTGTTGTAAAAATGAGCAAACTCACTACCAATAGCACCTGAGCCCACAACAATCATGCTCTCAGGCTGCTTATCAAGTGTCATAGCCTTGCGATAGCCAATAATCTTTTCACCATCTTGTTTTAGATTAGGCAGCTCTTTTGAACGAGCACCAGTTGCCAAAATAATGTGCTTGGCTTCAATCTCCTGTGCTTTACCATCGGCGTCGGTCACCTCAACCTTATGTGGTGCCTTTAATTTTCCGGTACCGTTGATTACCTCAATTTTGTTCTTTTTAAAGAGAAATTGTATTCCTTTGCTCATGCTGTCAGCCACTCCGCGGCTTCGCTTAACCATGGCTTCGAAATCAGGTGCAATGTTTCCCTCCACATTCACACCATAATCTTTAGCATGCTTCAGGTATGAAAAAACCTGCCCACTCTTCAAAAGCGCTTTAGTGGGTATACATCCCCAGTTGAGGCAAATACCTCCCAATTCGGCACGTTCAACAACGCCTACTTTCATACCTAACTGCGAAGCCCTGATAGCAGCCACATAACCGCCGGGTCCGCTTCCTATAACGATAAGATCATAATTCATGATTCCTGTTTTTTACTTGATTTGTATTATCTGTTTAGCTAATTCGTCTGTAAATTTTTTGTATTATTTTTAAAACAACAAAAAGCAGAAAAAGTGCAAATATTATTGATGCCCCTGATGGAATATCGAAATAATAGGCACCCACAAGTCCCGAGAATGTGGCGAACATTCCTGTAAAAATAGCAATTAAGGCAATCTTCCCAAAAGAATTGGAATAGAGACTTCCGATGGAGGGTGGAATAGTAAGCAAGGATATGACCAGAATAATCCCCACCACTTTGATGTTAAACACCAATGTGAGCGCCACCAAAGCTATCATAATATAGTTTACAGTATTTACCGGCAGGCGTAATACTTTGGCGTATTCCGCATCGAAAGCTGAGAATAGAATGGTATAGTAGAAAGTGGCAAATATCAGTATAATGACAGCCAGCAAGGCCAAAAGCAGCCACAAATCGATGCCTGCTACGGTTAATATGTTGCCAAAAAGATAAGCCATAAGGTTTGGCGTATAACCAGGTGTAAGGTATACAAAGAAAATACCAATAGCCATTCCCAACGACCACCAAATACCTATCACAGAGTCGCGACGCAGCTCGGCGCGATTGACAAACAATTCGATACCCAGGGCAGTAAAGACACCAAAAACAGCAGCGCCCAAAATAGGATGAAAGCCAAGAAAATAACCAAGACCAATGCCACCAAACGAGCTGTGCGTTATGCCTCCGCTAAGAAAAACCAAGCGTCGGGAAACAATATAAGTACCAATAATGCCACAAGTGATGCTGGCCAAAATAGCCGCAAAAAAGGCATTCTGCAAAAAGTTAAACTGCGCAATATCCTGAAGCAATTCCATGCTGATTAATGTTTTTCGAGTACCGTGTGCGGTACACGGCCGTGGGTTATTAGCTGAATAGGACAGTCATATGCCGCCAGCTGAGTTTCAGTAATGCGATTGGAATGATGATGATGCAAACTTCGGTTAACGCAGGCAATCGATTTCACATGCGAAGTGATGGTACCTATGTCATGGGAAACCATCACTATGGCCATGCGTTCATTCAACTCCCTTAGCATCTCATACAACTCCCCTTCAAATTTATTGTCGACGTAGGTATTGGGCTCATCCAGAATCAACAACTCAGGATTGGCAACAATGGCGCGGCAAAGCAGCACCTTTTGCTGCTGACCACCACTAAGCTCGCCAATGGCATTTTTTCCATAAGTTTCCAGCCCTACCCACTTAAGCAATCGGTATACTTTCTCTCGATCTTGCTTAGAAAAACGACGCATAAAAATCCGTTTACTCTTTGGCATTAACCCACTGAGTATCGTCTCCTCAACCGAAATAGGAAATTTTTCATCCGCCCGGCTGCTTTGGGGCAAGTAGCCTATGCGTTTGCCTTTTTGCAACTCAGGAGCATACACCACCTTACCCTCAAATGGCGACAAAAGACCAAGCATTGTTTTGAGCAATGTGGTTTTTCCGCCTCCGTTTGGTCCGATAACACCGATAAAATCTCTTTCGGCAACATCAAAACTCACATCCCGCAAAATAGGATTATGGTTGTATCCAACAGTTACATTCTTTAAAGTTAACAAATGATTCATAAGGGTTAATTTGCAAGTTGGGTTAGGAGGTGATTCATGCCGGCAAACCAATCATAAGTCAAGGGCTCAACCACAACCACCTCAGCATCCAGCTCACCGGCCACCACTTTGGCATTTTCTATGGGAAACTCCCGTTGAATAAACACATACTGAATGCCCTCTTCCTTTCCCATCATTACAATCTCTTTAAGGTAACCCGGTGTAGGCTCTTTGCCCTCAAATTCAATAGGAATCTGCTCAAGACCATAATCGCGAGCAAAATAGGTATAGGCAGGGTGAAAAATCATGAATTTCTTTTGACCCAATTGGGCTACCTGTTCTTCAACGGCACTATCCAGAGAGTCGATACGCCCCATGAGAGCTTCGTAACGTGTTTGCAAAAACACTTTGTGCTGAGGCAACAGATCCACTAAGGATTCATAAACAATAGGGAGCTGCTTTTTTATAGCCCTGGGCGATGTCCAGATATGGGGATCAACCCCCTGATGATGATGCTGCCCGTCATCTTCGTGCGCATGATCATGATGGTGATCATGTGTGCCACTGATTAGCTCCACATTGGCCGATTGATCTACCCACTTCATCTGTGGGTTTTGCTTTCGAAAACGCGCCCCCCAACTCTTCTCAAACACAACATGCCCGATGGCAATATAGAGTTGCGATTGACTCAATTGTTTCATTTGCTCTGAACCGGCCTCAAATGTTGCCGGACTTGCCCCGGGTGGTATCATCACATTTACTTTTACCAGCGTATCAGCAATAGACTCCACAAAATACTTCTGTGGTTGGATACTAACTGTAACTACTGGTTTTTCTTTATGCTCATCGGATGTTGGCGTACAACTTATTGCCATAAAAAAGGATGCTATGGCAACAAGGATAAATAAACGTTTCATGTAGTTTATGGATTTAGCTGACTATATGGTTCTTTCAAGTAATTCAATTTAGAATCGTTACAAATAGCAAAAGTATAAAATTATTTCTGTTTTCCGAATGTAAAAGATAAACAGTCAAAAAGCATAAATGTTGCAGGGTCTGCTTGATTACAACTCACCTAAGATTAAACACAGCCCATCATTGTAATAAAACGCATCAATATTTGTCAAAACATAGAAAGACTGAAGACAGAAAGAACAGTTATACCAAAACACCAAACCAGAACTTAAGATGAAAATAAAACGCAGTTCACTCAATTTTGCCATTGACTATCTACTGGCACTTACGTTTTGTGCCATGGGCGGGCTCGGTATCCTGCTGTTAACTGCCGTGCCCCCTACCCGACTTTTAAGAGACTCGGGCATAGCAGATCAACGAGTTTTACTTTGGGGGCTGGACAGACACCAATGGGGCTTCATCCACCTCATGCTTGCTTTGCTGTTCATGGTATTACTCTTGGCACATATCTATTTTCACTGGCCCCAAATAAGCTGTTTGTACCAACGGTGGACAAAAGGCAATACTGCCAGGCGAGTGGTTACAGGCCCCTTGTTTATTTTGCTCTGTCTGTTATTGCTGGGAATTCCATGCTTGCTGAAACCTACCCTACAAGAAGCGGAAGTAATGGCAATGACAGCTTCCGGAAATTTTAACCAGCAGCAAAATTCCGGAGAGGAGCCTGCGCACATTGACACTTACAATAACCAAAAGGAAAAGGTATCCACAGATGGAATTAGAAAAAGAGAAGGTGTTCCGCACATGATATCCAGTAAAAGAAAAAACAAAGAAGATAGGAAACCGGTAAATCAACGACATCATTAAAATTGAGCAATCAAAAATGCCGGACCCAATTGGCCCGGCATTAAATTATGGAAGTCGATATGATTAGAATAAACCATCAATATTTCCATCAGCATCAATATCAATTCTAACAGCCGAAGGTTCTGCAGGCAATCCGGGCATACGCATGATATTTCCTGTAATCGGAACCACAAAGCCGGCGCCTGAAGCAATTTCAATTTCTCGCACCGTAACCACAAAGTCTTTGGGTCGTCCCAATAGTTCAGGATTATCAGATAAGGACTTTTGTGTTTTTGCCACACAAATAGGCAACCCGGAAAGACCCAGTTTCTCGATCTTCTTTAAATCGGCTTTGGCCTTTGAAGTAAAGTCAATGGCTGCGGCACCATAAATCTTCTTGGCAAGGGTCTCCACCTTTTTGGGGATATCCCATTCCCACTCGTACATAGGTTTGTAGGCATTCTCACAATTATCGGCTACAAACTTCACGCGTTTGGCCAAGGCTTCGGCACCCTCACCACCATTGCCCCAAACATCGGCAACAACGGCGTCGATACCTTCCTCATCACAAGTTTTCTGGATAAAATCCAGCTCCTCTTCTGTATCGGTAGCAAATTTATTAATCGCTACCACCGCGCATATATCAAATGTTTTGATGTTTTCGATATGCTTTTCAAGGTTCTCAACACCCTTTTTCAGAGCCTCCATATTGGGTTCATTTACCTTATCCAGATCGGCTCCTCCATGGTACTTCAGGGCCCGTGCTGTTGCAACAAGTACAACGGCCTTAGGCGAAAGACCTGAATAACCGCACTTGATATCAAAGAATTTTTCAGCACCCAGGTCAAAACCGAATCCTGCTTCAGTAACCACATAGTCGGACATACTCATACCCATACGTGTGGCAATTACCGAGTTGGTTCCCTGGGCAATATTGGCAAAGGGTCCGCCATGAATAATGGCAGGCGTATTTTCAAGAGTTTGCACAAGGTTAGGCTTGATGGCATCCTTCAACAAAGCAGCCATGGCGCCATGAGCTTTCAAATCGCGGGCAAAAACAGGTTTTCGATCAAATGTGTAGCCCACAAATATGTTTCCCAATTTTTCTTTCAGATCTTCCAAATCATTGGCCAGACATAAAATAGCCATCACTTCCGAAGCAGCTGTGATGTCAAATCCGGTTTCACGGGGTGTACCAGAAGTACGTCCACCCAAGCCAATCACCATTTTACGCAGCGACCGATCGTTCATATCCATCACACGCTTCCAATGCACCGTACGTGGATCGAGACCCAGATTATTCCTCTTGGCCTGGATATTGTTGTCGATCATGGCAGCCAATAAGTTGTGAGCCTTTTCAATGGCAGCAAAATCGCCTGTAAAGTGCAGGTTGATATCTTCCATTGGCAGTACTTGGGACATACCACCACCAGTTGCCCCCCCTTTTATACCAAATACAGGTCCCAATGAAGGCTCGCGCAATACTACCGTACTGTCAGCACCAATGCGGTTAAGTCCCTGCGAAAGTCCTATCGACATAGTGGTTTTACCCTCACCTGCCGGTGTTGGCGAAATGGCTGAAACCAGAATCAGGTTACTCTTGTTTACTTTGTCGTAATCAATGAGATTTAAGGGAATCTTGGCTTTATACTTCCCGTACAATTCCAAATCATCGGCTTTCAGGCCAATATTTTGGGCAATGTCCACAATAGGCTTTAGCGAAGCGCTCTTAGCAATTTCAATATCCGATTTCATGATGTATTATGTTATGTGGGTTATCAAAAAAATGTGTACTTCCATAACATAACACACCCTGATTTGTTCAGCAAATTTCACAATACATCCTATATACCAACACATTACACAGTGATCATGGTTTGTATTTAGCCTCCCTGAATAGCTGGTTATAATCGGTTAATGCCAAGAGCTGGGGAAGTGTTACCTCAGGATTTTTTTCCATGTAGGCACCCACTATTTCGCGGCCCAAATAAATAATTGCCCTGCCGGGGGCCACTTTAGGAAACCCCTGTGTGAAGGGTGCTGGCTCTATGTATTTCGTAATAGTCATGTGGTTGGTTGAGAATAATATTTCGTGTTCAATCAGGTATTCCCACATTGACCTTTGGTTCTTCTTACACCATGCTAACTCCTCATTGGTAAAGCCATATTTCAGAGCTTCGTCGCTTTTGGGAAATAACGCATCCATAGCATACTGAATAGCGCCGTGGTAAACCATATGCGACAGAACATTATCCACAGAGTCGTTGAATACAAACTCAGAACTTACCCATCCGCGCACAGCATCGTATGGTATTAATTCGGGTTTCATGTTTTGCTGCATATAAGCAGGAAACCCCAGCTGTCCATAATATTCACAATCGCTGCCCAGATATTTATCGAGCCCAATTCCCAGCAGGCTATCGGCAAGCACTATGGATTCGTTAAAGCCTCCAACAAAAGAATAAACCGAAGGCACAACTTTCTCAGGGAAGTAATAGTGGTAATAGCTGAAAGCCGACGAGAGCAGGTCCTGCTCTTTTGCCAATGACCCAAAAGTTTTATCCACTTCCTGTTTGGCCAAACGTACTGTTTCGTGGTTCATAAATTGCGAGAGACGACTGACATAATCGGCATGGTAAGGGGAGCCTACTCGAATAATTTGATAAGAGTAGAGTTCCAGAAACTTGCCATACTCCTGCGATAAATCAGCAACGTGCGCCTCAAGCTCTCCATCAGGCACATTAAACAAATCCTTATCGAGCCGGTGTATTTCTACAGTCAGCTTGCTATCACCTATATTGCGTTCAAACCTATTTTTCTCTTTGCAACTGGTAATTGCCATCAATACAATCAGTGCCCAAAATACGCCTTGCTTTCTCATATATAATTTATCTGTTGACTGAGTAAAACTAAAATCACTCATCATTTGTTAATAGGAATCTATGAAAATTCAACCATCGCAACCTGCCGAATCAAGAAAAACAACGGTTGGCTTTGGCTTTTGCTACAAGGCAAATATAATAAGTAACATACAAAAGGAGCAACAGGAGATCATATTTTCGGTTAATGAGTAATAGCAAATAAAATGCAACGAATATTCAGGGAATAGTTTTTGATTGGATAAGTTGAATTATGCTCAGAGGTTGTTGACGAATTACAAACCTTTTTCGTTACTTTGTACAAAATACAAGCGAAAGACAGCCGTTTATAATACGAAAGTAAAAATTAACAATTGAAACAAAACCGACCAGCTAATAAAGCTGGCCGACACAAACCGAAGCACAAGCTTATAAACACACCTGGAGAGATGAAAAAAGTACAACTTCTTTTTCTGTTTATGCTACTCACAGCTGGCCTGTTTGCACAGAACCTTCGCTTTTCAGTAGTAGCCGAACCCCAGATAACCTGGATGAAACCCGATGCAAAGAATGTATCGTCTGAAGGTTCTCAATTTGGTATTAATGTGGGGTTGCAAGTAGACAAGTTTTTTGCACCTAACTATGCATTATCCTCCGGAATATCTATCGGAACCACAGGAGGAGAGCTAAAATACGACGACGAAATTGTTGTAAAGGTGCATGGTGACGATACACCGCTTCAAGCAGGAAGTATTGTTACTTACAAACTCCAATACATCAACATCCCCCTGGGATTAAAACTCAAAACCAACCCCATTGGGTATAGCACTTTTTACGCGCACCTGGGCCTACTTGGTGGGATCAACATCAAAGCTACCGGAGATGCAAACTCTGATGTACTGAGCGACGAAAACATCAGCGATGACATTCACTTGTTTAAGATGGGTTATTTCATTGGAGGAGGACTTGAGTATTCGCTGGGAGGAAGCAGTTCGCTGATTTTAGGTGTTATATACAACAACGGATTTTCCGACATTACCAAAAGAGAGAAAAACAAAGCGACACTTAGCAATGTTGCATTACGTGTAGGAGTTTTATTTTAACGGGTATAAAATTTTAGGATATGAAGGTAGCATTGGCTCAGATAAACCCACAAATAGGGCATTTCGAGTACAATAAGGAAATTATCATCAACAACATTGAACACGCAAAGAGTCAACGAGTTGACCTGTTAATCTTCCCAGAATTAAGCATTTCCGGGTATCCCCCGATGGATTTGCTGGAGCGTAGAAGTTTTACCGAAGAGTGTCAGAATGCCCTGGACGAAGTAATGGAACACACCCATGGTATTGGCATACTCATTGGAGCCCCCACGTTCAATTACCATAAAAAAGGAAAAAATCTTTATAACTCAGCACTCTTAATACACAATGGTGAGATAAAGTTTCAACAGCACAAAACGCTCTTGCCCACTTACGACATTTTTGATGAATACCGCTATTTTGAACCCAACAACAAATTTCATGTCTATGAATTTATGGGCAAGCGGTTAGCCATTACTATATGTGAAGATCTTTGGGACTTCCAGCCATTTGACAATGAATTCACAAAAAGGCAGATGTATCAGGTAGCACCCATGGAAAAACTCATCGAACAGAAACCTGATGTCATCATCAACATGGCTGCTTCTCCTTTTTCCTATACAAGAGTATGGGGACGTAAGAATGTATTCATTCGCAATGCCAAGCGCTACAACCTGCCTGTTATCTCTGTAAACCAAACAGGTGCACAAACCGAGCTCATTTTTGATGGCAGTTCATTGGTGGTGAATGCCGATGGAACCATTGCCGATGAATTAAAGTCATTTGAAGTGGACTTCCGTGTGTATGAGCTTAAAGAGCTGGAAAAAGGCATGCTGAACAAAGAGGAAGGACAAGAGCCGGAAGTAATTCACAAAGTGCACGATGCACTTGTGATGGGAATACGGGACTACTTCCGCAAAATGGGCTTCAAAAAGGCCACGCTCGGACTTTCCGGAGGAATCGATTCGGCCGTATCATTGGTATTGGCACAACGTGCCCTGGGTAGTGAAAACCTGCGTGTACTGTTGCTTCCTTCAAAGTTCTCGTCGGAACATTCGGTTAATGATGCCATTGCCCTAGCAGAAAACCTGGGAATACAATACGACACCGTCAATATCCAATCTGTTGTAAGTGCTTTTGAAGAATCGCTGGACCCTCTGTTTAAAGATGAAACCAGAGACATTACCGAAGAGAACCTGCAGGCACGAGCCAGAGGAACTCTGCTAATGGCGCTCTCGAATAAATACGGACACATCGTGCTCAACACTTCCAATAAAAGCGAAAGTGCAGTGGGTTATAGCACACTTTACGGCGACATGAACGGAGGCCTCTCGGTACTGGGAGACGTATACAAAACAGACGTGTATCGCTTAGCACGATTTATCAATCGCGAAAAAGAGATCATTC
>Ga0102940_1001974_pt1 | contig 12625 bp, 9 predicted proteins | sample SalPonR2_C_D1_MG_FD_78215 | JGI IMG/M metagenome (GOLD analysis project Ga0102940, IMG submission 78215) | Salt pond soil microbial communities from South San Francisco under conditions of wetland restoration - Salt Pond MetaG R2_C_D1_MG | ecosystem: Environmental > Aquatic > Marine > Intertidal...
CTTCCTGATAACCAGACAGCAGTTCTTCCTGAAGAAACAAACGTGTTATATGTCTCTACCAACGGAAATGATAAATGGTCGGGAATGTCTGAGATGCCTAATGCAACAAAAACCGATGGTCCCCTGGCCACACTTGAAGGTGCAAGAAGACGGGTAAGATATATTAAATCAAATGGTCTTACCGGTGATATGATAGTTTTTATCAGGAGAGGGGAATATGCTTTGGATGAAACTGTTGTGTTTGATGAAAATGATTCCGGAACAGAGGATTTTTCAATCACCTATAAAGCTTATCCGGGCGAGAATCCGATTTTTACAGGCGGTAAGAAGCTTAATGGATGGAAAAAGTGCAAAGATGAGCCTTCAGACGTCACGACTGAAGCAAAGGGTAAGTTATGGTATTGTGAGGTACCGGATGTATTCGGAGATGAGATACGCATTACTTCACTCTATGACGGGAAGGTAATGCTTACACGCTCAAGGTCTCCGCAGTTCAAAGCATCGGAAGATCAAATCCTGGACCCATACAATGCTCAACCTAAGGATGTAAGGGGACTTGACTGGGATGCCGATCCAGTGACTTTCAGCCGGGAATTTAAATTTAGAGGAACAGATTTAAAAGATTGGGATACTCCCTCGGATATAGAAATTTATTTAAGTCCGAAACACCGGTGGCTCATTAATATGCTCCCACTTGAGCGTATTGATTACGAAAACAAAACAGCCTGGTTTTCTGTCGACCCCACCTATGGGATACGACCGGGAAATGCCTACTACGTCGAGAACGCGATTGAATATCTTGATGAACCCGGTGAGTGGGTATACGACAGCCGTGAGGGAAAGATCTATATCTGGCCCGAAATCAACCTTTCAAGGGCCGATATCAGGGCCCCTTATTTACAGGAATTTATCCGCGTTGAAGGTGTTGAGGATGGGACGACAGCGAAACATATCCATTTTGATGGGTTAACTTTTCGACACGGGCTGAGAGACACCTGGGAACCTGGCGATAAAGGGTTGCAGCATGACTGGGACATGTACGATAATGCAAATGCAGTTATGCGGTTCAGGCATGCAGAGGACTGCTCAATTAAGAATAGTGTTTTTGAAGCCAGCAGCGGCGTTGGCGTGCGCCTGGATTTGTATTGCCAGCAGATCGAGGTCTCCAGCTCAGTGTTTGCTCACCTGGGAGGAACAGGAATTCTTTTAAGTGGTTATGGAGCAGGACTCAAGGATGTGAACAAATACAATAGGGTTACTAATAATTACATTCATCACGTGGGAACGATTTACAGACATTCTCCCGGGATATTCATCGCCCAGAGTGGTCATAACCTTATAAGTCATAATACCATACACGACCTCGCTTATAACGGCATGATTATTAGTGGTTGTCGTCCACATGAACTTGTGATGGCAAAACCTCTGGCAAACCGAAGAGAATGGGTCAGTAGCATTCGTGTAGATGAGATAGGTCCTTTTATCAAGCACATTACTCCGGAAATGATGGATGATTGGCTTACCTATGATGTGACACCCATTGAACCACTATTGCACTCCCGCGAAAACAGAATAGAATTCAATGAGATTTACCGGGTGATGCTCGAATTGCATGATGGTAACGGGATTTATTTCTCTGCGATGGGAAAGAACAACCGGGCGCAATATAATTACCTTCATGATATATACAATTCAAACGGGTATATCAGACTGGATGATGTTTCGGGCTATACAATTATAACGCATAATGTAGGTGTGCGCGGCTCCAGGATGATGCAGATTAAAGGTCCTGGCGAGATCCGCAATAATTTTGCCATTGATACCGACCTGCTGATTGCACGGAGATGGTTTCACATTGAAATAGATCAGTTTGTTCTTTATAATACCCCGAAAGGCAAAGGCCATTATAATCAGTATAAAAGATTTCCTGAAATTAACATGATATATGAATTTTTTGACCGTATGTCTAATTCCCTGATTTATCTTGAAGATCCGCCTGAAGGGATAGCAGCGGGAGATGACTTAATAGAACCAGATAGAAGAGGGGATGCCGATGTTGGATTGTTGTTTCAGGATCCGATGTTCGATAAGGGGGCAATGGAGAAAAGAATTTTTATGTTTAAGCCGGATTCGCCTGCTTATGAGCTTGGGATTGAACCCATTGATTTAAGCAGTGCGGGCAGTTCACTTGCAAGGTAATTTGTTTGAACAGTATTTGTGAACGCACTTTACCAGGTTCAATGAATACAATACACGCAAAGCGTAAATATAGATTTAAAGAGATGAAAAATACAATATGTTCACTGTTCCTGTTTTCATCAATAGCTTTATTATGCTCCTGCAGTAACATGAAGAAGGAGCAACCATTGTCTTATCTTGATGAGATTGACTCAAAAGCACCAGTTAATACACTAACTGCCGGGGAAAATAAACAAGGGTGGCAGTTGCTTTTCGACGGGAAATCAACCGATGGATGGAGGGGGTATAATATGCAGGGGTTTCCCGAATGCTGGTCCATTGAAGATCGCGCATTGACAATGAATACGAAAGGGGGAGGAGAGGAGCAAGATATTATTACTGAAGATGTATATGATGATTTTGCACTGTTTTTGGAATATAAACTCACGCCTGCAGCAAATTCTGGAGTGATTTTTCAGGTTAAGGAAGACACGGCTTATACCTATTCGTATGAAACTGGTCCGGAGTTTCAGGTAATCGATCACCTTGGCTGGCCAACCCCGCTCGAAAGATGGCAGGTGAATGGTGCAAATTATGCCATGTACCAACCTGTAAACGAACCTTTTAAAACTGTTGGTGAGTGGAATCAATTGCTGCTTGTTATACAAGGAGATCAGGTATCGCAGATACTCAACGGTGAGGTGGTTGTAAAATATACCAAATACAGTGATGACTGGAACGAGCGACGCAACAGCGGGAAGTGGAAAGATTTTCCCGACTGGGGGAAATTTGATGAAGGACATATTGCGCTGCAAAATCATGGCACAAAGGTCTGGTACCGGAATATTAAGATCAAAACGTTGTAAAATTAGTCCGCGATGGCGCTGCAAAAAGTTAACAATTAAGAGGGTTGGAATGTGTTTGATTAATCGGGCCTGCCTAACCTTTCCCCCTTGGCAAAAGTTTTACTATTTTCGCACCCTGAAAATGTAATCCGGAAATGACTGGTGCTCTTTAGTGATATTTTTTTGCAACCTGTCGCTGGAGGAAGATAATACAGTCTGATCGGACCGGCATTTAATATGAACCAATACCTCAAAGCATTACTATGGAATATAATTACAGTGCGATCGAACAGAAATGGCAGAATTACTGGGAAACGCATAAGACATTCAGGACTGAAGATGATTTTAGCAAGCCCAAATATTACATCCTCGATATGTTTCCTTACCCATCCGGTGCCGGTCTGCATGTTGGACATCCCGAGGGCTATACTGCCACGGATATCGTTGCACGCTACAAGCGCATGAATGGGTTTAATGTGTTACACCCCATGGGATGGGATGCATTCGGACTCCCGGCTGAGCAGTATGCCATCCAGACGGGTACGCACCCGGCTGTTACTACGCAAAAGAATTGTGATAACTTTCGTAAACAGATAAAAAGTCTGGGACTGGGATATGATTGGGACAGGGAGGTGAATACCACCGATCCGAAGTATTTTAAGTGGACGCAGTGGATCTTTAAAAAACTTTATAACACATGGTTCGATGAGGAACAACAGAAAGGGCGACCCATTGAAGAGCTGAAAATTCCTGCAGAAGTTAAATCTGCAGGCGATGCATCAGTGAATGAGTATGTGACTGGGAAAAGACTTGCATATTACGACAATGCCCAGGTATGGTGGTGTCCAACCTGTCGGATCGTTTGTGCCAATGAGGAAGTACTCACCGACGGTACACATGAGAAATGTGGCAATCCAGTCGAGCGGAAAAATCTGAAGCAATGGATGTTACGCATCCCACATTATGCGGAGCGACTATTACAGGGACTTGATGCGCTTGATTGGCCTGAGGGAGTCAAGGATATGCAGCGCAACTGGATCGGAAAATCATTTGGTGCCGAGGTTGATTTTCAACTGGAGGGAATGGACCATTCTCTTCGCGTTTTTACTACTCGTCCGGATACACTTTTTGGCGCTACATATATGGTGGTATCTCCAGAGCATGAATTGTTGGATGAAATCATGACTGATGGTCGGGAACCCGGCGTAAAGGAGTATGTAAAGGCTGCAGGATTGAAATCGGAGCTTGACCGCACTGATTTATCGAAAGAGAAAACCGGTGTATTTACAGGAAGCTATGCCATTAATCCTGTTTCGGGGGAACGCATTCCTGTTTGGGTTGCCGACTATGTGTTAACGGGGTACGGAACAGGAGCCATTATGGCAGTTCCCGCCCATGATACACGCGATTTTGAATTTGCTAAAAAGTTTGAATTACCTGTGAATTGCATCATGGATCCGGAAGCTGCAGATGAGGAGTTGCGGGAAAAGGTATTGGCAGGAGATGCTTGCTGGACAGAAGATGGGGTTTACATTCACTCAGCTAATCAGCAGCTGGGACTTAGTATTGACGGGATGAACAAAGCAGAGGGTATTGAAACCATCAATTCCTGGCTGGAAGAGAAGGGCCTGGGTAAAGCAACCATTAATTATAAAATTCGCGACTGGTTATTCAGTCGCCAGCGTTATTGGGGAGAACCATTTCCGGTTATCCACTGGGAAGATGGTGAGATCACTTTGGTGGCCGACGAAGACCTGCCGCTTGAACTGCCTTCCCTCGAGAAATATGAACCAGGCGAACAGGGGGAATCACCGCTGGCAAATTCGGAAGATTGGTTGTATGTGACAGATAAGAATGGGCGGAAAGGACGGCGAGAGACTAATACCATGCCCCAATGGGCCGGATCTTGCTGGTATTACCTGCGGTATATCGATCCTAAAAATCATGACGCACCATTTTCTGCAGAAAAGGAAAATTACTGGATGCCAGTCGATCTTTATATCGGAGGAGCGGAGCATGCAGTGCTGCATTTGTTATACAGCCGCTTTTGGCATAAGGTTTTGTATGATCTGGAGATTGTTTCAACCGATGAGCCCTATAAAAAATTATACAACCAGGGAATGATACTGGCATTCGCCTATGAATCGTCTGCCGGCGCTAAGGTGGCCAGCGATTTGGTGGAGGAGCGTGATGGGAAGTTTTTTCACACAGAAACAGGAGAGGAGCTAAAGCAGATTGTTGCTAAAATGTCAAAATCTCTGAAGAATGTGGTTAATCCTGATGATGTTGTGGAAAGCTATGGAGCGGATGCCCTGCGATTATATGAAATGTTTCTCGGACCGCTGGATGCAACCAAACCGTGGGCTGAGAATGGAGTAAAAGGGGTGTATAATTTCCTTGCAAAAGCATACCGGTTCTTTGCAGATGAATCTCATTATTTTGTAGGAAATGAGGATGAAGATGTATTGAAGGAGTTGCACAAAACGATTAAGAAAGTGGGTGAGGATGTTGAGGCATTGCATTTTAATACTGCCATCTCACAGATGATGATTTTTACAAACCTGGCAGCGAAAAAGGGAAAGGTTACCAAGAATACTGCCAGAGACTTCGTCAGGGTGTTGGGACCCTTTGCGCCACACCTTGCAGAAGAGCTGTGGGAAATGCTTGGAGGAGCATCATCCCTTGCAATAGCTGATTGGCCAAAATACAAGGAGGAATACCTGGTTGAGGCTTCGGTTGAGTATCCGGTGATGATTAATGGTAAAATGCGTTTTAAGATGAAGGTATCGGTGGATACACCTAAAGATGAGCTTGAGAAATTGGCACTCGGACATGAAACAGCCGAAAAATGGATTGAAGGGAAAACACCGAAGAAGATCATAGTGGTTCCTGGCAAGATTGTCAATATTGTTGTTTAAGTCATGAGAAAAATCTGGTATGTCATTGCTTCCTTTCTGGGAATGGTTTTAATAGCATTATGGGCAATGAATGGGGAGCCGGGAATTGAAGAAGCTCCGTCGAAGCCTGATGAAGCGAAGGAGATTGAACCACGGATTGAGTATTTTTATGGTATACCGGTCGACTCTTTTGAGATAGTAAAAGGGAAAGTTCGCCGTAATCAGATGCTTGGAAATATCCTTCACGATTATGGTGTTACAGATCGCCAGGTATATGAAGTATCTCTCTTACCACGTGAAGATTTTGACGTTCGTAGAATAAAGGCCGGTAATAATTATGCTGTGTTTCTCGATAGTCTGGGAGTGCGCTATTTTGTGTATGAAAAGGATAAAGTCAATTTTGCAGTGATTCATTTTGGCGATTCCATTCATGTGGAAAACATGGAAAAGCCTGTGAGGAGAGAGAGGTCAACTGTTTCAGGAGAGATTCGCTCGAGCTTATGGGAGACTTTTATGGAAATAGAGGTAAATCCGATGCTTGCGTTGGAATTGAGCGATGTATATCAGTGGTCGATTGACTTTTTTGGCTTGCAGGCGGGTGACCAATTCAAGGTGGTTTACGATGAGTCGTTTGTAGATTCAAGCTCCGTTGGTATATTGAACATTCATGCTGCCTGGTTTTATCATGCAGGTCACGAATTCTGGGCTATTCCATTTGAGCAGGATAGTGTGGTGAGCTTTTTTGATGAAGAGGGAAACAGTCTCCGCAAGGTATTTTTGAAGGCTCCGCTTCGGTTTTCGCGCATTAGTTCAGGTTTTTCACATTCACGATTGCACCCTATTTTAAAAATCAGACGCCCACATCATGGTGTGGATTATGCTGCACCAACAGGAACGCCTGTTGAATCTGTAGGAGATGGGAAAGTGATTGCGGCTAAGTGGCAGCGGGGTGGAGGGAATTATATAAAGATCAGGCATAACAGTGTGCATACTACTGCATATCTTCATTTGAGTCGGTTTGCAAAAGGAATTCGCTCCGGGGTATATGTGAAGCAGGGAGATGTGATTGGTTATGTGGGAAGCACTGGCTTGTCAACCGGTCCGCATCTTGATTTCAGGTTTTATAAAAACGGATATCCCATTAATCCTCTAAAGATTGAAGCACCACCGGTGGAGCCGATTCATGAGGATAATCTCGCAGATTATGAACTTGTTAAGCGAAGTATTATGGCCGAGATTAAGGCCATCCCGAATTAGCTGGTTTTTTCATCCAGCAATTCTTCAAGAACATTCGGGAAATGCTTATATTCCAGTTCATGGACTTTTTGGGCAAGTGATTTTGGCGTTTCTCCCTTTTCAACGGGACATGTAGCCTGGAAAATAATATTTCCTTCGTCGTATTTTTCATTTACATAGTGGATAGTTATGCCAGATTCACGCTCTCCATTTGCGATAACTGCCTCATGCACCCTGCTGCCGTACATACCTTTTCCCCCATACTTTGGCAATAATGCAGGATGAATGTTTACAATAGCTGAGGGATAGTTTTTTACCAGGTTTTCAGGAACCAGCCAAAGGAAGCCTGCAAGAACAATATAATTGATGTCATATTGGTTTAATAGTTTCAGTACATGATCAGAATCGTAAAATTCTTGGCGATCAATTACAACTGTCGGAATGTCAAGGTTTTTAGCGCGCTTTAGCACCCCGGCATTTTCTTTATTGGATAAAACCAGCGTAATGTTGTTTTTTTTACTCGTTCGAAAAAAACGAATCAGATTTTCAGCATTGGTTCCTGAACCCGATGCAAATATTGCTAAATTATTCATATTCAGTATTTACAGATATTAAAAGATGTCTTTTAAAAGTAGCTTTTATTCTTATAAAAGACACACAAAAATGTGGAAAAATCATCATTTTTTTTGAAATTAGTCGAATTTTTTTCATTTCTTTGCATCTCGAAAAATATTTTATAGTATTAATTAAAAAATTATAGTCATGTCAGACATTGCATCAAGAGTAAAGGCAATTATCGTAGACAAATTAGGTGTTGACGAGAACGAAGTAACTCAGGAAGCCAGCTTCACAAATGATTTAGGAGCTGATTCTCTTGACACAGTTGAGCTAATTATGGAATTTGAGAAGGAATTTAACATGGGTATTCCTGATGATCAGGCTGAAAGCATTTCAACTGTAGGAGAAGCAGTCAAATATATCGAGGAGAATTCAAAGTAATTATCTGAAACTATTTGTTTTATGAGACGGGTTGTTATAACCGGTATGGGAGCACTGACTCCCATCGGAAAAAATGTAGAAGAATTTTGGCAATCTCTTGTTGAAGGGGTTAGTGGAAGTGATATGATAACCCGTTTTGATACAGAGCATTTCAAGACCAAGTTTGCTTGTGAACTTAAGGAATATGATCCTAAGGATTATTTCGACCGTAAGGAGGTAAGAAAACTGGATCTTTATGCACAGTATGGAATGATTGCTGCAGAACAGGCTTATCAGCAGGCTGGTCTTGCTGATGCCGAAATCAATAAGGAAAGGGCTGGAATTATATGGTCCTCTGGAATAGGAGGTATTGATACATTCAAAAATGAAATTGAAAATTTCGTTTCCAATAATCGCATCCCGCGATTCAGTCCTTTCTTTATTCCTAAAATGATTTCAGACATTGCTGCAGGTCTGATGTCGATGAAGTATGGATTTCAGGGTCCGAATTATGCCACCGTATCTGCTTGTGCATCTTCCACTAATGCACTTATTGATGCGTTTAATCTGATTCGCCTTGATATGGCAGACTTATTTATAGCGGGCGGTTCAGAAGCAGCGATAACTGAACCTGGGTTAGGTGGTTTTAATTCTATGCAAGCCCTTTCAACAAACAATGAAGAGTATAAGACTGCTTCAAGGCCTTTTGAGGCCAGCCGTGATGGTTTTGTCATGGGTGAAGGAGGCGGTGGATTGATTCTGGAGGAACTTGAACACGCAAAACGTCGGGGCGCTCCAATTTTTGCTGAATTAATCGGAGGTGGCATGTCGGCCGATGCATATCATCTCACAGCTCCCCATCCTGAAGGAGATGGCGCTGCACTGGTAATGAAAAATGCCTTGCGCGATGCAAAACTTGAACCTGGAACAATTGACTATGTGAACGTTCATGGAACAGCCACACCGCTTGGTGACCTGTCGGAGACAAAAGCTATCAAAACAGTTTTTGGTGAGCATGCATACAATTTAAATATCAGCTCTACGAAATCAATGACTGGTCACTTGCTGGGTGCAGCCGGTGCTGTTGAATCGCTGGCGGTGATTCTGGCCATCAGGGATAATATCGTTCCCCCGACGATAAACTTGCAGGAAATTGACCCGGAAATTGATCCCAAATTGAACCTTACTCCAAACGCTGCCCAAAAGCGTGAAGTAAATGTGGGAATAAGTAATACGTTTGGATTTGGTGGACATAACACCTCAGTGGTATTCCGCAAATTCGTTGATTAATGTTGCGAGGTATCCTCACTTACCTTGTCTATCTGTTTAAAAAGGACAGGCAGTTTTATAAAAATCTTATTCATATTCTTGGTTTTTTACCCAATCGGGTATCCCTGTACCGCGCTGCATTTACACATAAATCTGCTGCCATATTTGAAAAAGATGGAACAAAGGTCAATAACGAAAGACTCGAATACCTCGGGGATTCCATTCTTAGTGCTATAGCTGCAGAATATATCTATAATGAGTTTATCCATACCGATGAGGGTTTTATGACCAAATTGCGTGCGCGTATCGTTAAGCGTAAACATTTGAATGTTACTGCAATAAAAATGGGTATACCTCTTATGATGAATACCCATCCATATACTACAAGTTCTTCAAAGCACCTATATGGTAATGCACTTGAGGCATTAATTGGGGCAATATATATTGACAGAGGATATCGGGCTGCAACGCGATTTTTTCGAAAGCGTATGATTAATAAACATATTGACTTATATAGCCTTGCTGAAAAAGATTCAGACTATAAAAGTCAGTTGATCGAATGGTCACAAAAAAGAAAAAAAGAGATTGAATTTTTCAATCGTGAGGAGTACGATTCCTCAAGTAAAAAACCTTCTTTTCAATCAACTGTAAAAGTTGACCAGCAGGAGGCTGGACATGGAAGCGCGGGGTCGAAAAAGGAAGCTGAGCAAAAAGCTGCTAAAGATGCGCTGAAAGAAATTTCAAAATAGACATCATATTTCTTATTTTTACTCCTGATTTGTCATACCTGATTTTTCAAATGACCACTCATCATTGAGGAAAGATTTTAACGGAGCAATGACAGAAGGACATCATTAAAGATATGAATCACCTGCATGACAGGTCGATTAATCCGATGATCTGTCATCCTTACTTTACAGAACATATAATAAAAAAGCAGGGGTATAAATTTTGGCACAAAAAAAGCATAAATTAAGCGTTTCTTTTGAAGATGATTACGGCATACTCGGATTGTTGTCAGACGAGCCTGATTATAAATTGTGCTGGCTTATGAATGAACACCTTAATACAGGGTTCTCAAAGGTAGAAGATATTGCAGTTTTTAATAAAAAAGCCGGAGCGGATCAATTACATTCTATGTTCTATTATAGCGACGAGAATGCGATGCTAACCTATCGACTTATACGAAACAGGGCGCAGAATGGTTACTTTCTTACTGAGTTGAAAAACATGGATTATTTTCTGCATATTCAGGGAGAGGTTGCGGCACTTGATACACGCAATTTTATTGAGCGCATAAATAGCCTGGAAGCCATTCGAATGTGTATTCCGGTTGATCTTACTAAAATTCAGCAGAAAGACCGGTTTTATTTGTAATAAGAAGGGAAAGCAGAATTGCTGATGGCGTCTTTGATTATTCAAATGTAAAAAGAGCCGAACGGAACAATGTCCGAACAGCTCTCTTTAACGCACCCTAAACCTAAACCTAAATTTTAATATTAATTTATCTGATACAAATCTAATGAGTAAAAGCGTTAGGATAGTTTAACAGATGTTAAAGATTGTTAAGCTATTGAACACGCTACTTCACATCTGTATATCTTTGTACTATGAGTAAAAAAGTATTATGGGTACTTACTGTTGCGCTTAGTTTGGCACTGGCAGGTTTGATCATTGTTCAGATCAACTGGGCAGGTAGTGCGTTGGAATTAAAGGATAAGCAATTGCAACAACTTGTGAATACTACTTTGGCTGAAGTTTCAGATGATCTGGAGTACTATTATGCGGTTGCACAAATGGATTCAATTCTTCACCGACAAGATTCCGATTCTTCTCTTATTAAATGGCTTCCCCTTACCGCCAGCCCAAAGGATGCCGGCATTAATTGGAAAGAAGGACGGTATGATGATAATGAAATTAATGACTATGCATATATAGGAGAAAATGATAATACCATTCAAATTCTGGGAGATTCAATGGTTCTGTTGAGAAATAAGTCAAACCAGGTTATCGATACAATGGATATTGACAGGTATTATGAGTTTCAGCAAAGAGAAGAAATGGAAAAAACCTTACAGGAACAGCAAGTCCTGGTTGTTTCGGTCATCGAAAGTATGCTAAATGATGATGTCGCCCTTGAAGACCAGGTAGATAAGGAAATTCTTGAGCAAATAATGAAGGATAATTTTTTTGATAAAGGTATTGATTTGTCATTTGAATATGCTGTGATTCGAAATGGGAACGAGGAGATATTCAGGTCAGATAATTTTAGCAAAAATACAGATCACTATTACTTCCGGGTTCAGCTAATGGTTAAGAAAAACAGCGATGAAAACACATACCTTTATTTGTACTTTCCTGAGCAAAAGTCTTTTGTCCTTGGGTCGTTGGGTTTTTTGGGCGTTTCAGCAGCCGTGCTTATCCTTGTGATGATGGTCGTTTTTACTTTTGCCCTCTATGTGATTTTTAAGCAGAAAAGGCTATCAGATATAAAGAGTGATTTTGTTAATAACATGACGCACGAGTTAAAAACCCCGATTTCTACCATCAGCCTTGCATCCCAGATGCTTAGTGATAAAAGTATTCCAATGGAGAAGAAGAATACCGGGAATATTTCAAAAATTATAGAGACTGAGAGTAAAAGATTGGGTTATCAGGTAGAGCGGGTGCTTCAAATGGCTGTCTTAGATCAGGGTCATTTAGTGCTTAAAAAGGGCAATGTGCATCTTGGCGAGATCGTCGGAAACGTGATTAATAATTTTCAATTGCAGGTTGAAAAAGATAAAGGTTGGATTACGTATACGGATGAAAGTAAGAGTGATTTGGTGTATGTTGACAAGGTACACTTCACCAATGTATTAACCAATCTGATCGATAATGCCGTGAAATATTGTAAAGAAAAGCCGGAGATCAGTGTGAAACTTTTTAATGCGGGTGGTCGTCTTATATTCAGTGTTAAGGATAATGGTATTGGAATAAGTAAAGATAACCAGAAAAAGATTTTTGAGCGGTTTTACAGGGTATCTACCGGGAACGTTCACGATGTAAAGGGGTTTGGACTGGGACTGAGCTATGTAAAGCTCATAGTTGAGGAGCATGGTGGAACAATTAGTATGAACAGTGAATTGAATAAAGGCACACAAATTGATATAAAAATACCACATTTATAAAGCATAGAAATATTATGGCAGATATTAAAAAACGTGTTTTACTTGCTGAGGA
>Ga0102940_1001979_pt1 | contig 12618 bp, 11 predicted proteins | sample SalPonR2_C_D1_MG_FD_78215 | JGI IMG/M metagenome (GOLD analysis project Ga0102940, IMG submission 78215) | Salt pond soil microbial communities from South San Francisco under conditions of wetland restoration - Salt Pond MetaG R2_C_D1_MG | ecosystem: Environmental > Aquatic > Marine > Intertidal...
AAATTTCACAATTTTTTGCCGTGCTTACCTTATCCATTTGGCTATGTAGTCACATGGCCATTTGGCCACATAGCTACCCGACCACCTGAATATTCCCGCGTCTCAGCCATTTTAGCGAAGTCGCAAGGAAGAAGCCGTTAAAAAGCTGGCCTTGTTTGAGAGTTTGCCAGCTTTAGGCTGCTTCCTGGCAGCGCAGCCTTAAGAAATGGCTAATCTTAGCGGGGAGTTTTGGCTTCTTTTTGCGGTCAAAAAGAAGATATATTAAAGGGCAAAACTATAATCACCAAGCAGCTTTCCTATATTCATCCGCGGTAGCCCCTTGATAAGGGGTGATGGGTCCTAACATACTTCCTTCGTAAGAATAAATTGCCCCCTTCGAAGGGGGTTTTAGGGGGATGTCAGAACTTTGAGTAGGCCCAAAAAACGGTAATTAGCCAAATGAAATCATTTTGAACCGTTAGTGAACTGATGATTAAATAAGTCCATGCTCATTTCATTTCAGTTATTTTCTTACGATTCTGAGTATCCGGATCAGGGATTATGGTACGGTTCGTTGCGCAGGATGGTCATCGCACGGTAGACTTGCTCTAATAAGAACAGGCGAATCATTTGGTGCGAAAAGGTCATTTTTGACAATGCCATCTGACTATCAGCCCGCCGATAGAGACTTTCGTCAAAACCATAAGCGCCACCGATTAAGAAAATCAGCCTGCGTTTACTCAATTGCTGCCATTTGTCCATCTGCCGGGCTAAACCCTCCGAGGTGTAAGCCTTGCCCCTTTCGTCCAGGAGTATCAACAGATCCTCGGGCTTCAGTTGCTTAAAAACAGCTTCGGCCTCCTTTTTCTTTAATTGATCCGAACTAAGTTTTCCCGCCTGCCGGATATCAGGAAGAATATAAAACTGAAAAGGTAAATAATGTTTAAGACGTTGTTCGTAAATCGCACAACCTTTCTGCAAATATTTCTCATTGGTCTTGCCGATGGCCCAAACCTGTGTTTTCATATTTTCCCTTTATACTCGACCACTGAACCGGCCTACTCAATCAGCGGCTCACCCACGTATACTTTTATCTCCGGCGACAAACGAACTTTAATCTTGACGATCAGTGGCTCATTCAGGATAGGATTGATTTTCCGATGGATATTATAGGTGGTCCGGATCGTTTTGAATACAGAGAGTAGGGCCGTATCCGTTTTTATTTCCTGGATGATTTCATCCAGCCGCTCGGGCGGAAATTGCTGATGATCTCCTAACATCTCGACCTCTAAGGCTGGAGAAATAGCTGCGCTCAGCGCACAGCTATTCATCCGTAGCCCATAGTTTTCTAATTTTGGGAAGACCGCCAGCCAATCATCAATCAGTTGGTACGCCTTATCCCGGGCCGTACCACTAAAACTACCCGCCTGTTCCTTCAGGTACAAGCTAGCTTCCTGGAGTGCTTTCTGGACTTTGTCGATCATAAATTACTTGAACTTAATTTTACCGGACATATCTACCTTTCCTTCCATTACATCAATCAGGCTATAGGTAGCAGTAAGGGTTTTCTTATTGGTCTTTTCCGCTCCGTCAATATCAAAGCTTTTGACCTTACGGGGGAATTCGTAAATCGTTTTGTAAGTCGCCTCGGACATCATCATCTTCATCATTTCCGCGTTTTCATCGTCCATGGCTTCCGGCTCCGCCTTTGATTCTCCACGCATCAGCGTCCGACCATCGAGTTTAAATAGCCCGGTCATCGGTGCCATACCACCAAATCCGCCACTGTCTCCATCGTCTCCCATCTTAGCCATCGCCGCCTGAAATTCTTCCACATCGCCAATGTCATCAAAGTCCAGGGTCATGGTTGCCTCAAATAAATTCTGCGTTTCACTGATATTCATCCGCATCTTTGCTTTACGCATAATGGGTGGCATCTCGCCTTCTACATCGGCAGTCATGGGGGCATCCTCCAGGTTCAGCAAGGTATCCAATTCAATCTTACCGTCCACTTTAGCATTGGCAAAGGGACTATCCTCGTCCTCCTGTAAGGACTCCAGCATCATTTCCCGCATCATACCCGTCATCATGGCACTCATGTCATAAGTAATCGCATAAGTACCCGAACCGTCTCGATTTAAACTTAGCTTTTCTACTATGTTCAGGCAACTTTGCAAGCTGAATGCAGTCAGAAGAAGGACTACAAAGGTTAATTTTCTCATTAAAATTTATTTATGTGTGTAAAAATAAGGTCCAAAGTGAATTCATTTGCCAACAAAGAAATAATCGGTCGAGTTTTACATATAATGCATTAATATAACACAATCTTGTCTTGCGCCACGATTATCTCGATAAAATTCCCTTAGCCTTGGACGAAATCGGAAGATGCTAAAACTAAATCCCCGCTTATTCGTTTCATTGTCCGTAAAACAGACTGAAAAATTATTCCTAGATGAACCAGATCAAAACGCTTGGCGAACTCAAAAAAAGTGGCTACCAGCCCAAATCGATTAAAGAAGAGCTTCGCGCCAATCTTATCCAGAAATTACAAAATAAAGAAAAAGTTTTTGAAGGCATCATCGGTTTTGACGATACCGTACTGCCTGATATGGAGCGCGCTATTCTCTCGCGACACAATCTCTTACTGCTGGGACTGCGCGGACAAGCCAAGACACGTATTGCCCGCCTGCTCGTCAATTTGCTTGATGAATATATTCCTGTGGTTGAAGGGAGTGAACTGAATGACGACCCCCTACAACCCATTTCGCGCGTTGCTCAGGACATCATCAATACCCATGGGGACAGTACCCCCATCAGCTGGATGCACCGTAGCGAGCGTTACGTAGAGAAATTGGCGACGCCAGACGTGAGCGTAGCCGATTTAATTGGCGATGTAGATCCAATCAAAGCAGCCAGTTTAAAATTGCCCTATTCCGACGAGCGGGTTATCCATTTTGGTCTGGTACCACGGGCCCACCGCAGCTTATTCGTCATCAATGAGCTACCGGATTTGCAAGCACGTATCCAGGTATCCTTATTTAACATTTTACAGGAAGGCGATATTCAAATCCGCGGATTTAAGCTGCGTCTGCCCCTCGACATTCAATTTGTCTTCACGGCAAACCCGGAAGACTACACCAATCGGGGAAGCATCATCACACCGCTCAAGGACCGTATTGAAAGTCAAATCCTGACGCACTATCCCAAAACCGTCGATATTGCCCGTACGATTACCAAACAGGAGGCTAAATTGCAGGAAGACCAAAAAGCAATGGTGGACGTTCCCGAACTGCTGGAAGTCCTACTGGAAACAGTTTCTTTCACCGCTCGTGATTCAGAATACATCGATGACAAAAGTGGGGTTTCCGCTCGATTAAGTATCTCTGCCTTGGAGAATCTGGTCAGTACCGCAGAACGCCGGGCGTTGATCAACAAAGAAAAGAAAACCAGAGCTCGCATTATCGATTTCTGGGGGGTAGTTCCCGCCATTACTGGTAAAGTCGAACTTGTCTACGAGGGGGAGCAAGAAGGCCCATACGGAGTAGCGATGGCCCTGTTAAGTAAATCCTTAAAAAAGATTTTCCTCGATCATTTTCCAGATCCGGACAAATTGAAAAAAGGAGAAGAGAACGATCCCTACGGTACGGTTCGTGCCTGGTTCTCCGGAGGTAATGAGATCGAATTGCTCAATGACAGTAGTGATAAAGATTATAAAAAAGCGCTGGATAATGTAGCGGGTTTACGCAAAGTAACGGAGAAGTTCACTAAAGCTGAGGGAGATGAACTTTATCTATATATGGAGTTAGTCCTGCATGGCCTGGTAGAGTTCGACATTCTCAATAAAGATGTTCTAGAATCCAGTATGAGCTTCCGCGATCTTTTAGCCAATATGCTGGATGATGATATCTTTGGTGATCTCAACTAATTAATCATGGAGCACCATACCCTTTCGGTAAAACGCACTGCTCATTACAGCACCCGCGGGGAGCTGGGTGAGCAGACGCGTTTCGTTATTCTTGCCTGTCACGGTTATGGGCAATTAGCCCGCCATTTTATCCGTAAATTTGATATTCTGGATGCTGAAGATACTTTTGTTATCGCCCCGGAGGGTTTGTCCCGCTTTTATTGGGAAGGGCTGACGGGCGATGTGGTTGCGTCCTGGATGACCAGGCAGGATCGATTGGAAGAAATTGTTGATTATTGTGCTTTCCTGGATACGCTTTACGAAGAATACCTTTCTGATTTACCAAAGGATTGTCAGGTCATTCTACTGGGATTTTCCCAGGGTGTGGCTACCATTATGCGCTGGGCCATGCGTAGTTTCCCGCGATGTAGTACTTTTGTTTGCTGGGCGGGTATGATCCCGGAAGATATCGACTACAGTCCCCATCTCGATTATTTTAAGGATAAGAATATCCATGTGTTCTACGGGGATAAAGACCCACTCATCACCGCTGACAAAATTCCTTTTCTTCGGAAAGTGATCAAAGACAGTCAACTACCCAATATTCAGGAACACCGATATGCCGGTAAGCATAGTGTAGAGCGGTCTGTATTAAAAGAATGGTTTGAAGAAACCTTTCGTTTGTAAAAAATGCTGTTAATGCATCCGATCCCCGCGCAATTCTAAGTCGTCCATTATTTCTGCTTCGTATTCCAAGAATTCCTGCCAACGCTGATCGGCACGCTCCCTACCAAAATACTTACGGGCCAAATCAATAAACAGGACATAATGCCCGGCTTCAGACATCATAAAAGTATGGTAAAAATCCTTTAAGTGATCATCACCAATATGCAGAGACAAAAGTCGAAAGCGCTCACAACTACGCGCTTCGATCAAGGCACAAATCAGCAGCCGATCCAACAGCTTTTCCTCCTTAGAAACACCTTTCACCTGATAACCCAAAAGCCGATTCACGTACAGATCCTTGCGTTGTCTGCCCAGTTTAAGCCCGCGACTATCCATCTCCTTAATGACGGTACGGAAATGCCCCCATTCCTCGGTAACGATGGGTGCCAGTTTACGCACCAGTTCTTCTTTTTCAGGGTATTGTTGAATGAGGGAGATACAGGCCGTTGCCGCTTTTTGCTCACAGTAGGCGTGATCGGTAAGGATTTCTTCCAGATCCATTTCTGCCAGATTTACCCAGCGAGGATCTGTAGGTAATTTCAAGTGCAGCATTTTTACTGCGTAGAGTTCCTCTTCTTTTTTTGATTTTGTGCTCATAAGTAATATGACTTTATTCTAAAATAGTTTTATGAGGTAAAAATGAAAGATTTTGTTTCCAATCAAGGCGCGCCCGGAGCCTAATTACTTCAGGAAGGGTCCTTTTAATTCCCTTTCTTCGTCTAGCTATTAAGGAGAGGACGTCAGGCAGAGTGGGAGCAAAAGATGATTATTTAGCCGTACAAAGTTATTTAGAATAAAGTCTAATAGTACATATTTTCCGCAAAGGTAAGCAATAGAAAGCTTCCCTACCAACCTAAACAATCGGCCTGCTGCCCTAAAAAGTCTACATCAAACACTTCGTATTCTTCATAACCACTGCTCCAATAAACGCGCACCCGATCCAGGTCTCCTTTTTTCAGGTAAGTGATCTGCGCATTACTAATCGGATATTGGACGCGGTAGGTGAGTTCTTCGGTTTCCATATCGTATTGGCCATTCGCCAATATTCCCGCCTGGAGATTAATAAAGTCGCCATTTAGGAAAAGTAAAGTAAGAATACTCCCCTTTTCAATAAAACCGTAAGCTTCGCTGGCATTGGGATAAGCAAATTTGAATTCCAAATTCAGCAGGCGTAAACCACCAATGGTAGACAAATAGGCATTGCAAGACAAATAGGCTTTATCTTTCAGATAAAAGCGCAGCCGATCGTCGGTGTAAGAAAACAATTCACCACTCGGCATTTCTCTACGGTACCGCTGTAGTTTAGCATCATAGGCATTGTGGGCAAATCGGCAGGATTCGCTGGGCGGGTTGATCATCAGGTTATCTTCCAGTCGCATATCTGTGTACCGAAATTCTTCGGGAGTGGTCATTGTTGCAGTAAAAAATTCAGAGCCAGCCGTAGTAGACTTCAGTTCTATTTTAGTAGCCCGGTCTTTTTGTTTTTGTACGAAGGCCTCCAGTAAATTTCCTTTTTGGGCCATTTCGTGGGTATCCTGTAACTCATGTTGAGCTAATATAGCTTCGCGGCGAGCCGTTTTTTCCAGCTCTTTGGCGGCATCCAGTTGCAATTGAAGGCGTTTTACTTCCTGGCTATTCAGACCATCCTGCTTTTTTAAGGATTCCAGTTTTTTTTCTAATCTTTGCCGTAGTTCGACCGCTTCCACCGTTCGTTCCTGAGCGATAGAATTAGCTTTGGCAGCGATCTGTGATTTTCGATTTAGTAATTTACGCACCACCGTTTCCGTCAGATTGGTGGGGGCATCTAATTCTGAAATGGTATCGTTTAAGGTAGGAAAAGTTCCGGGCGGATGGATTTGATTTTCATTGAAATAACGCCAGCGGCCGTCTGGGTAAACAATCATCTTTTCGCCATGCTCATTCTCCCTGATTTCCTGGCTATAGCCAAAGACGGGAAGCAGGCATAATAAAAAAACGAGCCTGACTATTTTTATTGAAGATAGGTTGTTCATGCTTGGATTGGGATTATTACTAAAGTAAAAATAACAAAAAGTAAGGAAGTCTGTTTATTTTAAGTGCCGAAGTTAATGTTTATGCCACAAAAGATCTGCTTTTTCCTGTTCTTCCTGCTTTTTAGTGTCGCCTGTCGGCAAAAAAGCGTGGAAGAGCCTATTCTTCTCTCCTACCCTCCACCCCCCCTGGCTAATACCGCTATGGACTCTACTTATGCTCCACCCATTCCAGTGCCTTTTGACGGACTTTACTCCATGGATAGCCTCCAAAAACGGGAATGGTTGACTCATCAAGTACAAATCAGCGATAGCCTGCTCTTGCCTTCCCCTTTCTTTTATACCAATTGGCGATCCGATCGTCTGGTGGGCTTTCCTCAGCAAATTGGTCCTGATTTTTATAGCCTGGCTTATTTGGGAGGGCAGCACAGTCTCTTACAAGGTAATGACCTGTCCACCCTGGCGGCTTACGAATACTTCATAGCGCCCGATCGTATACCGGAAGATTATTTCATACAGGATTTTCACGTCTTTTCGTCTTACGAGCAGGTTGCTTTACTCTTGGGAAACAATACCGGAAGCTTTACACCTGCCCTTTGGCTTCCCGAAAATGATTCCTTGCATGTTTGGCAGCAACTAAAGGTAAAAGAACACTGGTGGATCGATACGGAGCAACAAAAGTTACTCGTTTCTGCGGCGGCAAAACCCTATCTCTATGAAATCGACTTAATCACTAAAACAGTAAAGAACATCAACACTCCTTTCACCGATTCGGATCAGTTTAGCATTTCCGGTCAACTGGATAAGGGTACTTTTTTAATCAAGAGACAAGCGAAGCAGCAGCCGGTTCAGTTTTGGGCCATAACACAAAATGACTGGTCTTTGTTATTTGAATTTACGCCCGATCCCTACCAGTGGCTGGGCAGTATCGGTGATCAGCACTATTTCCTTTCCGATTTTAAAAGTGGTAAACCTGAGATTTTCGCTGCCGAAAAAACACCGGCAGCTGTAAAACTCAAAAGCTTGATCCAATCCGGGGATACGCTTATCGTGGAGGCTTTACTGACACAAAATGGGTTTTACACCCTCGAAGAAAAAAGCGGAAAAAGTCTATTAAAGCAATGGTCCCTTGGTGGCCAGCTAATGGCACAATACCCTTTACCAGATGCCCTGCAAGTAATCGACCTAAGCTTTTATCCGCAGAGCGGTACCGTCCTCGTACGGCAGATAGATGCCATAAGCGGTATGCGCTACCTTGCCGTCAACCCGAACAATACCCAAGCCGTCGAAATCGTACACCAAACCCTGGCGGACCCCATCCGGCCACTGGAAAAAATCTGGCGGACCATAAAAAGCTACGATGGTACCAATATTCCCATTTGTCTGGTGCACAGTTCGCCTTTGAATGAAACCAAAGCAGTCCCCTCTCTCTTTATTCCTCTACCCGGTCGGCCGACGGATTTACTCCAATCTCAAATGGACCTGGCTTTGGCGAACCGATTGCTCAATCGCGGAGGCGTGGTCGTTTTTCTTTTCCCGCGAGGCAACCGACGTTTGGGGAAAGCCTGGTACCAGGCGGGTACCGGCCCCCAACTACAATTGGCTTTTGACGATCTACAGGCCACCTTAAGCTATTGTAATCAACAAAAGATAGGAGCCCCCGACCGTAGAAGTGTCTGGACCGTTGCCGAACAGGCCCTTAACGGAGGTGCCTTACTCGTACAGCGGCCTGATCTTAGCCAAAGTATTTTTCTGGATCAGGGCAGCTATGATTTACGGCCGGAATCACCGGGGCCCAGCCCCCTCTTCGCTAATCCCTGGTGGTACTACCAGGATAGCATCCCCGGGCGACTTATTCGTCCATATTCTCCCTTTCTGGCAGAAATCCTGACGAACAATGGCCCCAGAACTATGGTACAGTCGGCGAATCCTTATATATTTGAGCCCGCTGCTGTTTTTCTGGCCCGACTGCAAGCAGAGATGCCCCGACAGCAAAAGCTGTGGGCACCCCTACCAGGCCACCGGGTGAAAAGAGCAGATTTACACCGAAGGAAATGGGAAAGCAAGCTGGATGCTTTTCTGTATCAGCAATAAGCCGAACCGTATAAACCTCTGGCAATTAGACAGAGAAAATGATATAAAACAGTGGAACTATCTTTACTTGCCTTCAAGATTGGATTTTTACCGGTCCGGATATGGGATATCCTGGACATCCTCATTGTAGGCTACCTGATGTTTCAAATCTACCGCTTGTTGAAGGGGAATATTGCCTTTAATATCCTCATTGGAGTGGTTATGCTATTCATCACCTGGGAATTGGTTACCCAACTGGAAATGGTCGTTCTAGAAACCGCCCTGCAGCGTTTCGCAGGAGTCGGGGTTATTATTATTGCCATTATTTTTCAGCAAGAGATTCGGCGTTTCTTATTATTACTCGGAAACACGACCCTCAAGCAAAGGGGGCAATTCCTAAGACGTATTCTGGATCGCAATTTTTCAGAAGAAGACAGTAACGTAAGTGACCAGCAGGCCATTAAAAATGCCGTGATGCGTATGAGCAAGAAACGGATTGGTGCGCTGATCGTATTTGCCAAAGATGTCGGAATGGAATCGATTCTGGATACTGGTGTAGAGCTGGATGCCCTGATTAGTCAAAACCTGATTGAGAGCATATTCGCCAAAACCAGCCCGCTGCACGACGGGGCTATGCTGTTAAGCAAAGACCGAATCTTGTCGGCCAGCTGTATTCTGCCCGTCTCCGAAAACATGGATTTACCCAATAGTGCCGGCTTACGACACCGGGCAGGACTGGGGGTTACGGAGCGTTACGAAGTATCTGCTCTGATCGTTTCGGAAGAAAATGGCTACATCAGTTTTAGCAAAAACGGGGTGCTACGCCGAAAATTAAACGAAAACGAAGTGGAAAAGGTAATCCGCGAAGAATTAGCCTAGCATTGTATGAGTATAAGCTTTGACATTATTAATGAATACGAACTGGAAGAAGCAGATCAGGAAGCGATCCATCAGCTTTTAGATGATTGCTTTGCCGACTACCCCAAAGACCGGACCCATTTTAAACAGATCCCTTCTTTTCGTTTAATTGGTCGCGATGAACAAGGTATTCAGGCCCACGTCGCTGTCACCTTCCGTTGGATGCGTCTGGGAGAATCAGTGATCAAAGTTTTTGGTCTGGCCGATATTTGTGTGGCCCAGACCATCCGCGATCAGAAATTAGCAACCAAGATGCTTGATTACTTATCCAGGCTGGGGCGCGAAAAAAGGGTAGATTTTCTTATTTTGATCGCCTGGAAACCACAAATTTATGAAAGGATGGGATTCTCGTGCATTGAGAACCGCTGCCGTTGGCTAATGATACAAAACGACCAGTCACTGGGACTTGCACAGCGTAGCCTGGAAGACGCCCTGATGGTTAAAGCGCTGGGCGATAAATCCTGGAGTGACGGTACGCTGGATTTCCTGGGGTCCATTTTTTAGCCCATTCCCCAGAATTAGGGGATCAGAATTAGTGCTTTCTCCGGCAAAACTTATATTTATCCCATTGAAGCGGTTTAAACTTTTTGGTTCAACCGCTTCATATAGCAATAAAACCAAAACAAATGCAAAAGACACAAGCTTACATTCAGAAACATAAAGATCGCTTTCTGGAAGAATTATTAGACCTACTGCGTATTCCATCCGTTAGTGCCGATCCTGCTTTTAAAGAAGATGTCAGAAAGGCGGCTGAATTCGTTAAAGATAAAATGGAAATGGCCGGTGCCGATACGGTCGAAATTATCCCGACCGATGGCCACCCCATTGTCTTTGGCGAAAAAGTAATCGACCCTAAGCTACCAACCGTGCTGGTCTACGGTCATTACGATGTGCAGCCAGCCGACCCCGTTGAATTATGGGATAGTGGTCCTTTTGAACCCGTGATTAAAAAGACGGACTTACACCCGGAAGGTGCTATTTTCGCCCGTGGTGCTGCTGACGATAAAGGACAATTCTATATGCACCTCAAAGCGTTTGAGGCGATGCAAGCCAGCGGTGAAGTGCCTTGTAATATCAAGTTCATGATTGAAGGAGAAGAAGAAGTGGGATCTGAGAACCTGGAGACCTTCCTAAATGCGAATAAAGAAAAACTAGCCTGTGATGTTATCCTGATATCCGATACCTCAATGATTGCCAACGATGTGCCCTCCATTAATACGGGGCTGCGGGGCTTAACTTACGTAGAAGTGGAAGTAACCGGCCCCAATCGCGACTTGCACTCCGGAGTATACGGTGGCGGAGTAGCCAATCCAATCAATATTCTTGCCAAAATGATTACCTCCCTGCAGGATGAAAATAATCACATCACCATTCCCGGCTTTTACGACGATGTGGATGAAGTCAGTACAGAAGAACGCAAGGCCATGAACCAGGCGCCCTTCGATTTGGAGCAATATAAGAAAGACCTAAATATCGACGCCGTTCACGGTGAGGCAGGTTATACGACTCTGGAACGAACTACCATCCGGCCTACCCTGGATGTAAATGGTATTTGGGGAGGATACATCGGAGAAGGCTCTAAAACGGTATTGCCTTCAAAGGCCTATGCGAAGATTAGTATGCGATTAGTTCCCCATCAGGACGATGAAAAAATTGCGGAACTCTTTAAAAATCATTTTGAGGCTATTGCTCCACCATCTGTAAAAGTCCGGGTGAACTTTCACCACGGTGGCCTTCCAGCCGTCACCCCTACGGATACGCCAGAATACCAGGCGGCCAGTAAAGCGATGCAGCAAACCTTTGGTAAAAAACCGATCCCACAACGCGGCGGCGGTAGTATTCCCATCGTTGCCCTTTTCGAACAAGTACTGGAAGCCAAAACGGTACTCATGGGTTTTGGCCTGGATGCTGACTCCATCCATTCGCCCAACGAGCACTACGGAGTATTCAATTATTTCAAAGGAATTGAAACGATTCCTTATTACTTCCAGTACTATCAAGAGCTTAGATCATAATTAATAACAACACAAATCTTTATAAAACAGATACTTATGCTTATTTTACCCTGATAAAGATCCCATTATAGAGAAGTAGAAGTAGGCACATTCTGTCATTGTCTACTGTACTTTGCCGCCTTATCTTTGAAATGTAACAAAAAGGATATTTCGATATATCCCATAAGATTAAATGTGAGTACTGTTTATAGGTTATTAGATCAGAATCCAGAGATTAGCTATCTCTGGATTTTTTATTTATACATAACACATTAACAATCAATTAAATACGCATATTTTAATCCATCTTCCATTCAAATAGTCGGGTAAGTGAATGCGGTCAACTGTCTGTAATAACTTCCATTAAGTTCCATATATTTACTTTTGAAAAAAGCATTAATCTATGAAGCACTTTAACAAATCACTAAACATGGCAAGTAGCAAAGATGACATTGTAGTTGTAGATATTATGTCCCCCAAAAAATAGCTACAACTAAAGCACAATTAAGGGCCAAATGCGATCGCATTTGGCCTTTTTTTTTACTTAAATCAAAAGAAATCAAATTCAACTTTTAACACATGTATTTATTTTTATAGATTTAAAACATTGAAAATCAATTTATTAAACATATATAATAAAAACAATATACGCATTTTAGGCGTAAGCAAGTTGGTGTAACTGTCTATGACTTATCCTGCTTCCCACCTTACATTTGAATCGTAATCAATTAGATAACCTTTCAAAGTAAGTATGATGAGAAAACAAGGAAAAACAAACAGAGGACCTATCAACGTGGATATTTTAGCACCCAAGCGCGGAAAAAACGCGAAATAGGAAAAAACCTGAAGAATTAAGGAAATCCATTAAATGACAAAGCCAGTAGGTCCGAAAGGATAAGTAGGTTGCCCATATTGAGTCTGTAATAAGGTGCTGGCTTTTTTGGGCTAGTTCGAGGCGCAAAAATCGCGGATAGCCTAGCTATCCAAGGCTTTTTGCAACGAAGAAATCGCCCCA
>Ga0102940_1001986_pt1 | contig 12597 bp, 8 predicted proteins | sample SalPonR2_C_D1_MG_FD_78215 | JGI IMG/M metagenome (GOLD analysis project Ga0102940, IMG submission 78215) | Salt pond soil microbial communities from South San Francisco under conditions of wetland restoration - Salt Pond MetaG R2_C_D1_MG | ecosystem: Environmental > Aquatic > Marine > Intertidal...
TACCTCCCGAGGATGACGAGGCCATGGGGGCAGCCATGCTCCGGATGCTCACGGACGCGGAACTGCGGGCCCGGGTCATTCCCGCGGCCCGCAAAAAAGTGGAGCAGGACTTCGACAACAGGGTGCTCATCCGAAAACTCGGTGAAATCTACAAGAGTTTCGGTATCTGAGCAGCGCCATGAACATCCTGTTCTGCACTCCCTTCAAGCCTCTCGACCACCCCCGGGTGTCCGGGGATGTGACCATTGCCCGGGATCTGGTCGACTTTCTTATCGCACGCGGACACAACGTCAAGGAGACGCCGTTTCTCAGTACGGAAGAAATCGGTTTCGATCCCCGGAAATGGCTCACGCTGGCCCGCATCCGGAGCAGAACCCGGAAGCTGGTACGGACCTTCACCCCGGATCTGTGGCTGACCTACCACTCCTATTACAAGGCACCGGACCTGCTCGGACCCATGATGCGCAGACTGGGCATGCACTGTCCGTACTGCCTGTTCGCCGCGGCCTACGCCACCAAACGGAAACGCTCCCTGAAAACCCTGCCCGGTTTTCTGCTCAACAAACACGCCCTGGTCACTGCCGACCACATCTTTGCCAACAAGCGGGAAGATATGACCAATCTCTCCCGACTGTTACCGCAAAGCCGACTCTCCTTTATCCGGCCCGGCATCCGACCGAGCCGGTTCCGTTTCGATACACAGGCCCGGCAGGAACTCAGAAACAGATTCGGCACCGGGAACCGGCCGGTCGTGATCAGCGCGGCCATGCTCCGGCCCGGAGTCAAGGCCGAGGGTGTGCAGTGGGTCATCCGGGCCTGTTCCGAGATCAGGAAATCGGGCCTGGATCTGCATCTGCTGGTGCTTGGAGACGGCCCGGCCCGCTCGAATCTCGAGGAACTCGCCGGGCATCTCCTTCCCGACCGGGTCACCTTTACCGGCAGGGTACCCAGACGGGAAATGGCCGCACACTACAGCGCAGGAGACCTGTTCGTCTTTCCCGGGATCAATGAGGGCCTGGGCATGGTCTATCTGGAGGCCCAGTCCTGCGGGCTGCCCGTGGTGGCCTTTGATCACGACGGCGCCCCCGAGGTGGTGGACCACGGTCGGACCGGGCTCATCACCCCGTCTTTTAAGGCCGGCCCCTTCACCCGGGCCGTGCGGGATCTGCTCAGCGATTCCGTCCGGCGCCGGGAAATGGGGCGCCGGGCCGCACAATACGTGCGCACAGAACATGATCTGGACAGAAACTACACGGCCATGGAACGCAGTATGCTGGATCTGGTCGCCGGATATGCACTGCGAGGAGCCCCGGATGGCCGGTAGCGCAGTGTCCGTGGGCCTGCTGCGCCACGGGGAGACCACCTGGAACAGATCCGGAAAGATTCAGGGAAGAACGGAGACAGCCCTGAGCCCTGTCGGGGAGGCCCAGGCCCGGGACTGGGGGAAAGAGCTGACCTCCGGCGGATGGGAGCACATCCTTTGCAGCCCCATGCTTCGGGCCGAACGCACCGCACTTCTTGTCAACGAATCTCTGAATCTGCCTCTGAGCATGGATGAGCGGCTCGTGGAACAGGACTGGGGGCGGTGGACCGGCCGGACAATCGCCGAACTCAGGACCGAATTCAGCGGCGAAGTGGAACGTCAGGAAGGACGCGCCTGGCGGTTTCAGCCCCCGGGAGGCGAGAACAGACTCGCTCTCCTGCACCGCGGAAAGTCCGCCGTCACGGACTGCCTGCGGGCGCATCCGAGAAAAAATATACTGGTGATCACCCATCTGGGCTTGATCAAATGCCTGGTATGCGACATTCTCGGGTGTACTTTTCTCCCCGGGGAACCGAGCCCGGTAAAAAAACGGAGAATGCAGATCCTGAAGTGGAAAAAACGCCGGCTCGAAGTGGATCGCTTGAACGTCAACCTTTTCAAGGCCTGATCACAAAAGATGCGGCCGAGTAGAAATCCTGCTCCCGCCGAATCGAAACGGGAACCGCCGCAGCCCCTTGCACCCGAGAACTCCAACCCCAAATGCCATGCGTATCCTACACTACACCCAGCATGTCCTCGGCGTGGGCCATCTGTTCCGCAGCCTTGAAATCGACAAGGCCCTGGCCGGACATGAGGTTCACCTGATCACCGGTGGACCGGCCGTGCAGCTGCCCCTTTCTCCTCACGTGAGGCATCACGCCCAGATTCCCCTTCAGATGGATGCGGAGTTCTCCTCCCTGTTCTCTTCGGAAACGACCATGTCCCTGGACGAAATATGGGCAATGCGAACCGCCATGCTGGACCGGGTCCTGAACCGGGTCCGACCGGAGCTGTTTCTGGTGGAGTTGTTTCCCTTCGGCAGAAAACGTTTCGGAAAGGAACTGCTGCCCGTCCTCAGGAAAATCCGGGCCGGCGGATACGGCCCCGTACGCACCGTGTGCAGCCTGCGGGACATCCTGGTGGAAAAGGACGACCGGGCCGGATACGAGGACCGGGTGGTCCGACAGGCCAATGACTATTTCAACGACATCCTGGTCCACTCCGATCCCGACCTTATCCGGCTGGAGGAGACCTTTACCAGGGTGCCGGACCTGACCCCGAAGATCACCTACACCGGCTATGTCACCCCCGTCCCGTCTCCGGGGGCGGGCAAAAAAATCCGGGCCGAGCAGGCCATCGCCGACAAGGAACGTCTCGTGGTGGCCAGTGCGGGAAGCGGGACCGTGGGTTTTGATCTGCTCCGAGCCGTGATCGCGGCCTCGAATCAGCTGTTTTCTTCCACCCCCCACAGGCTGGTCCTGTTTTCAGGCCCCCATCTGGAAGATGAAAAGTTTACCGCTTTGCGCTCGTCGGCCGAAAAAAACGGACACATTCAAATCCGCAGGTTCTCCAACCGGTTTCCGGACTGGCTGGACGCAGCCGACCTGTCCGTGAGCATGGGGGGATACAACACGACCATGAACCTCCTGGCCGCCTCATGCTACGGACTGGTTCTGCCCTTCGCGCAAAACAGGGAGCAGAACATGCGGGCCGAACGACTGGAGGGCCGAGGCTGCCTGGCCCGGTTGCATCCGGGCGACCTGGCACCGGATGTCCTGGCCGAAAAAATACGGACCGCCCTGGACACCCCCCTTCCTGAACAGTCCATCAATCTGGACGGGGCCCGAGCCACTGCGACCATTCTGATGGATATGCCGAAAAACACGACCTCCCCATGAACAACCCGGCCTGCGCCACGCCCGGCAGGACTTCGGCCACCCTGTTACAAACGCTCGTTTTCAAACTTTCACCCCGAAACCATGATCGTCAAAAAAACACCTTCCTCCCTCTGGACACTTCCGTTCCCGGACCTTGCCTCCCTCCTCCGGGAAGCCCTGGTCAAAGGACTGGAAGAGGCTCCGGGCCGAAACTGCACCATCTTTTTCCGGGCCGACGACATCGCCGTGCCCGGCGCCATGTTCGCGGCCATGATCCGCACATTTCAAACGTATCATATCCCCCTGTGCCCGGCTCTGGTGCCTACATGGCTCAGTACGACCCGATGGAACAAAATCATGGAGCTGTGCGGTTCCACGCCTGCGTTGTGGGCCTGGCACCAACACGGCTGGCGGCATGTCAATCATGAAACACAAGGCAAGAATCAGGAGTTCGGACCGGGCTATCCCGAAGAAAAAAAAAGAAACGACCTGCGCCGGGGCATGTCAAGAATCAGGGAGCTGGCCGGGGACTCGTTTATCCCGGTCTTCACCCCGCCCTGGAACCGCATGGACGAAACAACCATGAACATTCTTACGGAACTCGGCTTCCGGGGGATTTCCCGGTCCGAAAACGCCAGACCCGCCGCACCGGCCCACCTCCCGGACCTTCAGGTCAACGTGGACCTGCACACCCGCAAGGAGCCCCTGGCGCATGAATGCCTGCACAATCTGCTCAACGAACTGACCCGGGCCGTTGCCACGGGCAGATGCGGGGTCATGCTCCATCACCAGCGCATGAACCGGACCGCGGTTAACGGCCTGGAAACGCTCCTCAAGCTGGTGGCCGGCACTCCGGGACTCAAACCGGTTCATTTCGGGGATCTGCTCGAACAATAGCTTTCACCCCCTTCTTTTCCCCTCACTCTTCCTTTTTGTAACTTGGCCATCTTCCGGGTTTCGTGTACAAGTGATTTCTCAACCTTTTCCGCCACGGGAGCAGCCGCAATGTCCGAACCATCCGCCTCCCCCGGATCCCGGGACCGGATCGCCAGGCAGATCATCCTGCCCTGGTCCAAATCCCTGGAAATCACCATCAAAAACCTCAGAGTCCGGTTCTTCCGATCCCTGATCACTGTATCGTCGCTGGTTCTGGCCGTTTCCTTCCTGGCCTTTGTCCTGGTGAACACCGACATCGCCCGGGGTATCCTGGCCGCCGGGGGAGATGAGGCAGTCAGAATCCTGACCCGGGCCGGTTTCGAAATCGACACGGCCACCGGGACCATCGTCACCGGGGCCAAGGAGCGGTGGGTCGTGATCCTGTCGCTGGTGGTCTGCACCGTAGGCATCGTCAATGCCCAGCTCATGTCGGTCACGGAGCGGTTCCGGGAAATCGGAATCATGAAATGCCTGGGGGCCCTGGACCGGATCATCCTGCGTCTCTTTCTCATGGAGGCCGCCATTCAGGGCGGGGCCGGGGCCCTGGCCGGGGCCCTGCTCGGACTGCTCTTTTCCCTGCTTCAAAACTTCTTCCGCTTCGGAACGATCGCCCTGACCGCCCTGCCTCCGCTCGAGGTGGCTCTTTCCCTGACCCTGGCCGTAATCACAGGCTGTTTCCTGAGCGTGCTCGGCGTGCTCTACCCGGCCGCTCTGGCCGCCCGGATGAAACCGGTCGACGTCATGAAATCGGAGTACTGACCCAATGAACACCTCCCATTCCATTGTTCGCGTCGTGGGTGTGACCCGCGCCTTCCGCATGGGCAAGATCGATGTCCAGGCCCTTAAGGGGGTGGACCTGACCATCGAGGCAGGAGAGTACCTGTCCATCATGGGCCCGTCGGGCTCGGGAAAATCCACGCTTTTCAACATGATCGGCGGTCTGGACAAACCGACCACGGGCAAGGTGTTCATCGACGAGGTGGATATCTCCCAGCTGGACGCCTACGAGCTGGCCTGGCTCAGGAACCGCAAGATCGGATATATTTTCCAGACCTTCAATCTCATCCCGGTCATGTCCGCCCTGGAAAACGTGACCCTGCCCATGATTTTTTCCGGCATGGCCTCGGATACGGCCTCAGACAAAGGCATCGAGCTTTTGAAGCTGGTCGGGCTCGGGGATCGGTTTCAGCACAAGCCGCCGGAGTTGTCCGGGGGACAGCAGCAGCGGGTGGCCATTGCCCGGGCCCTGGCCAACGATCCGGCCATCATCCTGGCCGATGAACCCACGGGCAACCTGGACTCCTCCACCGGAGAGGAAATCATCACCCTGCTGCAGATGCTCAGCCGGGAGCGCCAGGTGACCATCATCTCAGCCACCCACGACTACAAGATGCTCAACGTCTCGGACCGGGTTGTCTGGATCCGTGATGGACGAATCGACAAGATCGAGGACCGGGAGGAGCTCTCCATCTCGGTCGGAACCATTTCCGAAAAAGGCAACTGAGCCATGTTCGACACCGGCCTGCACTCCCTGCGCAATCTCCGCTACCGGCAGCGGATCTCCGACCTGTTCCGGACTCTGATCCTGGGGCTGCTCGTGGTTGCATGTGCAAACACGGCCCCGGCCGCCACTCTGGAATCCCGTCTGAACCAACTTGTGGCACTGGGGGACAGGTTCACCGGAACGGACGGGGCCGCCCGGGCCGCGGATTTCATCGAGAAACAGTTCGAGACCCTGATTCCCCGCGCAGACACAGTCGTAGGGCGTCAACAGTTTCGAGTCCCGGTCCGGATGCACCACGGCAGCCGGGTGTACAATCTTCGAACAGGTCAGAGCGCGCCCCTCTCTCCCTTTTCGGGAAATGCCCTGTCCCCCGCCACCATCGCCCCTCCCGGGCTGGAAGGGAGACTGGTCGACGTGGGCAGAGGCACCCTGTCGGAGTGCAGCGGGAAACGGATCCGGGACGCCGTGGTTCTCATGGACCTCGACTCGGGAACCAACTGGCGCAATGCGGCCATGCTCGGGGCCCGGGCCCTTATCTATGTGGACGATCTTCCCGCGAACCGGAACAAGCGGGCGGTCATGGAAGAGGCCATGGAGCTTAATCCCATTGAATTTCCAAGATTTTTCATTTCGAGGGAACGGGCTGACGCACTCTTTCGGGCCGCAGAGAGCTCCCTCCCGAACATCAGGCTGACCTCGTCCATGACCTGGGAAAACAGGCCGGCCGAAAACATCTTCTGCCTCATCCCCGGGACCGATTCGGCCCTACAGGGAGAGGTGCAGGTGGTGGAAGCGTTCTACGACACCCGGTCCATTATCCCGGGCCGGGCCCCGGGGGCGGACGAATCCCTGTCCCTGGCCACCCTGCTGCAGACAACCGAAACCCTGGGGCAAACCCCGCCTCGACGGACCACCCTGCTTCTGGCCACGGCCGGACACGCCCAGAACCTGGCCGGAATGCGCCAGTTCACCTGGGCTCTTTCCACCAAAAAAAAACTGCTCAAGGAAGAACGGGACGCGGTCTCGGCCATTGCAGACAAAACCGAACGAATACTGTCTCTCCTTGAACAGCAGGAGCCGCTGACCCCGCCGGAGCCCGAAGACGCGGCCCTGGTTCGGGAAGCCATGCTTTCAGCTCTGAAGACCCGGGTCGACAATCTGAACACCCGCCTGACCCGGTTGCGACTGGAGTCCGGCAAAAAGGCGGCCCCGGAGCTGGTCCGTGCCCTGGCCGATGAAAAAATGGTCTACCGCAGGCTGACCTGGAAGCAGTCCTATACAGAGCTTGACGCATCTGAAAAAGAGGCCCTCGTCGGACTGATCCCGAACGTCAGATCCACCTACACGGACATGAACCGGGACGCCGTGGCCAGAACCGGCGAACTGCAGAGCGGGCTGGCTCTCAGAGGAATGCTGGCAGACAAGCGGGTCACCTCCTGCGTCTCCCTGCACCTCTCCAGCCGCGGAGACGGACTCGGGGCATTCAACGACGGGTGGATGTACCGGCTCCGTTCGCGGGTCAACCGGACCAGGTTCTACTCCCGACTGGATGACGTGTTGCGTGAAACAGCCGCCGCATCACCGAATGGCGGACTGTTCCGGGACACCCTGCGCCCCAATCGGATCAGACCGTGGCGCAACTACCTGCCCGATCATCCGGCCATGGGCGGAGAAGTGGCGGCACTGGCCACACTGCCCGGTCTGACCCTGGCCACGGTGCATGACATGCGTCCCTTGTGGGGCACCCCGGACGACCGCATCGAGCACATGGACCTTCGCCATGCCCGAGCCCAGGCGGATCTGGTCACGGACCTGATTACCGCCCTTGGCAGCGCCCCGGTTCCGGACCCCGGGGACACCATGCGCAAGGGGTTCGCCACCCTGAACGGGAACGCCAATTTCCTCCGTCAGGGAGAACTTTTTCCGGATCTGCCCGCGGCAGGCACCGTGCTTCAGGTCTACCAGGGGGAGAAGTTCTCCTACGCCATGGTCGACGCCCTGGGCAAATTTCATGTCCCCGGACTGGCGGACAAGAAACATGTCCAGGACAAGGCCATCATCGAGGGGTTCCGGTTCAACCCGGAATCTGGAAAAATCATCTGGGCCATCGACAAACGTCAGACAGGGAAATCCGCCTACCGGGTCAAGATGCAGAGGCGGACCATGGACACCTCCCTGATCATGTTCTCCTGTGCCCAGACCACCCTGTTCGATCTGTTCGAACCCAGAACCTTCAACTACATGACCAGGATCAACCTTCTGGACGGTCGGACCGAGGCTGAACCGGTCCGGTTCTGGTACAGTCGGCTGGACACCCGGGACTCGACCATCTCCTCGATCTTTCTGGATCCGGGCACTCCCCTGAAGCTGACCATGTCCGACACGATGCTGGGCAAAAAGATGGTCCTGCTGAACAACTCTCCGAAAGCCCCCCACGGCAGGGGATACCGGATCGGGGAGCCATCCATCCTGACCGCCACGGAATTTCGGGCCGCCCGGGACATGTGGAATCTGATCTCTCCTCGCATCGCCAACCTGGAAGAACACGGCATCTTCAATGAACGCATCCGGGAAATGCAGACCCGGGGAACCTCGATTCTGGCCGAGGCGGAACAGGCCGGGAGCGAATTCCGGTACGACGATTTCATGGAACTCTCCCGGGCCTCCTGGGCCCTGGCCTCCAGGGTCTACAACGACATCGATGCCACCCAGAAGGATGTCCTGCTCGGGGTGCTCTTCTACATCGCCCTGTTCGTGCCCTTTGCCTACTGCATGGAGCGACTGGTGTTCGCCTTCACCAGCATTCACAAACGAATCACGGCCTTTCTTGGATTTCTCGGTCTGGTTATCGCCATCATCTACTCCATCCACCCGGCCTTCAACCTGACCTACAGCCCCCTGGTGGTTATCCTGGCCTTTTTCATCCTTGGACTGTCCGTGCTGGTCTCCATGATCATCTTCTTCCGCTTCGAGCAGGAGATGGCCTCCCTGCAGAACAGGGCCAGGCATGTCCAGGAAACCGGGATTTCCCCGGTCAAGGCCTTTGCAGCCGCCTTCACCATCGGGGTGACCAACCTGCGCCGCCGCAAGGTGCGCACCGCCCTGACCTGCACCACCCTGGTTATTCTGACCTTCACGATCATGAATTTCACCGCGGTCAAATCCGGTCGCCAGCAGGGGCAGGCCATTTTCAGTTCCGAAACCCCCTACAACGGTTTCCTGCTCCGAACCATGGGATGGCAGGATCTCCCCCAGGAGGCCGGAGAGGTCATCAGGGGATCCTTTGGTCCGGGCAGCGTGCATGCCCCCCGAGTCTGGCTGGAGAACAGAGACCGGACCCAGACCGTCCAGGTCCCCCTGGTCTCCGGCACAAACACGACCCGGGCCGGGGCCGTGGTCGGGCTCGCCTCGGAGGAACCCCAGGTGACCGGACTGGACCTGATCCTGACCTCGGGACGGTGGTTCACCCCATCCGAACCCCACGCCGTGCTCCTGCCCGAACGCATGGCCGAACGACTGGGCGCGGCTCCCTCTCCCGGAAAAGACCGGATCCGGATCTGGGGCATGGAGTTCACCCTGACCGGCACCTTCGACCCCGGGGCCCTGGACCGGACCCGGGACCTGGACGGCGAACCGATCACCCCGGTCTACTTTCCAAGCGAAGCGGCCACGGAGGTCTCGGAGGTGGAGGCCGAAGCCATCGAGGCCGGTGAGGATGTCGCCACCTATCAGACCAGATACCAGCACCTGAAAGGATCCCAGACCATCATCATCCCGGCCCGGACTCTGACCTTCATGGGGGGACGCCTCAAGGGAGTAGCGGTCCGACCGGCCCCGGATACGGATCTTCGGGAAAAGGCCAAAGAACTCACAAACAGATACGGACTGATGCTTTTCAGCGGCCAGGAGCAGGGTACGGCCCTGTCCTTTGCCGCCGACACCCTGCAGTACTCCGGGGTGTCCACCATCATCATTCCCCTGTGTATCGCCGTACTCATCGTCCTTAATACCATGATCGGCAGCGTATACGAACGGAAACGGGAAATCTCCGTGTACACCTCGGTGGGGCTGGCCCCTTCCCATGTCTCCTTTCTGTTCATTGCCGAATCCCTGGCCTTTGCCGTGATCAGCGCCGTGACCGGCTATCTCCTGGCCCAGACCGCGGCCAGGTTCCTGGCCGGAACCTGGCTCTGGGCAGGCATGACCGCCAATTATTCCTCCATGGCCGGGGTAGCGGCCATGATTCTGGTCATTCTTGTCGTCCTGGCCTCGGTCATCTATCCGTCCAGGGTGGCCGCAAACATCGCCATTCCCGACGTGAACAGGTCCTGGACCATGCCTGAAGCCACCGGCGGAGTCATTGAAATCACCCTGCCCTTTTTGATCAAGCTTCACGAGCAGGCGTGTGCCGGCGGATTTCTCATGGAATACTACCAGTCCCACCAGGACATCTCCCACGGCCGTTTTTCTTCGGCAGATCTGGATTTCGAGTTCGCCTGTCCGCTGCAGCCCCCACCCGGAGAAACCATCTCCTGCTTTTCCATGTCCCTGCGGGCCTGGCTGGCACCCTTCGACTTCGGGGTCAGGCAACGGGTGTCCATTACCTGCTGTCCGGCCGGGGCCTACCCCGGCTTTCTGGAGATACAGGTCCGGATTTCCCGGGAAGCGGGCGAAGAACGGGTCTGGCACCGACTGAACAAGGCTTTTTTGAACGACCTGCGCAAACAACTGCTGATCTGGCGCTCCCTGGATGCGGAAATGAAGGAGGAGTATGCTGAACTTCTGGAAAAGAGAGGCTGAGCCATGAACACCCGAATCCGTTTCCGTGCCGTGATCCTGGGGCTTGTCATCGGCCTTGTCCTGTGCGGTCTGACTCCGTTCAACAACGCCTACCTGCGCAGCACCCCTCTGGCCGGTGGACACTTTCCCCTGGCCCCGTTCTTCGTCCTGATCTGGCTGACCATAGGCCTGGCGGCAACTGCCAGAATTCTGAAACGGCCTCCGTTTCTAAGCGGACTGGAACTCCTCACGGGCTGGGTGATCATGGTCGTGATGTCAGGCATCGGATTCACCGGCCTGGTCCGCACCTTCTTCATCAACCTGACCGCACCCATGCGCTTTGCAGGACCAAGTAACAGATGGGACACGGTCCTGAGCCCGCTGCTCCCCGAGGCGTGGTTTCCGCAGAGCAGCCAGGCAGTGGAACTGCTGTACAACGGCCTGGAACAAGGGCGGAACCTGAGCCTGACTGAAATCGCCACCCGAATTCCCTGGCAGGCCTGGATCGGCCCGCTGCTGACCTGGACCGTATTCATCCTCCTGGCCTATATGGTCATGTTCTGCCTGACCACACTGTTCAGCCGGCAGTGGGTGGTCAATGAACGGGTCAACTTCCCCCTGCTCCGAGTTCCGCAGCTCATGCTTGAGGCCTTTGACCAGCAACGGCTCGGCACGTTTCTTTTTGACCGCTATCTGTTGACCGGAATGGGCATGGTCATCTTCCTGCATCTGCTGAACGGCCTGAGTGCCCATTATCCCTCGGTCCCCCAGCTGCCGACTCTGATCCTGGCCGGATCCTATTTTCCGGAAACCGGCCTGTTTTCCGGCTTTCACAAACTGAAGATGTACGTGTATCCGGCGTTCATCGGATTCGCTTTCCTGACCACCCGGCAGATCTCCTTCAGTTTCTGGGTCTTCTTTCTCCTTGGCGGGCTGCTGTTCGGCCTGCTCGGCACCTTCGGACTGCAGATCCCGGATGCCGCCCTGGGAGTGACCTTCGGCCCGACCATGGCCCGGCCGGAAGAAGCCCAGATGATCGGCGCCTTCCTCATCTTTTTCCTGTTTCTGATCTGGCTGGCCCGCTTCCATCTCCGGGACACGGCCGGACAACTCTTTCTCCCCCGGCGGTTTCCGACTCCGGCGTCGGATGTGGAGTGGTTCCCGGCCCGCTACGCACTCCTCGGCGCCCTCCTCGGCCTGGGAGGACTGGTCGGGTGGAGCACGCTCTTCGGCATGGGAATGCTGCCCGGGCTGACCCTGTTCCTGGCCTTCTTCATGGTCCTGCTCGTGGCCACCCGTATCGTCTGCCAGGGAGGAATCCCCTACTTCACCCTGACCGCCGCCCCCACCGACGGCATCCTGGCCCTGTTCGGCTCCCGCTTCTTTTCCGCGACCGGCCTGCTCATGGCCGCGGTCATGCAAAAAGTTCTGTTTGTGGACCTTCGCGAATCCCTGATGCCCTCCCTGATGCACGCGGCCAAAACCGGGGAAAAGGGAAGCAACCGTGGCTGGATCGGAGTCGGCATCGCAGTCGCCCTGATTTCGGCCGTGGCGGTCTCTTTTATCAGCATGCTCGTGCTCTGTCACAAGTACGGCATCCGGGAGCTGGACCTGGACTGGGCCACCCGAACGACACTGAACGTCTACGGCAATGCCCAGCGGCTCATCGAGATTCCTTCTGAAACGCGGCACTGGGTAGTGGTTTTCGGAACCGTCGGGGCCGTGGTCATGCTCGTGCTGACCCTGTGCTACAACCGGTTTTACTGGTGGCCGCTGCACCCCCTCGGCTACCTCATGACCTACAGCTCAGCCATGCGCATCCTGTGGTTCAGTTTTTTTCTGGGCTGGCTGTGCAACACCCTCTGCCTGCGCTACGGAGGAACCCGGCTTTTCCGCAGGGTCCGTCTCCTGTTCATCGGCTTTATCATCGGCGACTTCCTCATGGGCGGAGGCTGGGCCGTTGTCGGGCTCCTGACCGGCATCAGTTATCAGGTTCTGCCGTCATAAACACACGCAAAGCCCCATTGCCTCTCGCCCTTTGCCTATAGCCTGTTGCCCAAAACCTTTACCCCGAGACCCCATGTACGACGACAAGGAACTGCAAGAATACAGGGACCTGCTCAAGCCGCCGACCCGGTTCGAGGAAGGGTTCGACTGGAAGACCATCATCGGAGCCGTGTTCATCGGTTTCCTGATGA
>Ga0102940_1001987_pt1 | contig 12596 bp, 11 predicted proteins | sample SalPonR2_C_D1_MG_FD_78215 | JGI IMG/M metagenome (GOLD analysis project Ga0102940, IMG submission 78215) | Salt pond soil microbial communities from South San Francisco under conditions of wetland restoration - Salt Pond MetaG R2_C_D1_MG | ecosystem: Environmental > Aquatic > Marine > Intertidal...
GAATTCCTCCTATCTGCCCAATAATAATTGCCTCCACCAAAAACTGCTGTTTAACTGTAAGCCCTTTGGCTCCGATTGCTTTTCGAATGCCGATTTCCCTGGTTCGTTCGGTTACCGAAACCAGCATGATATTCATCAATCCTACGGCTGCGCCAAACAGGGTAATAAAACCGATAATGGTAGCTACCAGTGTAATATTCTTAATATTATCGAGTAAAATATTTACAAGGTTATCGCTCTTTTCAATGTTGAAATCGGTTTCATCGAGTGGGTCGAGGCCGCGGACATTCCGGAAAACTGCTTCGGTTTGGCCTATCGCCACATCCATTAACTCCGGCCGGGAAACTTTTACCTGGATATCGAAATTCATGTTGGGCCTCGAAAAATAGTTCCGCACATTGGTATACGGCAAAAAAGAAACCAGGTCGTTACTGTTGCCAAATCCGCTGCCCTTCCCTTTCAGTGTTCCAATTACCTTATATTTTCCGCTTCCGATGCTCACAATTTTTTGCAGCGGATTTTCATCGTCATTAAAAAGTTGTTTCACCAGTTCGCTGCCAAGTACAACCACACTTCTTCCTGAATGTATTTCAGATTCCGTGAAACTTCTCCCCAAATCAATTTCATATCCTGATGTAATAAGGTAATTATCATCGATGCCCCGAACACCTATATTGGGATTTGTTTTTTCAGAACCATATTTAACGGTAGCACTTCCGGTAGCATAAACCGAAATGGCGGTTGAGGCCGGAAAATCGAATCGCTCCTTAAACTCTTTGGCCTGGTAAAATGAAATATGAGCGTGATTTTTACTTCGGTACCTTTTATTCCCCACCTGTACCTGCATCCCGCGGCTGGTAACCGTAAAAGTATTGGCACCCATAAATGTAAACTCTTTTGTGATGGAGTTTTTAATGGAATCGATAGCCGTTAAAATCCCTATCAGCGCTGTAATTCCTACAGCAATAATCAAAACTGTAAGCACTGTACGAAGCATGTTGGTCCGCACCGACTTAAATGCAATTCTGATATTTTCAGCAAACAACGTGGCTCGACGCATCCGTCTGTTTTCTTAATTAATAAATAACGATTCAACTTTGTAATTAGTGATTCAAATAAGCAGAACATTACAATTTCTGATGGTTCAAATTGATATAAATTGATGAACAGATGACGCATTTGTTCGAGAATTTTCCTGCCTTAGTGTTTTTTAACATTTTTTAATTCTGAATAAAATATGATTAAAATCAATTCTAATTAATAAAAATTATTGTTTAAAATGGTTCTAAATCAGTTTTTTGAAGACCCATCCGTTTTAATAATTATTTTTTGAAACCATGGGATTATCGGTTTTATCGAAAAGTTGTCAGACTGAATACTTGTTTTTTGCCAAAAATGATTTATAAATTTGAACTCAGTTTAACTGAAGGCTATGATTTATCATTTTAAAATCACCTCGCAGGAATCAAAAAATTTCCACCTTGAAGTGGAACTTGACGGAAAAAATACATTTTTCGACTTTCACACGAGCATACAACAACATCTCGGTTTTGAATCGCACCAGTTGGCGTCCTTTTTTATTTCCGACGGAACATGGAGAAAATTCAAGGAAATCTCGCTGTTAGATTTGGGATTAAACGGTGGTGTTTACCTGACAATGCAAAAAACCAGGTTGACTGATTTACTGAAACCGGAGAACCGGCAACTTATTTACACATTCGATTTTTTTAACGACAGATCTTTGTATATAGAATTAACTGGAATTATTATGGAAAGAAATCTCAAAGAACCGACAGTCACCTTGAAGCAGGGTGACGCCCCCGTACAGGTTTTTGGCGAAGAACCAGAAAGCCCGGAGGCTGCCAATCTTCAGGAAGAAGAGGTTTTTATGGATTTTGGTATAGTTGATGATTACACTGAGCTTTTCGGAGAAATGGAAGACATATAGTTTTTCACCTGTACGGAAAGCATTAAAGTATTTTACAGACTGCTCACTTGATTTTGAGCAGTCTTTTTTTTGTTTTTCCTTTACACAATAATTTAAGTAAAATGTCAAAACACCTGATTGTAATTGCCGGCCCCACCGGTATTGGAAAAACGTTGACGGGAATAAAAACTGCCCGGCATTTCAATACTGAAATCGTTTCTTCCGATTCGCGGCAACTATTTAAAGAACTGAGAATTGGCACTGCCGTTCCTTCAAAGGAGGAACTTTCGGCAGCAAAACATCATTTTATTCATTCACATTCAATTTTCGATAATTACAACGCCAGCCAATATGAAAAAGAAGCAATCGGTTTGCTTAAGCAGCTTTTTGAAAAACACGACATAGTTCTGATGGTTGGCGGCTCCATGTTATACATCGATGCGGTTTGCAAGGGAATAGATCAAATGCCCGATGCCGACCCGGAATTGCGTAAAAACCTAAAAAATCAGTTAGAAACCGAAGGGCTCGAAAATTTAAGAAGACAACTCAAAAAGCTCGACCCTAAATATTACAGTGAAGTAGATTTAAAAAATCCGGCACGCATTATTCATGCACTTGAAATAAGTTTAATGACCGGAAAACCTTATTCTTCGTTTCGTTCGAATCCGCAAAAGCAACGTCCGTTTTCCATACATAAAATTGCGCTCAACTGCGAGAGGCAGGAATTGCACCGCCGTATAAATCAAAGGGTCGATAAAATGGTTGCGACTGGCCTGGAACAAGAAGCCCGCCGGTACTACAAGCAAAAACACCTGAATGCACTGAACACAGTTGGCTACCGTGAATTTTTCGCTTATTTCGATGGCGAAATTTCAAAAGAAAAAGCCATTGAACTGATTAAACGAAATTCGAGAAGGTACGCACGAAAACAACTCACATGGTTCAGAAAAGACACGGAAACAAACTGGTTTGAACCGAACCAGGCAGATGAAATTATTTCTTTTATTGAAAACAAAACCGCTGAAAATGAATAACCAGGGTAATTTTATAATTCGTGTTTACGGATTGATTATAAACGAAAAAAAAGAGGTTTTACTCACCGATGAATTCCGGATGGACATGAAAATGACCAAATTTCCGGGAGGCGGGCTTGAATTTGGAGAAGGCACAATTGATTGCCTGAAACGTGAAATGGCTGAAGAATGCAACGGCCAGAAAATTGAAAATATCCGTCATTTTTACACGACCGGTTTTTTTCAAAAAGCGCTGTTTTTCGAAAATCACCAACTCATTAGCATTTATTACACAGCAAACCTGAAAGATCAGGTGAAATTCAAAATCTCAGGCAAACCTTTTGATTTTGAAAAGCTAATCGACGGAAATCAAAGTTTCAGGTGGGAAAAAATAAAAAACCTGGAAAAAGATGAATTATCTTTCCCAATTGATAAATTTGTTGCGGGCAAACTAAAAGTGCATTACACAGAGAAGCAATGAATGGGAAAGGAAGCCGGCAATAAACTACAATTTATGGATCACATAAAAAATTATATACTGGAGCAAAATGAATTAACCGCAAGAATTGCTGCAAATGGACAATTTCTGGAAAATATCGGAAAGGTGATTAAAATTATTACTGATGCCTATAAATCGGGGAACAAAGTAATGTTTTGCGGAAACGGCGGTAGCGCTGCCGACGCACAGCACCTCGCTGCCGAGCTTTCAGGAAAGTTTTGCCTCGACCGTGAACCACTCGCTGCCGAAGCGCTGCACGTAAACTCATCTTACATTACGGCGGTGGCCAACGATTATTCTTTCGACAAAATTTATTCGAGGTATGTTTCAGGAGCAGGCCGGAAAGGCGATATCTTAATCGGGTTGTCCACGTCCGGAAATTCTGAAAACATTGTTCAGGCGTTTGCCGCTGCCCGAAAAAATCAGATGATTACAATAGGATTTACCGGACAAACCGGAGGCAGGCTCAGGGAATTGTCTGACTTTCTTATAAATATTCCTTCAGGAAATGTACCTCGCATACAGGAAATGCACCTGTTAACCGGACATATTATTTGCGAAGAAGTAGAAAAAAAACTTTTCGGGGATGAAGCACAGCAGGAAAAACCGAAAGGCTTTTCCTGAACCGGGAAAGAATTATAAATGCCGGAAAAAATATTTTTCAGAATTGCCTGTGAGATTAATTCTGATTAAAATCTGATTTTTGAAAATGGCATTATTTTGGTAATAACAAAAATATTAAAGATTTTAGGGTCTGGTTCTGAACGGACATTAATTATAAGGGAGAACAACAAAATTGCAGCACTTTACAAAAGCGGAAATACGACAGATTGAAGACCGTTACCAGGATTTTCTGAAAGCTATACAGCACAAATTCGATGAAGAGCGGTTGAAGCGGATTGAAAAAGCTTTTCGGTTTGCCAATGCTGCACACGATGGTATTAAACGAAAATCGGGGGAGCCATATATTATTCACCCAATTGCCGTCGCCAAAATTGTAGCTGTGGATATGGGGCTGGGAGCGACTTCAATTTCGGCTGCCATTTTGCACGATGTGGCAGAAGATACCGAATATTCCATTTCCGATATCCAAAACATGTTTGGCGAAAAAGTAGCCCGAATTGTGGATGGCCTTACAAAACTATCGGGTGATTTTGATTCACGGCAGGTGCTAACCCTCAAAAAAATGCTGATGACCCTTTCGGATGATATCCGAATAATCCTTATTAAAATTGCGGATCGGCTCCACAACATGCAGACACTTGAGTGGATGCCCGCCCATAAAAAAGTAAAAATTGCCGGTGAAACGCTTTTCCTCTACGTTCCGCTGGCACACCGGCTGGGATTGTATGCCATTAAAAGCGAGTTGGAAGAGTTGAGTTTCAAATATAAACACCCCGAAGAACACAGCCGGATTTTATACATGTTGCACAACCAGGAAGAAAAACGAAACTACCTGGTTAATGAATTTATCCGGCCAATAAAATCAAAACTTGTTGAAGAAAATATTGAAAGCACTGTTACCCACCGGTTGAAATCTACTTACTCCATCTGGCAGAAAATGCAAAAAAAAGGAGTAACCTTTAACGAAATATACGATATTCTTGCAGTACGAATTGTAATTAAAGCCCGTCCGTCCATTTCCGAAAAACGGCAGTGTTTCGATGTATTATCACTGGTTACAGACATTTACAAGCCGCGCCCGGACCGCATTCGAGACTGGATTACGCTGCCAAAAGCAAATGGTTACGAGTCGTTGCATGTTACCGTAATGGGACCACAAGGAATGTGGGTGGAAGTGCAAATCAGAACCGAACGAATGGATGAAATTGCGGAATATGGTTTTGCAGCTCACTATCGCTACAAAGACATCAGCACTTTTGAAAACGAGCTGGACACCTGGATCGAGCGCATCCGCGATCACCTCAGAAACCCTGATTCAGATGCATTTGAATTCCTCGATGATTTTAAGCTGAATTTATATTCTGCCGAAATAAATGTTTTTACACCAAAAGGCGATATGATTTCGCTGCCACAGGGATCTACAGTGGTTGACCTGGCCTACGAAATCCATACCGATTTGGGAGACAAATGCATTGGAGCCAAAATAAATTTTAAACTGGTTCCCAGCAGTCATGTTTTGCAAAACGGCGATCAGGTCGAAATTCTTACTTCCGAAAAACAAACACCCAAGCTTGAATGGCTGAAATATGCAACTACAGCCAAAGCCAGATCGAACATTAAAAATGCGTTTAAACTCGAGAAAAAGCAACACATCGATAAAGGGAAAGAAATTGTTGAAGAAGCCATCAAAAAAAGCAATGCCCCCCTCACCTCAAACAATTTGAAAAAAATTATTGCCCATTACAACCTGAACAATAAAGAACAGCTTTATTCGGAGGTGGGAATGGGATTTCTGGAACTTGATAACATTAATGAAATATTGGGTAAAAAATCGCCGAACAAACTGGTAAAATACTGGAACATAACCTTTGGCCGAAAAAATAAAGATGAAGAAAAACAGCCCAGCCCAAATGAGAAAAAAAACGGAAAAAAAATTGATAAACGCAAACCTTTTGTGCTGAAGGAAGCACAGGATAACATCTCCTATTCACTGGCCAAATGCTGCAACCCAATTCCGGGTGACGAAGTAATTGGCTACCTGACTACCGACGATCATGTAATCATTCATAAAACCGGATGCAAGGAGATCGAAAAATTCCTTTCAAGCCATGGCAACCGAATAATTACCGCCGAATGGACCCGCTTCAAAAAACAATCGTACCTCACCCGTCTGCGGCTTGAGGGGTTCGACCGGCTCGGTATTTTAAACGATGTAACCAATGTTATTTCCAAGCAACACAGCATTAACATGCGCTCGGTGCAAATCGATACGCACGACGGTGTTTTCAAAGGCGACTTGTTTATTTATATCCACAATGCCGACGACCTGGGAGAACTGATGACCCAGTTAAAAAAAATCAGGGGAATCGACAGGGTTTCGCGAATCGAAAACCTGAGCGATTAATTTTAAAATCGTCGCAAAATCAAAAATAATTTCTATTTTTGAGGTCTATTTAAAATTAGTTTAAATATGAATAGCCACAAAACCAGGGAAACCGTAAGAAATATGTTTACAGAATACCTGGAGAAAAACGGCCATCGAAAAACTCCGGAAAGATTTGCAATTCTTGACGAAATATACTCAAGAGAGGGGCATTTTGACATTGAATCGCTCTATATTTCCATGAAAAACAAAAAATACCGGGTAAGCCGTGCTACTTTATACAATACAATTGATTTGCTGCTCGAATGCAAACTGGTTGTCAAACATCAGTTTGGCAAAAATATTGCGCAGTTTGAAAAGGCTTTTGCTACCATGCAGCACGATCATCTGATTGATACTTCAAACGGAAAAGTAGTGGAATTCTACGATCCCCGGATAAGGGAGATAATTGAAGATGCCTGCCTGAAAAATAATTTCAAGCTTTCGCATCACACCCTTTATATTTACGGGCAATCGATGAGCAACGATTAAAATAACCAATTTAATATTAAATAAAATCCTCCGCAACCGGAGGATTTTTTATGCTTTCATTTAAAAATATTTGTACTTTTAGTGGCTGAAATGCTGAGCCGTGGAAACCAATCTTTACAAGTAGTGTTTTCGCGGTTTCGTTTGTGAATAAAAATCAAAAAAATCATGAGTGTAGATGTATTGCTGGGCCTGCAGTGGGGCGACGAAGGAAAAGGAAAAGTAGTTGATGTGCTGACACCGAAATATGATGTTATTTCCCGTTTTCAGGGAGGCCCGAATGCCGGCCACACACTGGAATTCAACAATATAAAACAAGTTCTGCACACCATTCCTTCGGGTATTTTCAGAGAAAACAAGATAAACATTATCGGAAACGGTGTGGTCATCGATCCAATTGTTTTCAAAGAAGAAATTGAATCGCTGAAAAAACTGGGTTTCGACCTTTCGAAAAATCTGTATATTTCGAAAAAAGCACATTTAATCCTTCCTACCCACCGGATTATTGATGCTGCATCGGAAGAGAAAAAAGGGGAAACCAAAATCGGTTCCACGCTGAAAGGAATTGGTCCTACTTATAAAGATAAAATTGGCAGGGAAGGTTTGAGAGTAGGCGATTTGATTCACAATTTCGATGAAAAATACAATTCACGCACCGAAAACCATAAAATTCTGCTGAAAGAGTTCTATAAATATGATTATGAACAGATTCTGGCCGATTGCCAGCAAGACTGGATGGAGGCTATTGAACTGATTAAATCTTTCCAGATTATTGACAGCGAACATTTCATAAACGAACTGATGAATAAAAACAAGTCGATTTTGGCTGAAGGCGCGCAGGGAACACTGCTGGATATCGACTTTGGCTCATATCCTTTTGTAACCAGTTCAAATACCATTTGTGCCGGAGCCTGCACCGGACTTGGCATTGCACCGCAAAAAATCGGCAACGTATTCGGCATTTTTAAAGCCTACTGCACCCGGGTAGGAATGGGTCCGTTCCCCACCGAACTGCAGGATGAAACCGGCCAGAAGCTTCGTGACTCAGGAAATGAATACGGTTCTACAACCGGTCGGCCAAGACGTTGTGGCTGGCTCGATTTGGTAGCCCTGAAATATGCCACCATGCTCAACGGAGTTACTGAATTGATTATGATGAAAGCCGACGTGCTCGATAAATTCGAAACCATTAAAATTTGTGTCGGGTATGAAATTGACGGCGAAGTGGTGGAACATTTTCCGTTTGAACTCAACGACGATGTGAAACCGGTTTATGTAGAACTGCCTGGCTGGGAAACCGACCTCACAAAAATAAAATCGCAAAATGAATTCCCGGAACAGTTAAACAACTACATCAGTTTCATCGAGGACGAGATGAAAATTCCGGTGTCAATTGCATCAGTTGGCCCAAACCGGGAGCAGACGATATTTTTGAATCAGGACTGATTATTTTGAATATTTATTCAATAATCAGAAATGGATAGTGACCCAATAAAATTTGTTCGCTATTCATTCTTCAAAACCATAATTCTTAGTTATCTTTAAGGAATCTGAGAATTATTATTATTTATGGCTGTCGTAAAAGAAAATTGGGGCCTCTACACCGATTTCTATGAGCTTACCATGGCTCAGGGGTATTTTTACAGCGAAAAAAAAAATGACAGCGCAACATTCAACTATTTTTTCCGCACCAATCCGTTCAAAGGTGGTTTTACCGTTTTTGCCGGGCTTCAGGATTTTTTGGAATTACTAAGTAATTTTACTTACTCCGAATCAGACATCGATTATTTGAAAGAACAAGGTTTCCGTTCCGATTTTCTGAATTATCTTAAAGATTTTCAATTTACAGGAAATATCCTTAGCGTACAGGAGGGCGAAATAGTTTTCCCGAATGAGCCGGTTTTGCAGGTGGAAGGAAACATTATTGAAAGCCAGCTCATTGAAAGTTTCCTGCTGAATATTCTCAACTTTGAATCACTGATTGCTACCAAGGCTTTTCGCATAAAAATGGTAGCAGGAGACCGCATTTTTACCGATTTCGGACTGCGGCGCGCCCAGGGATTTGGTGCCATTCACGCCAGCCGGGCGGCCATAATCGGTGGGGCAGCATCTACCTCAAATGTGCTGGCCGGTAAACTGTTCGGAATTCCGGTTAGCGGAACACAGGCGCATTCATGGGTACAGAGTTTCGATACCGAAATGGAAGCTTTTAGAACTTACGCCAAAGCCCATCCGGAAAATGCTATTTTATTGGTTGATACTTACGACACGCTTAAATCGGGAATGCCCAATGCCATAAAAGTGGCAAAAGAAATGGAAGAACGTGATGAAAAACTGAAAGCTATACGGCTCGATAGCGGCGACCTGGCTTACCTGAGTAAAAAAGCGCGCAAAATGTTAGATGATGCAGGTTTGGATTACGTTAAAATAATTGCATCCAACCAGTTAAACGAGCATGTGATAAAAAGTTTATTGAAAGATCAGGATGCCAAAATTGATGCCTTTGGAATAGGCACCGAGTTAATAACCGGGAAAGAAGATGCCGCGCTCGACGGGGTGTATAAGCTCACTGAAACCAACGGTGAGCCAAAGATGAAAATATCGGAGAATATTGAAAAAATCACCCTCCCCGGCAAAAAACAACTTTACAGGTGTCTCGATGAAAACGGATATTTTTACCGCGACGCAGTGGCATTGGCAGAAGAAAAAGAACAAGAACTGAAAAATATATATCATCCGGTTTATCCGGAAAGATTTACCGACATTAAAAAATGCTCTAAATATACCCTCCTTCAACCTGCGGTAAAAAACGGTAAAAACATTTTGGCCAATAAATCACCTTCTGAAATACATGAATACCTGCTTACCCGCTCTTCGCAGCTACCTGATGAACACAAACGTTTTATCAGTCCGCATATTTATAAAGTCGGTATTACTAAAAAACTAATGGAATCGCGAAATGCACTGGCTAAAAAGTTGGAATATAAAAATTACGATTGAAACATGGCAGAAATTATTCGTCCCACATTGGTCATCGACAAGGAAAAATGTTTAAATAACATTGAAAAGATGGCCCAAAAGGCAAAAGATTACAATTTGCGTTTCAGGCCTCATTTTAAAACACATCAGTCGGCAACAATCGGCGACTGGTTTAAAATGTACGGAGTAGAAGCCATTACAGTATCTTCGGTGAAGATGGCCGAATATTTTGCCAAACACGGCTGGGACGATATAACAATTGCTTTTTCGGTAAATATTCTCGAAATTCCCAATATCAACAGGCTGGCAGCCAACATAAAACTTAATATTCTGGTTGAAAACAAAGAGGGTGCAACTGCCCTGGTTAATAAAATAAAACACCCGCTTGGAATTTATGTAAAAATTGACACGGGACATAACCGAACGGGAATAAACTCCACAAGAACCGGGGTGATAGACAATGTTATCCAAACTTTGGGAGGAAATAAAAAGCTAAGATTCAAAGGTTTTCTATCTCACACCGGACACACTTACAATGCTCCCTCAACAAATGAAATTTTCAGCGCACATTTCGATGCCCTGCTCAAATTACAGTCGCTTAAAAACAGGTTTAAGCCAAAATATCCCGATTTGGAAGTCAGTATAGGCGACACACCTTCGTGTACACTTTGTACCAATTTTAACGGCATAGATGAAATACGCCCCGGAAACTTTGTTTTTTATGATTTGATGCAACACAAACTTGGGGTTTGCAGTTTCGATGACATTGCAGTTAAAATGGTTTGCCCGGTAATTTCCAAACATCTTTCGCGAAATGAAATTGTAATTTACGGAGGAGCCATTCATTTATCGAAGGAATATTTATTAAATATAGCCGCAAAACCATACTACGGTAGAATTATTATTGAAATCGATGGCAAAAAAACATTGTTGGGCGAGCGCAACTATGTGATGCGGCTTTCGCAGGAACACGGAATTTTAAGGGTTACCCAAAAAAATTTCAGCTTAATAAACGTAGGCGATTTAATTGAAATTATTCCGATTCATTCATGCCTGACTGCCAACCTTGCTCAAAATTACCTCACAACCGACGGTGAGATAATTGAAATGATAAACAGTTGAACAATCTTCAGCAAACATGTTAACACCGGTCAGTTTATTTCTCAGGTGATTAGTTGCTTAAAATAATGGGGAAATTTGGCAACCCGGACAAAAAACCGTAAATTAGTGGACAATTTTCCACTTATGGCAAAAGTAAAAAAATATAAAAAACAGTTGAAAGGAACTACAAAAGTTACCGAACCGGCAGTAGTTATGGGTTACAATGATTCAGAAAAAACAATAACTGCTCACTCAATACTCGGAGTAAATCCAGGTGCGTTTTCAGAGCCGTTAAACCGTGTAGATTCTTTCAGGGAGGGGCTTTCCAAAAAGTCTTTCGAAAACCTGAAACAGGTAACCGGGTTAGACAGCAACACACTTGCTGTGGCAATGGGTGTTTCTTCAAAAACCATTCAGCGAAAACAGATTTTCGATGTGATTCAGTCTGAAAAAATGTACGAACTTGCTGATTTATATGCCACCGGAATCTCTTATTTTGGAGAGGAAGGATTCAGGCGCTGGATGAACCGGCCGCTTTTCAGCATTGGAAACCGCAAGCCAATTGAACTCATAGATGTGAACGAAGGGATTATTTTACTGAAAGCAGAAATTTCGCGGTTGCAACATGGTATTGCAATATGAAGATTTTCAGGATTGCACGAACAGAATTTTGCGATACCAGCGGTGAGGGAGCAAAACTTTACGGTGGTCGCTGGAATTTCCCGGGTTTTCCTGTTTTATACGGCAGCGCTTCCATTTCGTCTGCATTGCTCGAAAGATTAACTATCGATCCCGAACTTTTTTCTTCGGAACGTTATATTTTATACAGTATCATGGAATTTGACTGCCCCAACCGGTTTATAAAAAATATTGCAGCAGAAGAATTGCCCACGGGATGGGATTCAATTCCTTTTCTGAAAATTACTCAACAATTTGGTAAAGAATTAATTCAGTCGGGCCTTGCTTGTTTTGCTGTTCCTTCAGTGGTCGATAAAACTTCGATGAATTACATTATAAATCCGGCTTCAAAAAACTTTAGTAAAATAACGTGGGAGATTTACCTGCTGGAACTCGACAAACGAATAATCAGGTGAGCCACCTGGATAAAAATTAATTTTCCATCATTTCCTTTACCCGTGCAATCGCCTCCAGGTAAGCAGTTACAGGGTACATTTTCTCATCGTACCACAACGATGCAAAATAAAGTCCGATGGGAGCGGGTTTGAATCCATTTTCCTGATAAAATTTATCGAGCCATGCAAGGCCTTTCTCACAGGCTTTCATATTTTCCTGCGAGGCAAGCGCTGCAATTGAAAGGGCGGTTTCTTCCATTGTTCCCGGAACAGATTTGTCTCCTCCCCAACTGCCATCGTTATTCTGAACAGAAACCAAAAATCGGGTTCCTTTTGCTATCATTTCCGTTAAACGGTTTTTAGTGTTTTCTGAAAGCCAGTTGTGGGTAAACGCATCCCTTAAATAAGCAACCACTCTGGCTGTTCCGTAAACAGGATTTTGATGATTTGGAGCTAATTGATTTCCAAA
>Ga0102940_1001988_pt1 | contig 12594 bp, 14 predicted proteins | sample SalPonR2_C_D1_MG_FD_78215 | JGI IMG/M metagenome (GOLD analysis project Ga0102940, IMG submission 78215) | Salt pond soil microbial communities from South San Francisco under conditions of wetland restoration - Salt Pond MetaG R2_C_D1_MG | ecosystem: Environmental > Aquatic > Marine > Intertidal...
AGTTCCTCTGGCAATTCTGCAACAAATTCGTTTGCCAGGTCTTCAAGGGCTTTATCCGGGGCAAGGCTATTGTCCTGTTTTGTTTTGTCTGCCGGTGTTTGGTCCTGTGCCGGATCTGCTGCCGGTATGTTGTCCGGTTCTGTTTTGTCTGCCGGTGTGTTGTCGGTATTCTGTTCTGACATTGTAATTCCTTTCTATCTGGTTAAAATTATGCCCCTGGCCATATATGGGCCAAGCAGGGCTTCTATTTTTTTAAACTGGTCCCGGGCGTCCGCCTGATATTTTATTGCCATTGTGTTGAGTTTCATTTCTGATATATGATCATCCCTAGCTTGATCTTTCAGCAATATACCGGGGGTGGTGATTTCTATCAGTGCAGCCTCCCACGCTGCCCGTTCAACGTCCTGGGGTATGCCATCGGTAAACAGGTCTGTGTCCGTTCTGAATGGTTGTACCCGGATGTAGTCGAAACCCCGGACAAGGGCTGCCTCTTTTTCTTCTGTGGTTGCCGCCGCCCAGGTTGTGTTTGCCCTGTCCGCATGGTAGGCGGTGCAGTCTGACAGGCTGATGTCTGCCGCTGTGAAATCTTTTATGGTTTTCATATGGTGGTTTTCTCCAGTATTCTGTTATCTTCTTGCACCTGAAGTATTAGTGCTTCTGCGTCCTCCCTGGTCAGGTCCGGGTTCTTTTTCATGGCGATATCAACCACCGATATCAAACCCATGTCCTGAAGGATCTGCCAGGCTTCCAACTGACCCTTTTCAGCTACGGGGGGTTTGATTTCAGAAAAATCTGTTTTCAGAGTGCAATTGTCTGATAGTTTCCTGGGGCTGTGGTGGTTGTTCACTGCCCGGACAATTCGGAAAAGGTCTTGTTCATATATTCGGAAAAGGTCTTGGTCGTCTTGCCGGAGTTCCTCCAGTTCAAAATTATCAACTTGTTTTGCAATGCCGCTGGCCTCTTTGGCGTCTGAAGTGATAGAGGATGCAGGCAGGCCATGGGAGATATATGCCCAATTAATCAGGGCCTGTATTGCCTCCACCACTTCCAAAATTTTGGCGTTTGTATCGGCAAACTTGAAATCTGATTTTTTATCCCTGGTATCTGCTGGAAGGCTTATGGCCTGGTTTGGGCCAATTTTAATTTCTTGTTTGTCCGGCAATCCTTTAGAAACCGGCTGCCCATGGGATTGAAAGCCAATGGTGTGGAGCAGGTCCGATATTTTCAAATTGATACTTTCCTGAAGGCTTGCCAGGTCTTCCGGTATTGGCTGGAAAAACTCATCCACGGGGCAGGTATCGTGGACGGCTACAAAGGGTAGTATTCCATATTCATTAGGTTCCGAGCTGATAACCTGGCCTTTGTAATTGAGTATCTGAAAGGTATCGGCCGTCCATCTGTGGTATTGGGTTTCTTTTACTTTGCCGCTTGCCGGGTAATGGGTGATTATCACCGCTTTCAGATTATCGGGGCTGCTGCCGGTTTCAACGTCCACAATATCCGGGGTCAGGATATCCAGGGCAATTTTCCCGTTTCGATATAGTACCCGGACAAGAACGGTTTTCACTAATTTGGCATACCTGCTGGCCTGTTTCATTTTGATGTTGTACTTGGCCTGGATCTGGATCTGTTCAAAGATGTCTTTCTCCTGGGCTGTACCGTCCACTGATCTGGTGGCCGGTTTGTTGTAAACCTGGGCAAGCCGATTATTGATTTTTTTCACAATATTAATACAAACCGGCTTTAGTTGGTCCACGTTTCCGCTGTACTGAAAGAGATCCCTTTTCAGGTCGTCAAGCTGTTTTCCGTGGAAAAAATCAATCAGCTTTTCCGCCTGGATCTTTCGGGCCTGGGTCGCTTGATCCAGGTATGTCTGGAATGATTTTTCCACGGTTTTTGCCGTTGTAGATTCAAAAAACATATTCTATATCCTGTATTGTTTTACGGTAGTTTTGACAAAGGCGTCATAAAATTCGGGCAAACTGATGTCACTGTCCGGCTGCTGCCGGAGATATTCCTGGTGAAATCCGTTGACCGTCTGAAAAGCTTGGCAACGCATCGAACATGAATTGAGAATATGGTCACCACCTACTAGAAAACAGAATTGCCTCCCCCGGCCGTTGTTTTCGCATACCACAGAATCAAGAATAAATGTCGACGCAATCAACTCTCTGGTTGCATATATAGACCACGAAAAGCTGTCTATATGATCATCATGGGCGTTCCGGCTGGTTCCATGGCTGAAAGAGTACTGCCCGTTGGCTTTTCTTTCGTATATGTAGCCGGTCATTTCTTTTAGTAGGGCGGTCGCCGCCCTGGGGACGGTCAAGCGCTGTTCATTGCAGATTCTGAAAAACTCCGGTATTGATATGTTTTTCAACGCCTGGTTAGCGGTTACCAGTTCCACGGGCAGCTGCCTTTCAAGTAACCGATGATACAACCCCGCAGTTTCGTAGTTTTCAAGAACAATATTTGAAATTTCGTACCGGTCGTGGTCTTTCAGGATCTGCCCCATGATCAGCTTGTCGCTGTTCACTGTGAAGGTTTTTTGGTTTAGGATTATATATTTTGGCTCTTTTCCCGGGTCCTGCAATTTCAATGTAACGGTCCAAACGCTGGCGTCGCTGCCGTTCGCCTGAATTAGATTTTTTGCCCGGTCCAGGCCTGCGCCAATATAGTATTTTCGGCCGGCCGTAATGGCCTCCACCTGTTCAGGGGTACAAGGTGGGGTGTATTCCTTCTGAATAGACTTCAGAATTTCCGGACTAAAAAGGTTGTTGACTGCCTGGGTTCTTTTGCCCAAAATATCCCGTTCAAATTCATTTGGAAGGGTGGTTGCCTGTAGACGTTTCGCTTTTTTCCGGTCTATCCATGCAGGGGCGTTTTTTTCATAGTCCGCCCAATCAGCATAGGAAAGGTGGTGAACATACATAGACGGATCTATCTCCGCCGTTTCCTGAAGCTGGTGAACATGGCCATCAAAGCTATCAACGTTCGAATCCACCAGAATCATGGTATTTTCGGAATCCAATTGGGCAGCCTGCCAGGCGTTGAAAACACTGGTATCCTTGCAGGCGTGAAGGTCTGAAACCCACAGAACATTTACCCGGTCCCCAAAGCTTGACGATAGGGAAAGCCCGCCCATCCCCTGAATTACGCTTGTTACCCGCCCATATAGGCGTCTACGGATTTCAAGCCCGGTCATGTCCCGATTTTCTATTTTTGCAATTAGCCGGGGTGAGCGCTCGATGGTCCTGACAAGGCGATTTAGCTGGGTTCGCTTACTGTGGCTTTCATCGTTGCCAAGCAGCTGAATGGTGTAGTTATCCCGGGTGAAAAACAACCACAGGACAATCAACATATATAGGGTACTTTTCCCATGTCGACGCGGTTCAATACTTAAGGCCAGGTCCATGGAAAACAAGCCTTTCTTGTCCGGCTGAAGGATTGTATCTATTATTTGCAATTGGTGGTCCGTCGGCTGAAACGTCTTGTATTTTCCCTTGTCGTTTAGGACTTTTGGTCTTTTGACCTGCACCCAGTGCAGGAAGGCTTCCGGGGTGTTGTCCCGATTTTTGGAAACAAAGATGTCCGGTGTTTTCTTTTTAGCGGCGGCCAAGGTAGTCCCCTTCTTGTTCGGCCAAGGCCATAATGGCCTGCCGTAAGTCTTTTTTACTGACGGGGATTTCCGCATATTCGGCCAGGGCATCTAGGCGGGTATTTAGGCGATCCAGGGCGTTTAAAAGGGCGATGTCTTTTAATGGATGTCCAAGGGCATCTGCCCGGGCAAATTCTATAACTGAAAGACCTATCTGGGCATATATCCTGGCCTTTTTCTTTCTTAAAATATTCAACATAACCCCCCCTGTGCGTGCTGTATCAGCTTTAGGGCGGTTCCACCGGCCATGAACATGAAAAAGCCAAGGCCAGCAGTGTTTAGGCGGAGTCTAAGGGCCGGGGATAACTTGCCCCCGGCCGCCTTCCCTAATTTTCTGAAGCTGCGTTTCAATGTGTTGGCCTCGGTTTCTGTTAGTTCCATTTCTATGGGGTCCTGAAAGGGAATGTTTCCAATTTTCCACCACTGGCGGCCAAGGCTGATATCATCCCCGCCAAGGTCCTGAAGCAGGTTTTTCTTGAATGCCTTCCGACGTCTATATTTCTCGTATACGTTCATGTTTCGTTCTATTTTTTTGTTGGCGCCAATAGGCTGCGTGATATATCTCAGGGCCTTGGCGGGGTTTCTAATTCGGCTAAATACTTGTTTTGCTGGGTCGGCCACGGGTCGCATATTGGCGGCCAGGTCTTTTCGCCAATACTGGGCGCCAATGGCCTTCAACCATACGGTGATTATTTTTTCCTTAAAGTCCCGGGGATTTTCAAAATCATCAAAAAACACAAGGTGTAGGTGTGGGGTTGCCCTGCCCTTGTAATGACTGGCATTTTTCCGAAACTCAAAGTCTGCCCGGATAAAAACTGAAAGACCCTGGGTGGTGCAGTATCGGCGGATCTCCGAAAAGGCTTTTTCAAAAATTTCCATGACACTATCTATTCGGCCGCCCATAAGGGCGCTGTCGGGGAAGCCCAGGGTAAGAAACCATTTGGGCGGTTTTCCCGGGTCCAGGGCTGAAATGTCATCCCTTGCCCTTGCCCTTGCCTGCGGGGAAAAGTCCTGTATCTTTCCCCGCTTGCTCCTGGTGAAGCCCTGCTTATGTTTTGCTTTTTCTTCCATGACTACTCTGCCCGGATATACAAATACCTTTGTTTTTTCTTTCATTGGTCCTCCCCCAATCATTATGCCCCTGGTTATATTCCTTCCTATATTGGTAGTTGTTTAACCTTTTTCTGAATGCCCCCCGGATATGGATAAACCATAACAACCTGAAATAATAGAGTATCTGATTTTTTATTTTTTTTCAAAGGGTGATAAAAGGGGTAATAAAGCTTTTTTGTTCCTACCATCATAAGGGTGCCAGGGGGGTCGCCCTGGCACAAATCATGGCTACTCTTTTTCTTTGATCATGTAGGCCTGTTCTTCTGAAAGAATGACCGTGGTTCCGTCCGCTTTCACGAACACATTGGGTGCCTCTGTGGGGTAGAAGTCCTCTTTTGAGATTGTACTGGGGTCGATAGTTTTTAGAATCATTTTTCCCTCTTTTGTTATACTGTTAATAATTAACTTTTCATCTAACATACTATATTTGCTTAAATTATAAACCATAACTCTGTTAATAACTAACACTGTATATAGTGTTACATGAGCGTGTATATACATAAACAAATTAACCTCTTAAAATCTCCTTGTCAACATTAATAACTTATTGACATTATAGAAAAAAATAAAGTAAACACTCTCTTAATAGAAACTTATTTTATCTTTTCAATGGTTTATCTATAAACGGGAGGTTAAACTTTTTTTTAAATGGGTGTTTACCGGGGGGTGGTAGGGGATAAACTTTTTTTATTAATGTTTTTTTAAACTTTTAAACTTTTTAATTTTAAAAAAAGGGAGGTGTTTACCGGGGGTGGTAGGGTATAAGCTTTTATTTTTGTTACTGTTCCTGGTTTTCTGAAGATGGTTTTGGGTAGGGTATATGAGAGTACAGTCAAGGAGAAATTAGTTTAAGCCAAGGGCAATCCCCCCCCCAGGAAAAGGGATTACCGGGGAAAGGCCAAAAATTGCCGATTTAAGACAGGTTGATTTCTTTTTCATACACACACACCATGGCAAGATCAAACCTTTCAGATATCCCTATTTTTTTGGCCTTGCTTGGCTGGTGCTGGCAAACTGTTTGTTTATGGTTGGTACAAAGGCTGCAATTGACTATCGACCTATACCCTTTTAACGACTAAGTTTCTTGACAAGGCGTTAACCCCTGCCCCGGATGATTTTTACCAACGCTGGCAAACTGCTTTTTAACAAATGAAATTTAAAAAAAACAAGGCTGGGGCCTTGCATGTTTTTAGTTCTTGTTTTTAGTTCTTGTTTAAGGGACGCTGAAACGCTTTACTGGCGGGGGTTACAGGCGGCAATTGACTACCGATTTTTACCAATTGACTACCGATTTTTACCAATTGACTACCGATTTTTACCTTATGCTAAAAAGACTTGACTCCGGTAGTATAAAGGTTGTAGAATAAGGTAAAAATCGGTAGTCAATTATGATTATACGGGGCTTTTAGCTTGCACAAAACGATTTGACCGTAATAACACAAAAAATGGGGGGGTAATACAGTGAACGGGGTAATTGCAAAATCACATTTAGCTTTAAAACCGATGGTTGTTTTCAGTTTAGAGGAAAGGCGGTTTTTTACATTTTGCCTGCAATATTACGATAGCAGGAAAGACAAGGACAACCCCAGGTACTTTGATGTATCCCTGGATGAGTTTAAGGGCGCTTTTCCTGAATATGTGAAAAGGAAACCGGCTCAAGTGTTCCATGCCTGCAAGAATGCCATAAGTGGTATTCAACAGAAACCCTATTTTTCAGAAGAGGACGGAGAATCTTACTGGTGGTTTTCAAGTTTAAAAGTGACAGACGAAAAAATAAGGTTTGGTTTGTCGCCCGAAGTGATGCCGTTTTTTTTAAATTTGAAAGATCATTTCATTTCATACCATATGGCTGATGTGAAATTCCTTGGTAAACCTACCGCCTGGAGTCTCTACGAATACCTGAAAGAGAGGTATATGAATGGCAATGCCCCTGCCTGGACCGTAGAGGTTGACGACCTAAAGGAGCGCTTGGGCGTTGCTGAGAAATATGAGCGTTTCGGTAATTTTGACACAAAATGCCTGAAACAACCACTGGCAGAGATCAACAGACACACTGACCTGATTGTTGATTACAAGAAAAAAAAGAAAGGTGTCCGTGTCTATGCCATAATTTTCAATGTCAAAACCAAACCAAAGGATGTAGGCACCATTGACGTGGAGAACCTGGCGCAGACTTTTGAACAGGAGCAGTTACGCCACGGCATTTCAGCAGCAGCAGCCAAGCGGAATACAGAGCGGGCAGAAAAAGACGGTAAGCTGTCCCAAGCAATCAAAGCTATTGAATCATCAAAAAAGAGCTGGCAGAAACATGGCAAGGGTCCGTTTGCCGGTTACCTGGCCGGGACTTTGACGTCCCTCCTGTTCGAGAAATCTATTTTCCAGGATGATCAGGAGAAAGCCGTTGATAACCTGAAGCACCTTGACAACAAATCCCTTGAGATCATGGAACAAGCCGGAAACGTCCATGCCGGTGAAATATTAAAAACCAGAAAGTAACTATGAATAGTTATTCCCTGTCTCAATATATAGAGAAACCAAAAAATAACTATTCATAGTTACTCTATCCTTCAGGATATTAAAAACCAGAAAGTAACTATGAATAGTTATTCCTGGTTCCTGGCCTTCTCTCTGTTGGGTATGTCCCGGGTGATTGCTTGGCTGATCATTTTCCCGGTCCATTTTTTGTATGATGCCGTTGTGTGGCCTTGCTGGTTCAGGGTTTCGGCTATCTCCGCCGATTTCATTTTTTCCCCAAAAAGTTTCAAAAGGAAATTGTCCGTGGCTTCCATCTCCTGGGCTGTTTTCCTTGCTGTCTTTTTCGGGGGTGCAGCCTGGGGCGGTTCTGCCTCCCCCTGGCGAATATCATTTATACTTGCTGAAGGGATGCCGTCGTCCGTCCGTTTTAACCCTTTCAAGGATCTCCTAAAATCCGCTACTGGATCAATAGGCCTGGGGTCCGGTATCATCTCCTCTACTTGCTGAAGTGCAGCCAGTGCCTTTTCTATTATCTGCTGGTTTGTCAAGCGGGGGTAACGCCGCTTCTGTTCCTGGATTACTTTTTGAGCGTCGGGGGGCAGCATAACGTTAAACGGCTTGTACCCCTCTTCCAGCAATGTCTCCCTCCACTTTTTATTTCTTTCTTTGGCTGTTTTCCTGTATTCTGATCCACGTTTCAGACCTGTTTTCTTTTTATTCATTTTATCCCCCTATGCGTTAATAAATAACGTAGTATAATGTGTTACACCTTTAAAAGCAACAGAAAATATATAAATCAAATATAAGGCTTATTTTAGTCGATTTTAGAAAGGTTTGTATTAACGCAATAGGATTGCATTAAGAAAGGGGTAAAACGCAATATTTTACCCCTTTTTAAAAGCCATTTTCTGAAAGGATGGATTTACCTCACTGTATTATACACCGTCGCCCTGGAAACACCATATTGTTTGGCCAGTGCCGTTGGTGTTGTCCCGGCCTGGTACTGGTCCCGGATCTCCTGTTTCTGTGTGTCCGTCAGTGATGCTTTTCGGCCACAGTGTTTCCCTTTTGCCTGGGCTGCTGCTATACCTGCCAGCTGCCTTTCCTTCCTTAAATTGGTTTCAAATTCACTGAATACGCCAAGCATCTGAAGGAAGGCCTTTCCAGAGGGGGTGCTGGTGTCAATGGCCTGGTCCAGTATTTCAAGGCTTGCTCCCTTTTCCTCCAGGGTGGTGACAATCTGACATAGGTCATTCATGTTCCTTGCCAGGCGGTCAAGCTTCCATACCACCAGTTTTTCCCCCTGGTCGATCATATACAGAATCAGCTTGAGCATCTCCCGGTTTTTCATGCTGGTTCCGGTGACCTTCTCTTCCCGGTAGAGCCCTTCCGGGTATCTCTCTGTCAGTGCTTTTTTTTGAAGGTCCGTGTTCTGATCCAGTGTAGATGTCCTGCCGTATAGAAATGTTTTCATGTTTACCCCCCTTTTTTTTTGCCCCGGCGGTCAACCGGGGCTGCTTATGTTTATCCCCTCAGAACAACGGCAATGTACAGTTCACCGTCAGACCCCCAAAAAGAATCTTTTAGCTGGCCTGAAGAAAGCCGACTTGGATCACCACATCTTCCTGCCAGGTGACCGGTCACCATTTTACTTTCAATGAGCTGATTAAAATCCTCCCTGGAGAGAGAAAGATCTTTTCTCAGTTCATGTACCATGGCAAACCTGCCATTATGTTTTTCGCTTAATTTTTGGTATGCCTTTGCAAAGTTTTCCATTGTGTTCCCTCCCTGGTTAAAGTGTTATAAAGGTTATAGACCTTTTTAGAATAAGTGTCAACAATTAATTTTCAAACCTTTTTAACAGGGGGTTAAGGGAGTGTCAAAATGGTATACCTTTCTGACACTTTTCCTTTGAAGGCAGGTGTCACAATGTGGTATATGGTAAAAGGGCTGTGTTTAGGGGTTGTGGGGGCTTACAAGGGGCAGGGTTTCTTTCCGGGGGGGCATCGGCATATAAACAATGAAAAAGTGAGCGTGTAAACCAAGGGAGTAAACCACTGTAAAAACCAAGGGAGTAAACCAAGGGGAAGTGTCCCTCCCTGGAAAAGATCTTTTTCAAGCTGATCAGTTAACCATTTCTGATAGTTTTTTAACTCTTCCATTTGTTGTCATAGCATCCAGTTTCAATTTTCCCTTGCTGAATAGTTTAAATCTTTTCTCGCCAAGGATCTCTTTTACAAATGTTGGATCTTTTTCAAGCTGCTGTGTTAACCATTCCTGATATGTGCCTTTAAAATGACCAACATGGTCAGTATTATATTTTTTTGATCTTGTTCCGTCTCTATGGTTTACGTATCTTTCAAAGGATTCCTTCACATATGGTCTGTTACCTTTTTCTCTTTTCCGGTCAATAAATGGGATATAACAGCACCTGCAATTAAAGTGTTGTGGCAAGACGGGTTTATTTTCATTCAAGCTGAAGGTCTTTCCGTCATCGGCTGCACATACCAAGCAAGTTTTCCGGTCTAAGGTGGCGCAATACATCCAGCCTTTTACAACGTCGGCATAATTCTCTTTTATCAATTGATCCCTTGCATAGTTGTTAGCTGACATTATTAAGGTTCTGGCTATACCTTCAAAGCCTTTCTTTTTTCCGGCAATGCCCTGATCTCTTATCGCCCTGGCTAATTTATCGGCTGGATCTCCCTTTATCAAAGATTTCCTAGCCGCCTGAATGATACTTTCTTTTGTTGTGGTTTCCAGTTTATCCAGCATTTCATTGACAAGAAGGCCGTCAACCGTTGACATTTCAAACCATTTTTCCATGGTAGGTAATATCAATTTCGGGCCAATATCGATAAGATGCTTTTTAGTATGAATGGCTGTGGCCTCTATGGTATCGGTTGTTGCTGATTTGATTTCAACATTTATCTGTTTGAAAATTTCATTAATTACCTCGTCAATGGCTTTTTGTTGGGCTTTCAGTAACCTTCTTTTCCTGGTGGGTGTATCCAGATTGAAATCAGTTTTCAATATATCTGCCTGAAGGGTTGCTAATTTCCCGGTTATATCTGCCCTGGTAGATATCAGGGTGTTGAAAATATCCTGGTGAAGCTGATTTGCTCTTTGTTCCACCAGATGTTGAAATTTTAGAATCTCATCAATCATGCTGTTTTTGACCCTTTAAATTTTTCAATCCGTTTATCTTTGTTTTCTTTTCCCATTGTCCGGGGGTTGCCAGGTCTGAAAAGGTGTAGTCTCCTTTTTTCAGATAATTGGTTACCCGAAAAATACCGGATCTGACGGTATTTTTGTTTCTGTCTGTTATTTCCGCAATATCCTTAATGGGCAGTTCAAACAGTGTGTATAAAAGGAAATCCTTTTGTGCCGGGTTTAACATCTGTACCGGTTCAGAGTTTTTAAGGCTGGTGCTGGCAAACTGGTTTGTCTGTTTTTGGTGGTCCAAAATTTCAAGCCCTAAAGCCATTCTCTTCATCCCCTGAAAATATGCGGTTTTGACATACTCTTCTGTTTTTTCAAATTTCAAAGCAATATCACCGTATGGCCATTTTTTGAAAAACCGGTGTATGAAAATCTGTGTTTGGATATTATCGGGGTTAAAGCTGCTGAATGGATTGTTTTCTGGATTGTCAGAAAAGGTATTTTCAAAATAGTTGTTCTGATATTCTGCGGTTTCATCGGGTCCGGTATTGGCTGTACTTGCTTGCATTTCGTTCCACCTGGGAAATACCACTATTTTGGTTTCATCCTGCAATTCATATACCTGGCTATCCTGGTTCACATATGCCAGGGCAGCCTTACAAAGTCTTTTACAGGTTTCTTTTTTTTTGCATTTTTGACATAAATTTTTCAAAAGGCTTCTCCTATTTTATGTTGCCGGGCGGGGGAAAGGGGAAACCCGCCCGGCAACATCTGATACCCCCGCCATTTTGTTTTAGGTTGCATGGCGGGCCACAACCATGAACACATCATGAAAAGGTCCGGGCGTTATTTAACGTCATGCCCGGCAAATGACGTACTATTAAGCTTTCTTGATGCCCTGAAGCCTGGCTGCTGATTTCGGGGTGTTAATCAGGTAGTTTACGAACCAATCAACAATGATTTGCCGGTTGTTTCCCACAAAACCCTGATCATCGACAATGGGGGCTGAATGCTGGATTCCCTCAACGCCGTCAGAACCGTACCGGACAGCATATATACTGGTACAGGTTGCGGCATCCCCGTTGCTGTCCGCCTCGTCAAAATCCATGATTTCGTTCCATTCGTGGTCGACGCCAACAACCGCAATGGGGATATCCCCATAATACGGAACCAGTTTCCCAAAATCGTTTTTCACGTATTCGAACGCCTGATTAGCAGACCTCATTAGCTGGTTGACTTTTCGCCGGGTCCAAGCGTTCATCACCAGATGTGACGGGCTGCCCACTGTGTCAATTAGTTCGTCCAGATGATCCAGGGTCAGAGTATCTCCGCCCGCCGATGAACCACAATCAACAACCTGATCACCTGCCAGGCGGTTTTCCAGGCCATCAAAGGCATTGGCATCTGTGGAGTCATTGCCTTTGACAAAAAGCTTGTTAAACAGCATTGACGATGCCTTGACCTTTGCGGCAATTTCTTCAGCTACCGGGTTGCTGTCCGGGCCAGATGTTTTCACAATATAGCGATCAACCAAGGCCTTTCCGCCCATCATGATAAGCTGCTGTGTTATTTTTTCCTGAGTGCTGGTGGCGTTATCGTATTCTGCGTTGACCGTTCGGGTACCAACGCCTGAAGGTGTCAGTTCCCGGTTTTTCGTTATGGTGTTGCCCGCAATGGAGGTAAAGGGCAAACCGGCCAAAATATCAGATGATTCGCCATACAGTTTGATCACTCCCTTTTCAAGAGGGTTTGTTGTTCTTTCTGCCATTTCTGCAAGTGTAAAAGCCATTTTGTTTCGTTCCTTTTAAATTATTTTAAGCCAAGGCCTAAAAGTTCATTTGTTGTCATACTGTTCAGGTCCGGGCCGCCATTTCTATTGGGTCGTTCTGCGCCCGGTGAATCAGCATGGTTCGCGGTTAGAGTTTTAACGCCGGATACAAGGTCGCGGCAAAATTTGATTTTTTCCGAATCGGTTAAGCTGACCGGGACAACCTTTTGCAGTTCCTCTGGCAATTCTGTAACAAATTCGTTTGCCAGGTCTGCAAGGGCTTTATCCGGGGCAATGCTATTGTCCGGTTTTGTTTTGTCTGCCGGTATGTTGTCCGGTTTTGTTTTGTCTGCCGGTGTGTTGTCCGGTTTTGTTTTGTCTGCCGGTGTGTTGTCCGGTTTTGTTTTGTCTGCCGGTG